>ENA-OOXT01001814-OOXT01001814.1-human-gut-metagenome-genome-assembly--contig:-NODE-1814-length-13018-cov-2.244465_pt1 | contig 13018 bp, 7 predicted proteins | sample MGYA00241590_ERZ501349 | MGnify/ENA primary metagenome ERZ501349 (study PRJEB25962, sample SAMEA2042838) | human gut metagenome | biome: human gut; feature: human-associated habitat; material: faeces...
AATCGTTTGCCTTGGCAGCTTCAACAGTATCTTTCACACATTCGTCGATGGCTTTCACTGCCTTCTCAATAGCTTCGTAGATACCGGTATGTCCCACCATATCACCATTGGCGTAGTTCACCACGATGAAATCGAACTTCTGGGTCTTGATAGCTTCAACCAACTTGTCCTTCACCTCGTACGCACTCATTTCGGGCTTCAAGTCGTAAGTGGCAACCTTCGGAGAAGGAACCAGGATGCGCTCTTCAGCATCGTAAGGAGTCTCGCGGCCACCGTTGAAGAAGAAAGTCACGTGTGCATACTTCTCTGTTTCGGCAATGTGCAGCTGGGTCTTGCCATTGGCAGCAAGGTATTCGCCCAAGGTATTCTGTACGTTCTCCTTATCAAAAAGGATATGCACACCCTTGAAGCTGGCATCGTACGGAGTCATGCAGTAGAACTGCAGGCCCGGAATAGTCTGCATGCCTTGTTCGGGCATATCTTGCTGGGTGAGGACAACGGTCAATTCCTTGGCACGGTCATTGCGGTAGTTGAAGAAGATTACAACATCACCTTCCTTGATGGTACCGTCGAAGCCACCGTTCACAATCGGCTTAATGAATTCATCCGTAACGCCTTCGTCGTAGGACTCCTGCATAGCCTGGACCATATCCGTAGCAACCTTGCCTTCACCGTTTACCAACAAATCGTAGGCAACCTTCACACGTTCCCAACGTTTGTCGCGGTCCATGGCATAGAAACGTCCCACGATGGAAGCAATCTTGCCGGCAGACTTCTCGCAATGAGCAGTCAACTGCTCAATGAAACCTTTACCACTCTTCGGGTCGGTATCACGACCGTCCATAAAACAGTGGATGAAGGTATTCTCGATACCGTATTCCTTGGAAATATCGCAGAGTTTGAACAAATGGTCAAAAGAGCTGTGCACGCCACCGTTGCTGGTCAGTCCCATAAAGTGGATATTCTTGCCGTTTTCCTTTGCATATGAGAAAGCAGAAACAATTTCCTTGTTCTTCAGAATGCTGCCATCGGCACAAGCACGGTTAATCTTCACCAAATCCTGGTAAACGATGCGTCCGGCACCGATATTGAGGTGACCTACTTCAGAATTACCCATCTGTCCGTCGGGCAAACCAACGTTTTCACCGCTTGCTTGAAGCTCGGAATGCGGATAAGTTGCCAACAGACTGTCCCAATACGGAGTAGGTGTATTGAAAATCACATCATCTTTGCCTTGATCGCCGATGCCCCAGCCATCAAGAATCATTAAAAGGGCTTTCTTACTCATAATATTAATCGAATTTAATTGTATAATCTTTTTGTATGATACAAACGTTCTTTTATAGTAGGAACCTGTTTTTTGCGTTGCAAAGGTACAAAAAACAGCCGTTAAAGCGTACTGTTTCAAATGATTTATGTACTTTTGCCACGCTTAAAAAATAAAAAAACAAGAAATATGGACGATTCAAACCCACGAACGTGCAATAGTATTCACCAATAAAACGAACGGAGACGTTGACTGCAATGCCTCTGTTCCAACTAGAAAGGAGGCAAACAATGAGAAAGTATCTCTACAGTGAAAATGGCTTCACTGAAAAGGCCGAATGGCAACCCAACTGCTGGGTCAACGTAGAATGCCCGGACAACGATGATTTCAAATTCCTAACCGAAGAGCTGAAAGTTCCCGAATCATTCCTGGAAGACATAGCCGACGTGGACGAGCGCCCACGTACGGAAACAGAAGACAACTGGCTGCTGACCATCCTCCGCATCCCGATGCAGAGCAACCAACGCGGCGTGCCGTTCATCACTGTGCCCATCGGCATTATCACCAATGACGGAATCATCGTTTCTGTCTGCTATCACCACACGGAGCTGATACCGGACTTCATTCAGCACACCCGCCGGAAGAACATAGTCGTCAACAATAAACTGGATTTGATTCTGCGAATCATCTACTCTTCCGCCGTCTGGTTCCTGAAGTCTGAAACAGATAAACAACGATGTGGCCACCGCCGAAAAAGAGCTGGAGAAAAGCATCCGCAACGAAGATCTCCTGCAACTGATGAAGCTGCAAAAGACGCTGGTCTACTTCAACACTTCCATCCGTGGCAATGAAGTGATGATAGGACGGCTGAAAAACATCTTTCAAGACACCAATTATCTGGATTTGGAATTATTGGAAGACGTGGTCATCGAGTTGAAGCAGGCATACAATACCGTAAACATCTACAGTGATATCCTGACGGGAACCATGGACGCCTTCGCCTCCATCATCTCCAACAATGTGAATGCCATCATGAAACGTATGACAAGCCTCAGCATTACACTGATGATTCCCACGTTGATAGCCAGTTTCTACGGCATGAATGTGGACATCCACCTGGAGAGTTTTCCGCACGCGTTTATTTTCATCATACTTTTGTCGGCAATATTATCAGCAGTGACATTCGTATGGTTCAGAAGGATTAAGTGGTTCTAAACAGCATCATTGTCCGAAGTTCAGCGACAACTGCCCATCCCCCAAGAGATTAAACGTCAAGCGATGATAGGGTGTAGTACCCCGCTCAGCAATGGCGGCACGATGTTTCTTGGTGGGATACCCCTTGTTACGATTCCAGTCATAATACGGATATTCCTCGTGAAGGCGGTTCATGTAGTCATCACGATAGGTCTTTGCCAAAATGGAGGCGGCAGCGATGGAAAGGTACTTCCCGTCTCCTTTCACTACGGTAGTATGCGGCAAGTCCCGATATTTTTTAAAGCGGTTGCCGTCTATCAGCAGATGTTGCGGACGGACATTCAGTTGGTCAACAGCACGGTGCATGGCAAGAAAGGAGGCATTGAGAATATTGATTTTGTCAATTTCTTCGGGAGAGACGACGCCCACCGCCCATGCCAGAGCCTCTTTTTCAATCACTTCACGCAAGGTATAGCGTTGTTTTTCCGTCAGCTGCTTGGAGTCGTTCAAAAGTTCATTCTTAAAGTCCGTTGGCAGAATAACAGCAGCGGCATAGACCGCACCGGCCAGACAGCCGCGACCGGCCTCATCGCATCCTGCCTCTATCAAATCTTTATTCAAATAAGGTAATAACATATATATCGCTATCTTTGAGGCACAAAGATAAATCTTTTTGGAGGGAAACCGGACTTCTAAGAAGAATTAATTAAATTTGCAGAAACAAGACGATGCCATGAAGAAAAACCTATGTCTACTACTCGTATGTCTTCTGTCAGCAGCTGCCCCACTGCAAGCTCAAGACATGCAGCAAGCACAGAAATTGATTGACCAAGCACAGAAATACCTGTACAACAACCCCAAACAAGCTTCCTACTATGCAGCTCAGGCTTCTGCCTTGTTTCCCGAAGATGAGCCCAGTGAGGTCCGCGCACAAGCTATGATTCTCTACTGTCAAGCCGAACAATTGTTGGGGAACTTCGACCTAAGTATCAAGAATCTTTATGACACCCAAAAATATATCCATCCCACCAACAAAAAACAAATGGCACAACTCTGCTCCTTGATGGGGCGTGTATACAGCAAACTAGGCGATTACAACAAAGCCATTGAACTGAACGACAAAGCAACCTCCATCTTCAAATCCATCGGCGATTCCACCTCTGTGGCCGGATGCTATAACGAACGTGGAGTAATGCACCACTTCATGAGTGAATTTACCGTTGCCGAGCGTTTCTTCCAGCGTGCGCTGGCCATCAACCGTGCCCAACGAAACCTGAAAGAGATTGCAACCAACTTGAACAACCTCTGTCTGTACCGAGGAAATACGGAAGAGAAACTTTCTTTCATCCAGGAAGCCATCACCATCAACAAGAATCTGGACGCCCAATGGTCTCTTGGCGAAAACTACAACAACATGGGGAAACAGTATTACTATGACAAGCAATACTCCAAAGCCTTGGAAGCCTTGCATAAAGCCTACGAGTATGCCCACAACATCGGAGCCCGCGAACTGATTTGCGACAATTACGAATATTCGTCCATGGTATATGCAGCTATAGGTGACTATGCCCAAGCTTATAAGTATCTGGACAAGAGGTACCACCTGGGCAAGGAACTGCAAAGTAGCAACAAGCTACGCAACATCGAGCAGGAAATTTCCTATAAAAGATACCAAGACCAAAAATATGCTACTGAAATGCAGGAACAAACCTACAAGATAGAGCTACTGAAACGCAATTTGTGGCTTTTGGGCAGCGTACTTATTCTGGGAATAGCTTTCAGCATCTTTCTATATAAATGGTATAAACGCCGAAAAGATTTGCAACTGATAGAAGCACGCTACCAATTGCAACTGTCCGAAAAAGAAGTGGCCGAACTGAAGATGCATCAGCAAGAGCTGGAACTTCAAAATGTACACAATGAACTGGCTACCAGTCGGCAGGAGGCAACCAGCTTCGCCGTATTCCTGAAAAGCCGCAATGAACTGCTGGACAAAATACGCGGAATGGTGAAAGAAGGATATAAGATGGACGCGCAAGCCATCACGCCCCACCTGAAGAAAATCAACGCATTCATCAGCCAGAGCCAAAGCGGAGACAAAACCAACAGTGCCCTATTGACAAACATCGATGATAAAAGCAATGAATTCCTCCAAAGACTAGTAGCGATTCATCCCAAACTGACACAAGGCGAGAAATATCTTGCCACCCTGCTAAGGGTAAATTTGTCTACCAAAGAAATATCCATGTTGACCGGTACTACCCCTAAAACCATCAACATGAACCGTTACCGCCTGCGCAAATCCCTCAACCTTTCTTCCGAAGAAGACTTGACCGACTATCTACAGAACATATAACCCAGTTCAAGGCTGAAAATATTTATTTTGCATTTCTACCCTCACCGCCCTCACTGCTTACCTAAAAGTCTTTATTCATCGGACTTTCAGAGGTGAGTAAGGGCAATTTCAAAAAGGTGAGGGTAAAGTTTGCTCTCACTTTGTCTCAGTAGAAACAAGGCATCGAACAAGTAAGCATAGGCTCGCAAGTCCGGAAGAAGGGACTACTGTATCAGTATGCAAATGAAAGAACCGTCTACGGATGACGTTTATAAAGAAAAAAGCGTCTAGTTAAATCAGGAAAAGACAGCTTTCTTTTTGTTTCCCCCAATTAAACACCTTGTTTTATGTTGTGCAAACAAAACGTTTTATACTACATGAACAAAGTGTTTTGTACTGCAGAAACAAAGTGTTCATCACTATGAACTAATAAGTTATCCGTATTTTGCAAGAGATAAGATATGAATGTCATCCGTCTTATACTCGACTTCCTCTTTTACAGATGGCTTGCAGATAAAACATCTGCAAGGGACATCATTGATAAACAGTAGTATCTCAACTCTCCTCCGGGGAGGAGAGTTGAGATACTACTGTTTATCAATAATTATAAAGGACTTGCGAAACTTGAGTTGCTTGATATTTCTAAAAGAGTTGGTTTCCTTCTTCATCTAATCACCGTTTACTTGTTACTTGCGCAACTCAATAATTAATGTAAATCGGGAAAAGTTTATGTGGATATAGTTTTGTAGATATAGAATATCTCATTTTACCCCTATTTATCAGATATTTACAAAACTATTTGTAGATAATAAAACAAAGAATATCCCTCTCTTGTAGTCTGCTTGTAGATAACATTCATTAGCAATTCCTGTTTATGAAGCTTAATTTAGCATTGTGAAAAACCAATAGTATTAACCTTAAAAACTTATTCAAATGAGTAAAAGTAACTACTACAAAGAAAGAGTCATTCAGCTACTTCTCTTCTTTGCTTTTATGCTGCCTATGGGCGCATTGGCACAGAACATTCAGCTGAACGGTACCGTAACCGATGTTTCCGGTGAATCTGTCATCGGAGCCAGTGTATTAGAGAAAGGAACAACAAATGGAGTAATCACTGACATCGACGGTAACTTTACCCTCAGCGTTTCCCCAAAAGCCACTATTATTATCTCTTACGTGGGCTATGCTCCACAAGAAATCGCCCTCAATGGTCGCAAGGAATTGAAAGTGGTGCTGAAAGAAGACACCGAACTACTGGACGAAGTAGTCGTTATCGGTTATGGCACACAAAAGAAATCGGATGTTTCCGGTTCGGTAAGTTCCGTATCGGGCGATAAACTAAACAACATACCTACCGCTAATGCCGAAACTGCCCTGCAGGGTATGGCTCCCGGTTTGATAGTTAACTTTGGTAGCGGTGCCGCCGGCTCCACTCCCAGCCTGCAGGTGCGCGGTGTAACCACTTATGGAACAGACAACTCTCCGTTGGTAATTATCGATGGCGTTCCGGGTGATATGAGTTTTCTGAACCCCGAAGACATCAAGTCAATGTCTGTATTGAAAGACGCTGCCACCGCCGCTATTTACGGAGCACGCGCCGCCGCAGGCGTTATCCTGATTGAGACTTACCGTGGTACCAAATCCAAACCCAAAATCACGTTCTCAGCTTATTGGGGAGTGGATCAGATAGCCAAGAAACTTGACGTCTGCAATGCCGAAGAATTTATCCACATGGCAAAGATGGCCCGTACAAACGCCGGTCAAAACCCCAAAAACTGGCCTGCTTACATTGCGGCTTATGAGCAAGACCCCACACAGTTTGGCGACACCGATTGGCAGGACGAATACTACCGCAACGGCTTCACACAGAAATACAATGTGGGGTACACTAGTGGCAGTGAGAATGCCAACGTAGCTTTGTCCGTATTCTATTCAAAAAACGAAGCCATCGTGACCGGCACGGGTGACGAGAAGTATGGCTTCCGCTTAAACTCAGACATGAAACGCGGCAAGTTCAAAGTGGGCGAATCAGTAAACTACAGCCGTTGGGAATCGGAAATGGAAGCCAACTCAGGTTTTCCCGGCATATACCAAGTGACCAACATGGAACCTATCGCACGTCTGTATGACGAGAATTGTGACGGCGGATACGGTGGTGCCATCCCCGGCATGAACATGAGCGATGCTGCCAACATGGTAGGTTATAATAACCTGATTGAGAACACCCGCGCCACAGATTACATCAAAGGATCGGGCTATCTGCAATATGAGCCCATCAAGGGACTGGTAATCAAGGCACAAGCAAGCCGTAGCCTCCTTTTCCGCGAAACCCGCGTATTCAAACCTACTTACGAACTGGGTGCCATGAAGTGGAACGAAAGCGCCTCACTATCACAGACCCGCACCAGAAGCGTCAACGACCTGCTGGAACTGACTGCCAACTACAACTTCACCATCAAAGACAGTCACGACTTCGCCTTCCTGCTGGGAGCTTCACAAGAAGAAAGCACTTACGACCTATTGGGTGCATCGGGTTCCGAATTCGAGAACAACGACATGGGCATTCTGGGCCAGGCACGCAAAGACTATGGTGTGCAAGGTGAAAAGACCCGTAGCGGCTTGCGTTCCGTATTTGGCCGTGTGAACTATAGTTGGAAAATGCGCTACATGTTAATGGCCTCGTTCCGCTATGACGGTTCTTCACGTTTTGCCGACGGTAACCAGTGGGGGTTCTTCCCCTCTGTATCAGTAGGCTGGAACATTGCCAACGAACCTTTCTGGGAAGATATGAAAGAAACAGTCAGCTCCTTCAAATTGCGTATGAGCTACGGCGCCCTCGGTAACCAATCGGTACCTCTCTATCTCTACATTCCCAAATTGGACTCCAACGCCGACAACATCAACTACCCCTTCGACGGCAAAGTCGTAAACCAGGGATATGCAGTACGTAGCCTCCCCTCAAGGAACATCAAGTGGGAAACTACCTTCTACAAAAACATCGGTGTGGACATGAGCCTATGGAACAACAAACTGGAATTCTCGATTGAAGGTTACATCAAGGACACCAAGGACATGCTTTCCGAAAAGAACATCAGTCTGTCTACCGGTTACGGTGCACTGACGGTGAACGATGGTGAGCTGCGCACCACCGGTATGGAAATGCAACTGATTTACCACGGTAATGCAGGTAAGGACTTCAAGTATGACCTTGACTTCAACCTAAGCCACTTCAAGAGTAAACTGAAATCAATGGCAGACCCCAACTATATGTACGAATATGGTGCTTCACGTACCTACGTGGGTGGTTACTTCGGTGAATTCTGGGCTTACGAAACCGCAGGCATCATCCAAAATGAAGCAGAAGCCAAACTTTGGAAAGAATCACACGGACGCAAGGACAGCAAAGGCAACTGGATTCCCATGCAGCCCAACGCAGAACCCGGTGACCTCCGCTTCGTAGACCAAAACGGTGACGGCATGCTGGACAGCGATGACAAGAAGCTTCTGGGCAACGGTTGCCCCAAGGCCTCTATCGGCTTCAACGTAACACTGAATTACAAGAACTTCGATTTGGTAGCCAACTTCTACGGTGACCTCGGTGTAGACCGTTACAACTATACCAAATATCAATTGGAACGTATGGATACCAAGTTCAACTATGGCAGAAACGCACTGAAAGCATGGACTCCGGAGAACCCCAACACCAACATTCCACGTGCCGTATACGGCGACCCGAACAAGAATGCTCGCACTTCCGACCGTTTCATCGAACGAGGCGACTTCTTCCGCCTGAACAACTTGCAACTGGGCTACAACCTGCCTGCTACAGTTTGTGGTAAGTTGGGCATCAGCAACCTCCGTTTCTATGTAGGTGGTACACGCATCTTTACCATCACCGGTTACAGTGGCTATGACCCCTCTACCAACGGTGGTATTGACCGCATGGGTTACGACTATGCTTCATCACCTCTATGCCGCACTTTCATGGCCGGTATTAAATTCGGATTTTAATTGAACCAAAACTTTAAAAAAGATGATTATGAAATTAAAGAATATATTATTGTGCGCCTCAGTCTTAGGAGGCCTGGCACTCTCTTCATGTACCGGAAATTTCCTGGATGAAGACAGAAACCCCAACTCACTGGACCCCGAAAACTTCTGGAAGAGCGAATCCGACATCCTCAAAGGACTTACCGCAGCCTACGCTGGACTACAGCCTACCATCGAATGGGCGCAACCTTTCGAACGCTACATTGTGATAGACAACTACCGCAGCGACGAGCTGGACTACCGCCCCGACGTGACCGCCTGGATGGAACTGGCCATGTACAACAACGAATCGACCAACTACGTGCCCAACGATGAATGGACCAACCTCTATACCAGTATCAACTATTGCAACCAGTGTCTGGACAACATTCCCAATGTGCCCGACAACGATGACGAAGGCATCAAGCAGACCAAAGCGACCAGTATTGCCGAGGCACGTTTTCTGAGAGCCTTCTACTACTACCGTCTCTTCATCAACTTCGGTGAAAGACTACCAATGTTCGAGCACGAACTCGAAGGTACCGAAGAGGAATTCTATCCTCCTCAGGTAGAAGCCGGCAGACTGAAGACTTTCATCGAGACAGAACTGAGTGAATGTCAAGCCAACCTTCCCGAAAAATGGAATACAAACATGGCCGGACGCGTCACTAAATATACTGCCGCAGCACTCTTAGGCAAATACTATATGTTCATCGGCGAAAAGGCCAAAGCCAAAACAGAATTCTGGAAAGTCATTGACAGTCACAGATATGAACTGATGGAGAACTATGGCGACAACTTCAACGGACTACACGAGAACAATAAGGAATCCATCCTTGAAGTACAGTTCACCGGAAGTCTGGAAGGCGGGCACTACGAATACAATCTCTTTACCTTGCACTTGGGTCCCGACAGTGGCTGTGGCGCATACGAGGAAGCATATCCGTCCAAATGGTTATTCAATACACTGAAGAAAGACCTCACCGAAGATGGGGAATACAGCGACCGATTGTATGAGACTATCATTTTCGACGATCCCAAATCCCGTCCGTTCTATTACGAAGACGGCAAAGGATTCAGTGATTACCACCAAGAAGACAATATCTACTGGCGCAAATATGTGACTTACGACAAGTCATTGGGTGATTACTGGGATTATTCCGGTTTCAACATCCCCCTCATCCGCTATGCGGACATCCTGTTGCTCTATGCCGAGTGTCTGAACGATGAAGGAAACTCTAAAGAAGCCATCAAATACATCAACAAAGTACGTGACCGTGTACACGTAACGCCACTGTCCGACACCCTAAGTAAAGAACAAGTGCTGAAGCACCTGCAGGATGTGGAACGTCCTTGCGAGCTGGCCCTCGAAGGCTCACGCTGGTATGATCTCATCCGTTGGGGCATTGTGGAAGACGCACTTAAGAGTCATGAAAAGCCTTTCGCAAGCAATTTCATATCGACCAAGCATATCAGACTCGCTATCCCTCACAAAGAATTCCTGATGAATCCTAATTGGGTGCAAAACGAAGGTTATACAAAATAACCGATAACCCTACAACTCAGTCTCTATCGGAAGCGAAATGCCGGAAACGGGCTCCCATCCGATAGAGATTGCTTTTAATAGAACTCTCTGTTTCAAGACTTCATTTCATCATATACTTAATTTACCATGAGACATCCAAATAAAAACATCGCTTTGACCGGCATCGTTGCCTGCATACTGGCCTCGTGCGTCAAAGCTCCCACTTCTTCAGAACCGCTTTTATCCAAGCAAGCGGACTTCTGTAATCTTATCAACATAAAGAACACTCCCGCCGGAGCCGTAGACTGGGATGCCTACGTCTTTGCCGACAAAGGTGCTTGGATGGCATACTCACTGCCCGACAACGAAAACCGTCGCCATGCCGGTACTTTCATGGGACCTATGGTCATGACCGGACGCGGATGGATAGCTGCCGGACTCGCCGAACCTACGCTGTGGGTGAACGGCGAACAGTATAGGATGGTGTACAATGTACAGACCACCCGATACCTCCCCGGCAAACTGATACAGGAATACAACGATGAGAACTTAAACTTCACTACCGAATTGTGCTACCTCACCTCACGTTCCGTAGCCATACGTTCAATCGTGAAGAATATGAGCCAAAAACCGGTAAAGGTCAGCTTCGACTGGAACGGAGGCGTATACGAGCCTACCTCTGTCGTAAGCAGCATAGATAAAGGTCTCTCTTTCATCCGCCCCAAAGATTCCACGAACACGGTAATCCGATTCCTCACAGCAGACAAGATTCAGGCTGTGGGGAGCGATAGCCTGCACGTCACAGAAAAGAGTGAAATGACCCTGGAACCCGGCAAGACTTATCAGTCGGAGATGACCCAAACCCTGACGCTGCGCGGTGAAGACACAGCCAAAGAACTGGCTGCCATAGCAACGCTGAATATAGACAATTGCTTTGAACTAAACGAACAGCAATGGAACGCACAAATCGCTTCGTTGCTGAGCGGAAACAGCAAGTACCTCAAGGACAACAAATACCGCAAGGTACTCGTAAAAGCAATGATGACCCTGAACAGCAACTACCGCACCCCTGCCGGTGACATCCTGCATGGCGGCAGCAACCCGTCGTACAACGGATTCATCAACGGCATCTGGTCGTGGGACTCCTGGAAGATTGCTTCGGGCAACGTACATTTCAACGAGGAGATAGCCAAAAGCGAAATGATTACCCTCTTCGACTATCAAGCCGACAACGGCATGGTACCCGACTTCATCAGCTACAACAAGAAATACAATAACTGGCGCGATGCCAAACCGCCCGTAGCCGCCTGGGGAGCCATGAACGTGTATAAAGCTACCGGCGACAAGAAATTCCTCGAAACAATGTTCGACAAGCTCTATAAGTTCCATCAGTGGTGGTATGCCGAGCGCGACCACAATCACAACGGCATCTGCGAATACGGTTCCACCGACGGCACTCTCATTGCTGCCTGTTGGGAAAGCGGCATGGACAACGGCGTACGCTTTGACGATGCCGTGATGCAGAAAAACAGCGAGAAGGCATGGTCCATGAACCAGGAGAACATCTGCCTGAACTCGTTCCTCTACGTAGACAAGACCATCCTCGCCGAAATGGCAACCCTCCTGAACAAGCCCGAACTGGCGGCACAGCTTAATGCCGAAGCCAAAGTCATCAAGGAGTTCGTACAGACAAAGATGTGGGACAAGGAAACCGGATTCTTCTACGACACCCGTATCGATACCGGCGAGCACATCAAAGTGATGGGTGCCGAATGCTGGCTGCCACTCTGGGCAGGCATCGCCACTCCCGAACAGGCCAAACAGGTGATGCAGAAGATGATGGACCCGCAGAAGTTCAACTCCACCCTTCCATTGGGTACCTTGGACATCAGCCATCCTCGCCTGCGTCCCGTGCGCGGCTACTGGCGCGGCCCGGTCTGGGTAGACCAAGTGTACTTCGGTATCACCGGCCTGCGCAACTATGGTTTCGACCGGGAAGCCGACATACTGACTGAGAAGTTCATCAACAACGCCCAAGGACTCACCACCGACGGTCCTATCCACGAGAACTACAACCCGCTGACCGGCGAAGCGCTCAATTCGCCTAACTTCGGCTGGAGTTCGGCATGTATCATCAAGATGCTGCTCGATGAGTAACTCTCACGCAAAACAACTCTCAAAAGTCTGAAAAGACAAACGATTATACATCATTAAAAGCATACGAATATGAATAAGATACATTCAATCTGCATCCTCGCACTGATGCTACCGTTATGCGCATTTGCACAGTACGACGGTACACCCATGAACAAGACGGGCGACACCAAGAAAGCGGAAACCGCCGTAAGAACCGACAAATATCCTCACTCGGACAACGATTGGGAAAACTTTGATGTGTTGCACATCAACCGTCTGCCTTCCGCCGCCACCTTCATGGCCTACACCACCAAAGAGAAAGCAGTGAAGAACGACAAGAGTCAATCGGAATATTTTCAGTCGTTGAACGGTACCTGGAAGTTTCAGTTTGTTCCCCGTTCGGACCAGCGCCCGATGGACTTCTTTGAAAAAGGCCACGATGTAAGCGGATGGGGCAACATCAAAGTGCCCGCCAACTGGGAAATGGAAGGCTATGGCCATCCTTTCTATGTAGGTGCCGGCTACGGCATCA
>ENA-OOXT01001815-OOXT01001815.1-human-gut-metagenome-genome-assembly--contig:-NODE-1815-length-13016-cov-2.850243_pt1 | contig 13016 bp, 11 predicted proteins | sample MGYA00241590_ERZ501349 | MGnify/ENA primary metagenome ERZ501349 (study PRJEB25962, sample SAMEA2042838) | human gut metagenome | biome: human gut; feature: human-associated habitat; material: faeces...
CGAACCGCCGCAACAGGAACGTCCGTTTTTCAAACGGCTTTTGATTATTGCAAAAGCTTCCGGCGTCGTTCTGAAAAAACCGCCTTTGCAGGCGTCGTGAAACTCAATCAGAGAAGAAACTTCGGCAGCCGCCGCGGTTATGTCAACAATCGCGTTCCCCATTCCGATAACGTCAACCATAATCTCCCCCTTTTGCAAACGAACGCCCAATAAGAAGATGCAGGAAAGACAATTCTCCGGCAATCTTCTTGCAGACCTTTATCCGAGTTTTTTGCTCAGCAGCTGGTTAACCATTCCCGGATTGGCTTTCCCCTTGGAAGCTTTCATTACCTGTCCGACAAACCAGCCCATCAGCGCGGTTTTGCCGGCGCGATAAGCCGCCGTATTGTCCGGATTGTCAGCAATTACCTGATCGATAATGGCTTCAATGGCCCCCGTGTCGGTAACCTGCTTAAGTCCTTTTTCTTCAACGATTTTTTCCGGTTCCTCACCCGTGTCGGCCATCAGCAGGAAAACCTCCTTGCCGATGTTGCCCGAAATAACGCCGCTGTTTATCAGATTAACCAGTTTTCCGATACATTCCGGCTTAACAGGACTTTGCTCAAGTTCCAGATGACGTGCTTTGAGCATGGCAAAAAAGTCGCCCATAATCCAGTTGGCAACCTTTTTGCCGTCACTGCCTTTAGCTGCCTTTTCAAAAAAAGCCGCCACTTCCTTGTTCTCGCACAAAACATCGGCATCATAAGGGGTTAAACCCATTTCCTTAATAAAGCGCGCCTTCTTCGCATCCGGCAGTTCGACCATTTCCTTGCGGATATTTTCAATATATTCGTCCGTCAGCACCAGCGGCGGCAGATCCGGCTCCGGAAAATAACGGTAATCATGGGCAAACTCTTTTTTGCGCATAACCCGCGTCTGACCGGTCAACGGGTCAAACTGGCGGGTTTCCTGTTCGATTTTGCCGCCGGCCTCATAAACCTCGACATGGCGTCTGGCCTCGTTTTCAATCGCCGACATCACAAACTTCACGCTGTTGACGTTCTTCATTTCGCAGCGGGTGCGGTAGCCGTCTTCGCCGACTTTGCGTACCGAAACGTTGACGTCGCAGCGCATGGAACCCTCGTCCATGTTGCCGTCGCAGGTTTCCAGATACCGCAGAATGGAGCGCAGCTTTTTCAAAAACGCACCGGCTTCTTCCGGCGAGCGGAAATCAGGCTTGGTAACGATTTCCATCAGTCCGACCCCTGCCCGGTTCAGGTCGATATATGTCTTTTTCGGATCAATGTCGTGAATGGACTTGCCCGCATCCTGTTCAATGTGCATACGCTCAATGCCTATTTCCTTGCTTGAACCGTCTTCCAGATTGATAACCACCTTACCCTCGCCGACAATCGGATACTGAAACTGCGTAATCTGATATCCCTGCGGCAGATCGGCATAAAAATAGTTTTTGCGGGAAAACTGCGAATACTTGTTAATCTTGGCATTCAGCCCAAAACCGGTTTTAACGGCCTGATGCACACAGCGCTCGTTCAGAACCGGCAGCATGCCGGGCATGCCGGCGTCGACAAAGGAAACATGCTCGTTGGCATCGGCGCCGAAAACCGTGGAAGCGCCGCTGAACATTTTGGACTTGGAAATAATCTGACAGTGAATTTCCAAACCGCAGATAACTTCCCACCTGTTGTCTTTTGTTTCGATAATATATTCAGCCATCTTTACTTCCTCTCAAACTTTATGTCTTCTTCCAGCGCCGAAGCGGTCTTGAAGACAGAACCTTCGTCAAAGGCTTTGCCGATAACCTGCAGGCCGAGCGGCAGCCCCTCTGCGGACAATCCGGCCGGCAGACTCATTGCCGGCAGGCCGGCCAAACTGACGGAAACCGTAAAGACGTCGTTCAAATACATGTTAATCGGATTTTCAAGCATCGATTTGTCACCGATGGGGAACGCCGGAGTCGGTGCCGTCGGCGTCAGAATAACGTCGCATTTCTCAAAGGCTTTCACAAAATCGTCGCGAATCAGACGGCGAACCTTCTGCGCCTTCAGATAATAGGCGTCATAATAACCGGCGGACAAAACGTAGGTACCGATCATAATCCGGCGCTTGACTTCCTTGCCGAAACCCTCCGTACGGCTGTTTATATACATGTTGTCCAAATGCTCGCCGGGAACGCGCAGACCGTAACGCAAACCGTCATAACGTGCCAGATTGGAAGACGCTTCCGCCGGTGCAATGATATAATAAGTTGCCAGAGCATACTTGGTATGCGGCAGCGAAATGTCGACGATATCGGCCCCGGGCCTTCAGCATCTCAATGCCTCTGTCCCAAACTGCCGCAATCTCGGCATTCAAACCGTCCGGCCGATATTCCGCCGGAATGCCGATTTTCATACCCCTGACGTCCATTCCGATAAACTTTTCAAAATCAGGAACTTCCGCTTTGGCCGACGTCGAATCCCTGACGTCATGGCCGGCCATGTTCTTCAGCATAACGGCGCAGTCACGCACGTCTTTGGCAATCGGCCCGGCCTGGTCCAAAGACGAGGCAAAGGCGATAATACCGTAACGCGAACAGCGGCCGTAAGTCGGCTTAATGCCGGTAACGCCGCAGAAAGCTGACGGCTGGCGGATGGAACCGCCGGTATCCGTACCGGTTGCCGCCGCGCAGATATTTGCAGCCACGGCAGCGGCCGAACCGCCCGAAGAACCGCCTGCCACCAGCTTTTTGTCCTTGCTCCACGGATTGACTGCCGGACCGTAAAAACTGGTTTCATTGCTGCCGCCCATGGCAAATTCGTCCATATTCAGTTTGCCGAGAAAAACCGCTCCGGCGTCCAGAAGTTTCTGCGTAACCGCCGATTCATACGGCGGCACAAAACCGTCCAGAATATGCGAACAGGCCGTTGTGCGAATGCCCCGGGTGCAAAACAAATCCTTAATGCCCAGCGGAATTCCCTCCAAAGCGCCGTTGGTGCCGTTTTTGTATTTTTCGTCGGCGGCTTTGGCCTGTTCCAAAGCTTTTTCCGGCGTTTCCAGCACATAGGCGTTCAGTTCGCGGCAGCTTTCCATTTTGTTGAGATATTCTTTCGTCAGCTCAACGGCACTGAACTTCTTTTCTTTCAGGCCTTTCAACGCTTCCGTTATCGTCAGTTTCGTTAAGTCAGTCATTTTTCTACTCCACAACCTTCGGCACGACAAAATATCCAAACTCCTGCATCGGCGCATTGGCCAGCACCGCCTCGGCCTTTTCGCCGTCATTGACGGCGTCGGCGCGGCACTCCAGATTGGTTTGGTTAACCGAAACCAAAGGTTCGACATTGTCGGTATCTACCTCATTCAACTGTTCTATCCAGCCGAGAATTTTGTTAAATTCCTTTTCCGTTTCGACAATTTTGTCGTCGTCCACTTTCAGACGCGACAAAAAGGCCACCCTTTTTACGGTTTCAGTATCTATAGCCATTTTTCTTTCCTCTTAATAAACAATTCTGAACGGCGGAAGCACCGTGTCATATTTCATTCTGTTCAGCATATTAATATCATTGGTTCCAAAACCAAAATCATTCACAACCTTATTAACAGAAATTTTCGGACCGCTGCCCAGCATTTGCGCCAGTTTTTCCTGAAAGGTCTTGCGTTTCGGATAATATACGATGTTAAAACGCGTTTTCGGTTTTATACCGCCCAGTTCTTTGGCTTTTGCCACGGCTTCGTTAAGGCCGCCGAGCGCGTCAACCAAACCGTTACGCAGCGCGTCTTCGCCCAGCCAGACGCGTCCGCGGGCAATCCGCTCCATTTCGTTGGGGTTAATGCCGCGAACCGTCGCCGTTTTTTCGGTAAAATCCTTATAAATATTGTCCAGAGAACGGTTAAACACCTTCTTTTCTTCCGGGCTGAACGGATGATTGACGCTTAAAATTCCGGCATTGCGCCCGAACTTTACTTCGCCCCAGTTGACGTCCAGCTTTTTCCAGAGTTCGCTCAGAACCATCTTGCCGCCCAAAACGCCGATGGAACCCGTAATGCTCAGCGGTTCGGCAATGACATAATCGCCCGACAGGGCAATAAAATAGCCGCCGGAAGCCGCATAATCGCCCATTGACACCACAACCGGAATCATTTTTTCGCTTTTCATCCGGTTGACGGCATACCAGATTTCGTTTGCGGCCGTATAACTTCCGCCCGGAGAATTAATCCGCAGCACCAAAGCCTTAACGCTTTTATCGCGGGCAATTTCGTCAAGCTGGGCGACAATCGTCTCCGAACCGGCGGTCGCTTCGCCTTCAAACGGATTTGCGCTGCTCTCGCCTTCGGTAATCATGCCGTCTATAACCATCAGGGCAACAGACGGACGGTTTTTCCTGCCTTCCTTAATGTTCAGCGCATAATCGACCAGATTAATCATTTCGCCGCCGGTTTCGTCCATTACCTGCTCAATCAGATCCGGCTTATAGGCTATTTTGTCAATCAGCTTTTTCTCCAGAGCCTTTTCCGCGGCGACTGGCGCCTCGTCGACCGCCTTTTTGACGTTACCTTCGTCAAGGCCGCGGTCTGCGGCAATATCGGCGGTTATTCGCCGAAACATGCCGCCGCCGAGCTTTTCCGTCTCGCTGCGGTATTCCGGACTAAACCCTTTGTTCAACAGCGAAGCCGCAGCATTTTTATATTCATGCCGGGCATAAAATTCCGGCACAATTCCCAACTTGTCCAGCAGTCCGCGGATAAAAGGAACCTCTATGCCGACGCCGGTAATTCCGACCTCGGTGTTCGGCTGCATCCAGATTTCGTCAAACGCCGCGGCCAGATAATATTCTCTGGTTCCTTGCCCGAAACTTCCAAATCCCGTCGAATACAAATAAGCCTTTTTCCCCGCGCTGCGAAAAACCCTGATTGACGAACGCAAATCTTCAATCTGTGCCAACCCCAGTCCCGAAAGGCTAACGTTGCCGATAAGCGCCTTCACTTTCGGATCAAGCGCCGCCAGATTAATGGCCTTGGTCAAGTCGTAAAAAGACAGTGCCGGTACGTCGGAGAATTCCGAAAACAGGTCGTCGCTGCGCATTTCCGGATAGCTCTCGTTGAAGTCGACAAACAAAATCGCCTTGTCCGGCACATCCGCGACAACGCCCGTTTCCTGCCGCAGCATGCCCAGAACAAACACCAGCAGCACAATAAACAGCAGGCCGAACAACGCAAAGGAATAAACCACCGACTTCATCAGCAGCCGCGCGGCCAGCGTTCTCTTCCGGCCGGCTCCCGTGGCCGGAAACGGCGTTTCAATCTTATCCATGTTCCACTCTCTCACAAAAAAAGCCATTAACACAAACGGTCAATGGCTTCTAATATAAATGTTACGGCTTAAAACTCAAGTTAAAATTCAGCCAGAACCTCGGCCGATTCATGAGCTTTGTCCAAAGCCACCATACCGATGGAATGATATCCGGCGTCGACATGCAGCACTTCGCCGGTAATCCCCATGCCCAAATCCGACAGCAAAGCCAGAGCCGCACGGCCGACTTCGTCCTGAGTGACGTTGCGTTTCAGCGGCGCATTCAATTCGTTCCAACGCAGGATTTTGCGGAAATCGCCGATACCGGAAGCGGCCAGCGTCTTAATCGGGCCGGCGGAAATTGCATTGACGCGGACATTCTGCACGCCGAGGTCAACGGCGGCGTAGCGGACGGCGGCATCAAGCGCGGCCTTGGCAACGCCCATAATATTGTAGTTCGGCAGGGTTCTTTCGCCGCCCAGATAAGTCAGGGTAACAATACCGGCGCCCTCGTTTAAAACCGGCGCGGCGCAACGGCAGGTTTCCAGAAAAGAATAGCAGGAAATGTGCATCGTATTGAGGAAGTTCGGCAGCGTCGTGTCAATCGTGCGTCCCTTCAACTCATTTTTGTCGGAAAATGCAATCGCATGAACGACGAAGTCAATTTTTCCCCATTTCTCGCCGAGTTCCTTAAAACATGCTTCGACGCTTGCTGAATCGGTAACGTCGCATTTAATCAGAGTCGGCTCAAACTGCAGGGTTTCAGAAAGCGGTTTAACTCTTTTTTCCAAAGCTTCGTTCTGATAAGAGAAAGCAATCTGGGCGCCCTGAGCATCCAAAGCCTGTGCAATGCCCCAGGCAATGGACTTGTCGTTGGCCAAACCCATGATCAAACCTTTTTTACCGGCCATCAGCGGTGTAGTCGCAGTCATAATATTTTCCTTTGCTTTATAAAAAAAATTAAATATATTAGAACCAAATTTCTGATAGACTTTTTATTAAATTTAACTTTCTTTGTAAACAATTTTTTTCAGGTAATAAGTATGTATTGGAAAACCGGCTTTAAATCAAAATTCAAAAAGCATTTCGAAACCACCCGCGAATTTCTGTTTTTTCTGAGCCGCCGCGCCCAAAACGACACCATCTTCAGGGTAGCCGCTTCGCTGAGCTATACTTCGCTCATCGCCGTCGTGCCGCTTTTCGCTATCGGTCTGGCGATTTTTTCGGCTTTTCCGGTTTTCGACGGTGTCAAAGAACAGGTAAAGGAATTTCTGCTCCGCAACTTCGTTCCGACCATTGAACAGGAAGTCAGCCAATATTTTGCCGAATTCATTGACGCTGCCGCCCAGCTGACCACCATCGGTGTCGTCGGCATAGCCATTACTGCCATTCTGATGCTCTCCACCATTGAAAACAGCCTCAACTTCATCTTCAAAGTAACGCGCCCGCGCCGCCTGACGACCAAAATTACCCTTTACTGGACAGTCATTACCCTCGGTCCCCTGCTCCTTGGCACCGCTTTTTCGCTCCGCGGCTACCTGTTCACATTGCAGAAGTTCATGCCCGAAGACCTGGCCAACACCCAGCTGCTGCTCAGCAAACTCCTGCCCTCGCTGATTACGATGTTTCTTCTGGTGCTTGTCTACGTTTTGGTTCCCAACAAAAAGGTCAAAATCAGCAGCGCCGTTGTCGGCTCCTTTGTCGCCGTCATTCTGTTCTCCGTCCTGCGTCGGGGATTCGGCTATTTTATGGTCAAGGCAGCCGCCTACAAAACCCTCTACGGCGCCCTTGCAACTCTGCCCGTTTTTCTCATCTGGATGTATCTGGCCTGGTCAGTAGTCATTTTCGGCGCCGTTGTTACCGCCGCTCTGGAAGAATACCGCCAGCTTGACGACCGCGCCCTCAAGAAAATTCTTGTCGCCGGCAAACCCGAAAAGCGCAAATAGTCTACAGCAAAAGCCTGCCGGAAAAATATTTTGCCATAGCCTGAAAAAAGTTCTTGCAAAAAGAACAAAAGTAGTACATTGTATTTTTCAAGGGATAACTATGACGCTCAAATTGTCTTTTCGAAAAATAAGAGAGATAGTAGGAATCAGAAATAAAAAACCGTTACAGAAAGAGAGAACTATATGGAAAAAGATAAAGCCCTTGACGCGGCACTGAGCCAAATTGAAAGAGCCTTCGGCAAAGGTTCGATTATGCGCCTCGGTCAAAACCCCAACGTTGATATTGAAGCCATTTCCACCGGTTCGCTGGGCATAGACATCGCCCTGGGCATCGGTGGGTTGCCCAAAGGCCGTATTATCGAAATCTACGGCCCGGAAAGTTCCGGCAAAACCACTCTGGCTTTGAGCGTTATTGCACAGTCTCAGAAAAAAGGCGGCACCTGCGCTTTCATCGATGCGGAACACGCTCTTGACCCGTCCTATGCCAAGAAAATCGGCGTTGACATTGACAACCTGCTGATTTCGCAGCCGGATGCCGGCGAACAGGCTCTGGAAATCGCCGATACGCTGGTTCGCTCCGGCGCTATCGATGTTCTGGTTGTCGACTCTGTCGCCGCTCTGGTTCCCAAAGCCGAACTTGAAGGCGAAATGGGCGATTCTCACATGGGTCTGCAAGCCCGCCTGATGAGCCAGGCCCTGCGCAAACTGACTTCCACCGTATCCCGCTCAAACACACTGATTATCTTCATCAACCAGATTCGCATGAAAATCGGCGTCATGTTCGGCAACCCCGAAACCACAACCGGCGGCAATGCGCTGAAATTCTACGCCTCGGTTCGCATCGACATCCGCCGCATCGGCTCCATTAAGGACAAGGAAGACGTTATCGGCAGCCAGACCCGCGTCAAAATTGTCAAAAACAAAGTTGCCCCGCCGTTCAAAATCGTCGATTTCGACATCATGTACGGCGAAGGCATTTCCAAAACCGGCGAACTGATTGACCTCGGCGTCAAAGCAGGCATCGTTGAAAAAGCCGGCGCCTGGTTCTCCTACAAAGGCGAAAAACTCGGTCAGGGACGCGAAAACGCCAAACTGTTCCTGAAAGAGAACCCCGCCGTCGCCGAGGAAATCGAAAACAAAATCCGCGCCGATGCCGGCCATCTCACAACCGAGATGATTGGCGACGACGAACCCGAAGCCGTCGGCGAAGATTAACTCCTTTTAACCGAACTGCTCCAAATTCAAAAAAGCTCCCCTTGGGGGAGCTTTTTTGAATTTGGCTTCACAATAATAACCGGTACAGTAAAACCTAGTGATAAATGATTGTTCCATGCGGCACGGCCGGCGGCAGCGACGAAGAAAACATCATGCCCTTTGAGCCGTAAACCGCCAGTCCGACGATTCCCATAAATGCCAGCAGATAACAAATGACATAAAAAGCGACCGCCGTAATTCTTATAATCAGAATCAGTGTTTTGTCGCCGTGGAAAGGACGCCCCTGTGCGTCTTTGTTAATCAGACACATGTCGGCCAAAGCCCATATCTGCACAACAATCAGCGGAATAAAGAAAAGCAGCCAGGAAAAAACCGTCAGCAACAGCTGCGCAATTGCGCGTCTGGTATAGCCGGCATAAAAGTTATGAGCGCCGAAGATTCCCAGAAACCATGCCAGCAAGGCGTAGGCAATGCCGCTCTTGCTCTCTGGATAAACATTCATGTTCCTGCTGACGATGTTTCTCTTCATCAACAGAAACTCTTCATCGTTAATAATTCCCTTGTCCTTCAGCTTCGCCAGCTTTTCCAGATTTTCCAAATCATCCATGCCCATTCTCCTCAAAAATGTCTTTTGAGACGATATAAGCAACAATTCTGCAAAAACAACGCCGAATGAAAATTAAAATTAAAAAAATCTTTTAATTGCGCCAAAAACTCTTCGTAAAAATGACAATGACCGTTAAAACCTCCAGTCGACCGAGCAGCATTGCCAGAGAAAGCATATATTTGGCAAAGTCGGACAACGGCGCAAACGTTCCGGCAGGCCCGACAACCGGACCGATACCCGGCCCCGAATTGGTAATGCAGGCAACCACGGCGCTGAAAGCCGTCGAAAAATCCAATCCGGTCCAGGCCACCAGCACCGTAAGCACAACCAACGTCGCCATAAAGGCACTGATGAACACAAACACCGACGAAATAATCGAATTGCTGGTTGTCAGGTTTCCGATTTTAATCGGCACCACCCGGTTCGGCTCTGTCGCCACAATCATCGACTGCTTCAAATAAGCCCAAACCACCTGCCAGCGAAAAATTTTGACCGAACCGGAAGTCGACCCCGTACAACCGCCGGTTAACGCAAAAATGATAAAAATCGTACCGACCGGTGGTCCCCATTTCATATAGTCCGTCGATACAAAACCCGTAGACGTCGTAATCGAAACAATATTAAACGTCGCATAACGCAGCGACTGCCAAAAACTGTCATAAATGCCCTCATATGCCAGCCATACGGCAGTCAGCAATATATAAAAAGCCAGAACTTTTGTAAATACGGCCACCTGTGCCGTCCGGAAAGAATGTAGATCGCGCCGCTGCATCAGCACGATGTAAAACGTCATTGGCAAAGCGCCCAGATACATGAACAGCGACAGAATCATCTCTATACTGACGCTGTCATAAAAACCAACCGAAGCGTTCTTGGTCGAAAAGCCGCCTGTAGCAATCGCCGCCATGGCATAATTGACCGATTCCAAAGGCGTCATGCCTGCAAAATAAAGACACCCTGCACACAGGGCAACCAAAATGAAATAAACCGCCATAATGCGCTTGGCAATATAATTGAATTTCGGCATAAACTTGTCGTTCAAATCCGAATTTTCGCGCTGGAAAATCTGCATGCCGCCGATTCCCAGAAAAGGCAGCAGTGCCACGGCGAAAATAACGATGCCGACACCGCCCAGACCGTTAAGCATCGACCGCCACAGCAAAATCGAATCCGGAAGGACTTCCAAATCGGTAATAACCGTCGCGCCGGTCGTACTCAAACCGGACATTGCCTCAAACAAGGCATCTGCAAAACCGGGCGTGACATCGGACAAAATAAAAGGCAGCGTCGCCAGCAGCGTCAGCGAAACCCAACTGACCGCCGTCAGCAGATATCCCTGCTGCAACGTAATCTTTTCTATCTTGGTGCGATTGCCCAAAAACAAAGACAGGCCGATAAACAGCGAAACGATTGAAGATGTGACGAACAACGACCAGTTTCTGCCGGTTTCCAACATGTCGACCGCCGCCGGAATAAGCATGGCCAGTCCCAGCACGCTTATCAGATAACCGTTAATCATTAAAACCGGCTGCCACATCTGCCTTGCCCTTTATAAAGCGACGTTGCGCGAAAATTCCTCGTCCACCAGCCGCTGGTTGATGCTGTCATCGTCAACATAACACAAAGCCGTGGCAATGTCCTGATACGTATAGGCGACAATGTCGCAGCGAACGACTTTGTCTTTGACAAACTGCTCCAGATATTTTTTTGCTTCAATGCCTTTCGGCAGATTGGGATCGACATAAATGCCGTATAGAAAAATATAGGTTCCGTCGACAATGATTTCATTGGCATTTTGAACCAAGGCCTTGCCGCTGACCGGAACCGGATCTTTCAGATAAACCAGCGGCAGCTTCTGCGAAACCGTAATTGTGGCCGAACCGGCCGGAGCCGTATTCCGACTGCTCAGTTCGCTGATTTTGTCATTATATTCCTGAACGACGTCGGCTGCCGGCTGCGGCTGTTCGTCCCGCTTAATCTCCGAAACGGGAACAACCTCCTCGTTCTCCAAAATGTCGACGGCCTGCGGCGCCGACTTCGCCTTTTCAAACATTTGCCGGCGAACAGCCTTTTGACGCATCCCGACCAACTGATCAATGCCGCGTTCGGGCAGCGCCTTGCCGCCAAGTTCGGGAACCGCCTCCTCCTTATCCGCAAACCAGGGGTTTACCTTATCGGACACGACACCGGCTGCCGAGTTATACGCGCTTTTAATCTTGTTCCAGTACCAAACATGCACTTCGGACGGTCTGGCTCCGATAAAAGTCGGAATCAGATAAAGCAGAATCAGCAGCGGAAAGAAAATCAACGGTTTCCGCAGCGGATACAGCAAAAACATAGCCGTCCTGTGCAAAAATCCCTTAAACCCGGTCATCGGGCCGAAATAGTCGCGGTTGCTTCTGCGTTTCATTTTTTCTCACTTCCGTATTTAGCTTTCAGTTCCTGAATTCTCTCCGGCGAAATCCGTTCAAACAAAGCGTCGCCGACCGTAAACCCATGTCCGGGCTGCAAAGCCGCAATTTCCTTCTCGATACAGAACCCTTTCAGAGCGGGCATATCCGCCGGCTTGAGGTTCAGACGCGCCAGCATCTGTTCCGCAACGGCCGGCATAACCGGGTAGCTTAAGACGGCAAAAATGCGGATCAGATTAATGCACACACGCAGAATTGCCGCCGCACGCTCCGGATTTTCCTTAATAACCGTCCATGGTTCCGTCGTCGAAATATAATTGTTTCCTTCGACCCAGATGGCGCGCAGCTCGTTCATGGCCTTGCGAAACTCCATGTCTTCCATATATTTCAGATAATTATCAGTTCTTTCCTGCAAAACCCGAACCAAATCGCGCTCGACTTCCGTCATTTCGCCGCCGGCAGGCACTTTCTCGCCGATTTTGGAAGCGGTCATTTTCAGCACCCGCGAAACAAAATTGCCCAGTACGCCGTTCAGGTCCTTATTGACCACACCGGCAAACAAGTCAAAGTCAAACGACGAATCAGAACCTTCGGGAATGTTGGCCATCAGCCAGTAGCGCCAGTAATCGGCCGGAAATTCCCCTACGGCGTCTTCGGCAAAGATACCGCGGTTTTCCGACTTCGAAAACTTGCCGCCTTCATAAGTCAGATAACTCATGCCTTTCAGATAATCGACCATTGTCCAGTTTTCACCGGTGCCGAGCAGCGTCGCGGGAAAAGAAATCGAATGGAAAGGCACGTTGTCCTTGCCCATAAACTCAACATAGCGCACATCCCCGGCATCCAGCCACCAGTCTTTCCAGCTGCGCTCCTCCGGTTTTTCGTCAGCCCATTGCTTGGTTATGCCGATATAACCGATGGGCGCGTCAAACCAGACGTAAAAAACCTTGTTTTCAAATCCGGGACGGTTAACCGGAAAACCCCATTTCAAATCGCGGGTAATGCAACGCTCCTGCAAACCTTCTTTCAGCCATTTCTGCGCAATCGAATAAGCCATGTCCGGCCAAAAAGGCTCCTTTGACTTGACCCAGGCTGCCAGTTTTTCCTCTATCAGCGGCAACTTCAAAAACAAATGCCTGGTTTCGCGAACTTCCAGATTGGTGCTGCCCGAAATCGTGCTGCGCGGATTAATCAGATCCGTCGGTTCCAGAACCTTGGTACAGTTTTCGCACTGGTCGCCGCGGGCCTTTTCATAACCGCAGTGCGGACAGGTTCCGGTCACATAACGGTCCGGCAGAAAACGCTCGTCATCAATCGAATAAAGTTGTTTGATGACCCGTTCTTCAATAAAGCCGTTTTTATCCAGCCGGTCAAATATATGATAAACGAGTTCTCTGTTCTGCTCGCTGCTGGAACGGCCGAAACAGTCGAACGACAATTCGAAATCGTCATAAGTCTTTTTGTGCCGGGCATGATATTTGTCACAGTAAGCCTCAACGCTCATACCCTCTTTGGCCGCCCCTACTTCCGAAGGCGTGCCGTGCTCGTCGGTGCCGGACACCATCAGC
>ENA-OOXT01001817-OOXT01001817.1-human-gut-metagenome-genome-assembly--contig:-NODE-1817-length-13003-cov-2.203506_pt1 | contig 13003 bp, 9 predicted proteins | sample MGYA00241590_ERZ501349 | MGnify/ENA primary metagenome ERZ501349 (study PRJEB25962, sample SAMEA2042838) | human gut metagenome | biome: human gut; feature: human-associated habitat; material: faeces...
TTCAAGATGTTCCGAAAGTGCGTTTACAACAGAAGAACCGACGCCGTGAAGTCCGCCGCTGGTCTTATAGGAATTATTGTCGAATTTTCCGCCCGCGTGAAGAGTTGAGAGGACCACGCGCTCTGCGGAGACGCCTTTTTTGTGCATCTCCACCGGGATCCCGCGGCCGTTGTCTTTTACGGTACAGGATCCGTCCGCCTCCAGCGTTACCGTGATCTCTGTACAGAATCCGGCCAGGTGCTCGTCCACCGCATTGTCTACGATCTCATATACCAGATGATGGAGGCCCTTGGATGAAGTACTGCCAATGTACATACCAGGCCTTTTCCGTACAGCTTCAAGACCTTCTAAAATCTGTATCTGATCCGCACCATATTCCTGCGCTGCAGAAATCTGTTCTTCACTCATAATTCAACCTCCTGTCAAAACTTAATCAAATAATTATACCATAAATATAGAATAAAAGCAAATTTATGTAAATTAGAGTATAAAAAATATTAATTTGTTTAAAATATAAAAATGTAACACAAACGTAATAAAAATGTAATAAAAATGTAATATAGCTGTAATAAAAATGTAAAATAAAAAAATTACAATTCTATTGTAGTTTTTTGTTTAATATTGTATAATTATAAAAGAAACAGTAAATACAGTAATTTCTAAATCTGGAATTCCAACTAGCGAAATTGATTGTATGTTTGCTGGTGATTTATTAAATCAATGTATTTCTTCTAGCTTTGGTTTACGAGATTCGAATATACCATTTATAGGCATATTCGGTGCATGCTCTACTTTTGTTGAAGGTTTTGGGTTAGGCTCTATATTTATTGATGGTGGTGCTGCTAATAATGTCATTTGCGCTGCTTCTAGTCACTTTTGTAGTGCAGAAAAACAATTTAGATTTCCACTAGAACTTGGAAACCAAAGAACACCTACAGCACAATGGACTGTAACTGGAAGTGGTGCTGCAATTATTACTCAATCTGGAATGGGACCTTATATAACCCATATAACACCAGGAAAAATTATAGACATGGGAATAAAAGATGCCAATAATATGGGAGCTGCAATGGCTCCAGCATTTTGTGAAACATTAATAACTCATTTTTTAGATACTGGTAGAAGTCCCAACTATTATGATGCAATAATTAGTGGTGATTTAGGACATGTTGGTAAAGAAATTGCAATAGATATTGCCAAAGCCAGAGGTTACAATATAAAACCAAATTATAATGATTGTGGTGTTTTAATATTTGACAAAGAAAAACAAGATACTCATAGTGGCGGAAGTGGCTGTGGTTGTTGTGGCACTGTTTTTTCTGGCTATTTCTTTAAGCAATTAAAACAGAAAAAACTAAAAAAGATACTATTAATAGCTACAGGTGCTTTAACAAATTCTACGACTTCACAACAAGGAGAAAGTATCCCTGGAATTGCTCATGCTATTAGTATAGAAATTTAAAATGAAAGGATATAATAACTATGGATATAAATTGGTTGAATGTTTTTAATTGGCCCATGTTAGCAAAATGCTTTTTAACTGGTGGTATTATTTGTATTATTGGACAAATTTTAATTGATAAAACCAAACTAACTCCAGCTAAAATTTTAGTTGCATTTGTAACCACAGGGTGCATTTTAGGTGGACTTGGTATTTATAAATATTTAGTTGATTTTGCTGGTTCTGGTGCAACTGTACCACTTACCGGTTTTGGATACAACTTAGCAAAAGGTGCCATTGAAGGTGTTCAGCAAAATGGTATTATTGGAGCATTTACTGGAGGAGTAAAGGCTTCTGCTGGCGGTATTGCTGCTGCTGTTTTCTTCCGGCTATTTAGCTTCTCTTATTTCAAAACCAAAAATGAAAAAACAGTAATTGTATTTTATAAACAAAAAATGATATAATCTTGCTTGATTATATCATTTTTTATATCTATGCTTTTTTTGCTATTTCAGCAATTTCTTTAAATGCTTTTTCGTCTGTTACAGCGATTTCTGCAAGCATTTTTCTATTTATTGTAACATTAGCTTTTTTTAGACCAGCTATTAATTTGCTATATGTTAAACCATTCATTCTAGCTGCTGCATTAATTCTTGTTATCCATAATTTTCTAAAGTTACTTTTTTTATCTTTTCTTCCGCACAATGTCCGGGATTTCCTTCCCGACATCTGAATGGATTCCTTTATTCATTCCATAAAAAAACGGTACACAAATCTGACTGTTCAGATTTATGCACCGCCTGTATTCGGAGTCCCCTTACACGGGTTTTTGTATCATATTCCCGCTTCGTTCAACTCTTATTGAAAAAGTTCCTTCAATTTCTCAGCCAAAGCCTCTCCTCGCAAATTTTCACCAACCATCACACCGTCTGCATTAATCAGATACATAGTCGGTACAAATTTCACCTTATAGAGTGCAGCGACTCCTGTCTCATCCAAAAAGTTCGGCCAGGGAAGCCCCTCTTCTTTCAAAGCTTTCTCCCAATCAGCCTTCTTTTGATCGATAGAAATACTTACAATCTCAAAACCTTTTTCGCTATATTGTGCATACAGCTTCTTCAGGTTCGGAATCTCTTTCCGACACGGGTTGCACCAGGAAGCCCAAAAATCAATCAATACATATTTTTTTCCTTGTCGCAATGTGGAAAGGGCTACTTCCTTTCCTGATTTATCTTTAACCTTAAAATCTGGCACTACCGTACCTTCTTTACCTGCCGGATAAAGCTCTTCTTTTACCTTCTGCCCGTAATAAGACTGTTTGGCTGCTGGAGAAAGGGCTTCGTACCACGGCTTCATATCCTCACTCAAATAACTGGTAAATGAAATCATCATCAATGGCCCCCAGAATGAATCCTTGTTCGCCATGACTACCTGATGATACAGTGAATCTACCGTAGTAAAAAACACCTTATCGGCAGCTGCCCTGGCTTTACCATCCTCACTCTGCCGAAGTTCCTTAATTTTCGCCTGATCCTTTGATTTATAAGCAACCATCATCAGACTGTCAAAAGCAGCAAATTTACGGGCATTGAAGGCATATAACGAGTCCAGATACGTCCGCGAAGACAACAACGAATCATAGCGCGCACTCAGCGGAGAACCCTTTACCGACAAAGAAGACAGATTATAGGAAACTCCCCCATCAGATTCCTTCTTGGCCACCAGCTTCCCCGTAACCTCCATCTGGGCATTTTCCAACATAAGATTACGCGAACCATACGCATCTTTCACCAATAAATGAAAAGCTCTCGGCTCTTCCATTTTTCCTGTAAATACAAACTGCCCGTTGACTACCGTCGTATCGGCAAAAGGCAATTCACTGTCATGGCTTACCGGTACCAACTGCACATGCGTGCCGTCGGGCAAGCCTTCAATATTACCTTTCAACACATAGCCATCTACTTTCGGCTGACTGCCGCATGACAGCATCATCAAACCTAAAATGGCTAAACCAGAAATTTTCTTCATTTTCATAATAATGTTTATTTAGATACATTTTGTTCTATCGATCCGTTTCCAGGATTATTAAGAGCTCCTGCCGGGAAAGGCATGGTCCATAAATGAGACGTCGGACTCAAACTATATTCCTTCCCCTCATAAGTTTTGATTAAAGTACCGGCATACGTACCTTCCAGATTAAAACGACGGGCATCTGCAAAAGGAACAATAGAGAATATCAACTCATTATCTTTGGTACGACGAATCAGAGAAAGAGCCTCCTCCAGTGTAGCAGCTGTAGCCGGCTGATACTTATCAGGACGAATACGGGTTACCCGCACGGAATTCAGGGTATTCATAGATGCAGAATAATCATTGTTCTGAGCTAACCGAGCCTGGCATTCCGCTTTAATAAGATACGCTTCACAAGTTGTCAAACCGCCATGATTGAAGAAGCCAGACTCCAAAGCCTTGTAATATGTATCATTATTGTCTACCTTCAATTTCCAGCGTGAAAGGAAACGAGCATCTCCTTCTTCAAAATGTTCAGCTCTTTCTACCGGTATGTTGTATTCATAACTATCAAAGTTTGACTGTACTCCATAACGCAAATAATAATTTTCCACGTAATCATATTGCATAGGGGTAACAATTTTGTCATAATTGTCCGGATCATCAATTGCCGCCTGATGTTCCTCATAAAATGCATTCCAGTCAAAAAGCTGATTATTCTGTTCCAATGCGAGGTTCGCATAGCGCAAAGCCTCGTCATAATTCTGCATCTGCAAGTACACACGAGCCAACAAAGCATAAGCAGCTCCCAAATTCGGATGAATAGCCGTCATGGATTGTGCTGGAATTCCCATCTCAATGGCTTCTTTCGTATCCTGTATGATAAAATCATACATATCCTGAATAGAAACCTGCGTATAAGGAGCATCAATATCCGCACTGGTAATAAGAGGTACACTACGCTTCTCTGCTGCCGTAGCCTTGTCATACGTATCGGCATAATAATTAACCAACACATCGTAACAAAGTGCACGTATCACTTTTGCATACGCTATCACTTCCTTTCGCTCTGCATCTGTAGCTTCTGTAGCTGTAGGTGCATTTGCGATAATCAGATTACAACTGGAAATAGCTCCATAAAGTACATAATAAGTCCCCTCATCCGCATTATTCAGCATAATACGGTCAGCCGATTCATCCCACATATAATTAGCCTGGCTCAAGCTCGGAGTATTTACCTTCGCATTTGTCAGATATACATCATTCAACAAATACAAGGCATTTTCTACTGGCGTTCTGCTGATAGTATACTGATCACGCAATAAAGCTTCAAAATCCGCCAAAGTCGTAGGTATCTTATTACCTTTCGGTGCAATATTCAGGTAATCATTACATGAGCTGCATAAAAAGCATGCCAATGTAATACAGAAATATATAATTCTATTCATAAGTTTCATATTACAAAAATCGAGGTTAAAAATTCAGATAAACGCCACACAGATAATTAGGTTTCGTATATCCACCAAGCAAATACTTGGCATTACTGCTCTTGGCTACCATAAATACATTTTCCATACCCAGCATGATACGTGCATTCTTCAAATATAGTTTATGACACACACTGGCAGGTATACGGTATGTCAATGACAAATTTCTTAGACGCCAGTTAGTAGCATCAATCACGTTAATGGACGAATTGGCATACATGCTTTGGTAGTTATAGTTGTACAATTCACTCTCAGATGAAATATAGCGCGGCACATCTGTGTAAGCCTCATCGCCCGGTTCACGCCAACGATTCTCTATGTCTTTACTCACTACTCCCATACCAGAAGAGATAAAAGCTACATTGGTATTACGCATCTTATGTCCTCCTTCAAACAAGAACTGAGCAGCCAGTTCCCAGTTCTTCCAACGCAAATTCGTATTAATAGAACCATTGTAAACCGGTACGGTAGTTCCCAAATAAACTAAATCTTCAATCTCAGGAGGAGTCATATCGGTGTATAAATTTCCTTTGGCATCGTACACCTGAGGAGTTCCCGTTTCACTCAGTCCGGCCCACTGGTATCCATAAATCGCATTGTACGGATTTCCCACACGAGGATAAGCCGTTGGATAATCAATTACCAGATACGACACAGGAGCTTCCACATTAATATAAGTTACCTTATTCTTATTGTAGCCCAGCACACCGCTGATATTCCAATTCCAGTCGTTATTCCGAATTACATCTCCTGACAAGGTCAATTCAAATCCCTGATTCGTCATTTTTCCGTTATTAATGGAATAAGTGCTGTATCCCCATCCTTCTGTAGGAACTCCGTTCGTGTTAGCCAACAAGTCTGTACCCCGTTTGTTATAATATTCAATAGAACCATTCAATCGATTTCCCAACAAGGCAAAATCTACTCCCACATTCAATGTAGTGGTCTTTTCCCAACGCAAGTTCGGATTTGGACGACTTGAAATAGTTCCCTGGATACCTCCTACCTGATTATTGTTACTGTAGTAAGCAATCATATAAGGAGCAGAGTTTTTGGCAATATTACCTCCGATACCATAACTTGCACGCAATTTTAGCATATTCACCCACGATACATGGAAGAACTTTTCTTTATCTATATTCCATCCTGCTCCTACCGACCAAATAGGACGTTTCTGATATTTGGAACCCGTAGAAAACAAATTGGTCTTATCCCAGCGAATACTACCGCTTACCATATATTTTCCATCGTATGTATAAGCTGCGTTACTATACACAGACACATAGCGGTTAATCAGTTCACGGATATAGGCAAAATTCTGCTGTCCGAATGATGCATATCCCCATTGTCCACGGAAATTACTCAACGATCCCGCATCAATCAAGCTATAAGTAAGCAGCTGAGGATCATAATTATAAAGCGTACGATCATTATATTCCAGTTTATTTTCCCGTGTTTCAGTACCTAAAATCATAGTTACATCATGTACATCCGCAAATGTTTTATTGAAATCCAACTGCTGACGGAAATTATACGCATGTGTTGTATTGGAAGAAGTGAAAAAGATATTTCCATACGGCAAGGCAAAAGTGGATGTTCCATCATTATTGGAAGTTGAGAATGTATTCACTTTATTACGTACTTCGTAAGAGTCCTTACTTTTCAGTTGTTCTGTCTTATATTCCGCATATTCATACTGAAAAGAAGCTGTATACTTCAACCAGTCGGTAAATTTGAATGTCAAACGAGCAAATGTTCGGTTGCTGAAATCACGGTTCTTAGTCTGGTTCATCTTTATTTCATCTAAAGGAGTTATATCCAGATTGTACAATCCGTTGTTATGCAGCAAATTCAAGTTGTACAAGCTATAACGTTCCTCTTCTGTATTGGTGTAATACGTACCGTCACCATTTACCAGCCCATTGTACGGCATATAAGTATACCCCGGTGAGAAAAGGTTAAATGACTGCGTAGTACCTTTCCCATAGTTCAAATATGTACCTACATCCAAGGTAAGCCAGGAAGTCATCTTCGTAGAATTCTGCAAATTGATGCCAATGGTTCTATTCTCTGAATACTTATCCTCCAGCTGATTGTTACGATAGGAAACAGACGCATTAAAAGTGTTCTTTTCGGTACCTTTACCGATATTCAGATTATATTGCTGTGAAAAAGGATTACGCTTACCGTATTTTTCTATATCCCGATAATACCGATAACCTTGTGAAGCCAAATTCGTCAGATTACTCTCCATCTGATCACGAGAGATGTGTCCCGCATAATAATTCAAGATATTGCGTATGCCAAGTGAAGAATAAGACATATTATCCAGCACTGTCTGGGCGTAGCTTTGTACATTATCCCCACTCAAATGCGGATTCTGTCTGGCCCATTCACGCTCCAGCTCTACCATAGTAGAAGACCCAGCCAAATATTTATCTGCATACGTGTCGTACGGCTGTACTGTAAGAGTGGCCGAGAAAGAAACATTCAGTTCATCTTTCTTAGCCCGTTTGGTAGTAATCACCACTACTCCATTCGCTGCACGTGCTCCATAAATAGAAGTAGCTGCTGCATCCTTTAAAACAGTGATGCTTTCTATATCTTCCATATTCAAATCGGGCACACTTTCAATCCAGTTTCCATAGCCGTCGTTCGTAGTCTTTTCCACGGGAAATCCGTCAATCACATATAACGGAGTGGTCAACCCATTCATGGACGTAACTCCACGAATCTTGCCATCACTGTATCCTGCCACGCGTCCCTCGAGCATAGAACCCATATCGCTCAAACGCTGTGTTTCCAATTTCTTGGCATCTACCTTTGAAAATGCCCCTGTGGCACGCTCTTTTGAAATAGTCTGATAGCCTGTCACTACTACCTCATCGAGCAGTTCTGTAGAAGGTTGAAGAGAAATGTAATAATCGTTAGTTGCCGTCAGCTTAATGCGCTGAGATGTATATCCTAAATAAGAAGCCTCTATTTCCTTCGTGCCATACGGAAGTGTCAAAGTGAAATGCCCTTGTATATCCGTAATGACCGCTGCAATTGATCCTTTAGGGTCATCATTCACCTGTTTGACATGAGCTGCAGGAAGGGGTTCCTTGTTTTCATCGACTACAATGCCATGAATGGTACGGTTTCTCTGAGCATAAGCTGGAGAGACAGACAAGACCAACATAGCACACAGTAGCAAAAATTCCATTTTGAGCCGAATGTCGTGCAATACGTTTTTTTTCATACTTACATCTTTTTTAGAGGTTATAGACTTATGTCCTCAGACATTTTTACGATTCTCTCATTGCAAAAATGTAAAAAAAAGATATAACTTTAACAATAAAGACGTATCCAAGTTCGACAATTGTTACATTAGGACAACATTTTGTTATAAAAAGGCAGTATCATGCATTCTTATGCATAGACATTACCTTGTTACGGTATTGCTTGGGAGGAACTCCTACCGTGTTCTGGAATATTTTGTAAAACGTACTCATTGAATTAAACCCGACTTCTGCCGCTACAGCCTTAAGGGGAAGATCTGTTTCCGGATCACTCAATAAGCGAATAGCTTCATTAATTCGATAATTATTGATATATTGAGTAAAATTCTGTTGAGTTTGTTCATTGATGACTTGCGACAAATAAGTCCGGTTAGTACCTAATAAATCAGCCACCCGTTCCTTCGTCAAAAGATTCTCTTTATATACCGCATCTTCCTGCATAAGCTTTTCCAGACGCTGAAACAATGAATTCTTTTTCTCATTTGTCAGCGAAGAAGCAGCGTATTTTTCACTCATTGGAGAAGATGCAGAAACAGTCTCCTGTTGTGATCGCAGTGAAGTAATGACTTCTCTTAACTGCTGTTCTTTTCGGATAGCTTCCTGATGCTGACAAACGATACGGGTATACAACTGATTTTGCCGTTTATAACGATACCACAAAGCAAACACTACCAGCAAAATAATGACCAAAGTACCCATTAAAGCCTGCTCCTTCTTTTCCTTTTGCAGCAAAGCCAGCTTACCCTTTTTAATCTCATTTGCCTGATGCTCCGTATCATATTTAATACGAAGTTCGCTCAAGACTTTTTCTTTATCCGTATTAAAAATACTATCAGTTTCCTGCTGAAGCTTACGTTGCCAGGCTAAAGCCTCCACATATTGACCCATATTCTCATAACAAGCCGATAAAGTGGTTATCACCTTATTACGATGAATTTCACAATTTTCCTCCTTTGTATAAGACAAAGCCTGAAAAAGCAAATCTATAGCCTCCTTGTTTCTACCTTCTTCTGCCAGAGCTTTGGCATATTCATTCAACAACAATACTTTATAGGAGGTCTGATTAATATCATTTAAGGACAATCCCTTTTTATAATATTCTACGGCCTGCTCCCGATTGCCTTTTGCAAACTCAATCATCCCATAAATAGCATATACATTTCCTTGATTATAATATTCATTCTGCTTCATTATAAATTCAGCTTCTTGTATATAAGGTAAAGCCTTATCATATTCATGAAGCAAATAATACATATAAGATGCATCCAAGGCTCCAATAAAAATAAGGTAAGCAGAATTTAACTGATGCCCTAACTCATAAATCTGTAAAGAATAAGTAAGTCCGGCCGGGTCATCTTTCAAAAAATACACACTGGAAATATTACCAAGCAAAATAGCTTCCAATTCTTTATAATGGCATCGGTGAGCCGCTTCTATTCCTTCAAAGAAATAGTGCAATGCTGAATAATAATCCCTATGAATATTGCTGGCATAAAGTCCCATTCCATTATATACGGAGCATAAGGCGGAATCATTCTTCTCACTTTTTGCCAACAGCATAGCTTGCCCAAGATGATTTATTGCAGTCGTATCTCCCAACATAATATATGCCTGCCCCAATCCAATATGTGCATAAAGAACACCAAACTTATAATCTTGCTTTTCATATCCTATCTTAAACAATCTTTCCCCATATTCTACAGCTTTATGATAATCGGCCTTATGCAAATAAAGAAAACATAATTCTTTCAAGGCTCTCATATCTTCAGGATTGCGCTTCAATATCTGTTCCTGCTGCTGAATGGCAGGAAGAATCGTTTCTTGTGCAGGAATCCGAACTTGTATTCCAATAATCAAAAAAATAATTAGTATGTATTTTAGTTTCAAATTCATCCAGTTATTCTCTCTCCTAATATAACATTTTTATCACACAAAAACACATTTCAGTTCATTTTGATACCCTACAAATAATTATAAAATCTTTTTGCAGTATTTATCTCTCTGTTTTATTCCATGCAAACTTACAGAAAATCTTTCTTTTTATACCCATATCAGTAGAAAAAATCAAGGCAAATACCCAAATGACTCTTTTACATTTCCCTCTTGAGTTGGCTATAAAAACATTTAAGGAACAGAAACAAACGACTTTACCATAAAGATTTTTATTGCAAAAAGAGGAAGTATTCTTCCATCCCCTTTATTTATGTCAAAAAAGAATGGTTTTATGTTGGATTTTGTAAATATAAACCGTACTTTTGCTTGCGTAGCTAAAAGAACATTCAAAAAACTTATAAAATAAGATAACCATGAAAGAAATAGACTGGTCGAATCTGTCTTTCGGATACATGCGGACAGATTACAATGTACGTTGCTACTATCGCGACGGGAAATGGGGAGAACTCGAACTCTGTTCAGAAGAAACCTTGAACATTCACATGGCTGCCACTTGCCTGCACTACGGACAGGAAGCTTTCGAAGGACTGAAAGCCTATCGAGGAAAAGACGGTAAAATCCGTATCTTCCGTCCGGAAGCTAATGCAGAACGTCTGCAAAGCACTTGCCGGGGTATCCTGATGCCAGAACTTCCGACTGAAAAATTCTGTGAAGCTGTAAAGAAGGTGGTAAAAGCCAACGAATGCTTCATTCCTCCATACGAAAGCGGTGCTTCTCTTTACATCCGTCCGCTGCTGATTGGTACAGGTGCACAAGTAGGTGTACATCCTGCCAGTGAATACATGTTTGTGATATTCGTCACTCCGGTAGGTCCGTACTTCAAAGGTGGATTTGCCACTAACCCCTACGTAATTATCCGCCAGTACGACCGTGCAGCACCACTCGGAACTGGTACGTTTAAAGTAGGTGGTAACTACGCTGCCAGCCTCCGCGCCAACAAAATGGCACACGATGCAGGATACGCCAGCGAATTCTATCTGGATGCAAAAGAAAAGAAATACATCGATGAATGTGGTGCAGCCAACTTCTTTGGTATCAAGAACAATACCTATGTCACTCCGCTGTCAACCTCTATCCTGCCCTCTATCACCAACCGCAGCCTGATGCAGCTGGCTGAAGACATGGGAATGAAAGTAGAACGTCGTCCGATTCCGGAAGAAGAACTGACTACCTTCGAGGAAGCAGGAGCTTGCGGTACAGCAGCCGTAATCAGCCCTATCGGCCGCATTGACGACCTGGAGAACCAGAAGTCATACGTCATTGCAAAAGATGGAAAACCAGGCCCTATTAGCGAGAAACTATATCACAAGTTGCGTGGTATCCAGTACGGTGACGAAGCTGATCCATACGGATGGGTAACTGTATTAGACTAATAATTATCCTTTTTACCATAAAAAAGTCCGAAGCGAACACGTTTCGGACTTTTTTTATAGCATGTAACTCCTGACATAGACTATCTCTTCTCGAACGAACGGAAAAAGCGTAATAACTCTCCATTCGCCCGATTATCGATTTCCGTCTCTCGCATCTCTTCAAATAAATTCAGGGTAGAAGAACATTCCCCACAAATATCAATACCTATGACCCGCTCTTGCCGAAATACAACGGCCAACAACTGCTCCAGTTCTGATAAAGTCAGTGAACCTTGATCCCAGTTGGTTATCGCAGAAGAAGGGTCCAGCACATCCTTGTCGATAGAAATATAGACAGGTTCACTCACATGCTCAGAGGCAAACGCTTTCCAACCTGCTTCCTGATCCAAAGAAGATTCACTATAAAAATGGATACGGTCGCCATATTCCTTTGGGACTTCCTGTAGCAAACGGTCTGAAGCACCGGCTATAATTACCTTCTTACAATTCGCATTCGTATCGAGCACATCTTTTACCCAACTTCCACACGACAGGATATGCTCAAATAAAGGAGGCTGCATGTCAGGATGGTGGTCAAACACCAGCAAAGCAAATGGAGTAGTCAGCTTATCGGTCCAGAATTTCGTCACATAATGATAGTTTCCTGAATCTATAAAATGAATTCCCTGTGGAGAATAATCCGCTATCATGCGCTGTAAGGCAGAAGCGCCTTCTTCATCACAATAGCATTCAGTTCCATTCAAATGCTGGCAATCCAGCCACACAAACTGACGATTCCGGGCAAAAGACTCATAATTGTACACGCCTGTAAAATTCATCACAACCACCGGTTTCGAATTCCGGCTAAATACTGCTTGAGATTGATGATTCATATACTTTCCTCCCACTCTTCAAAATATGCCTTAAAAACGAGGAAAAGAGACTGACACCGGAAGCTCTTTCCCCATTGCCTATAGGCCATAAACAGAAAAAAGCTGTAACCGAATAGTTACAGCTTTTTATCTCGGCACGGGAAGAGAGGCTCGAACTCTATGGAAACTTTCTTCCTCCTTCCCTATCTTGATATTCAAGCTGTTACGTTTTCGAATTATGTGATTATTTTATATTGTTTGTCCCAAATCTGTCCGACTTTCAGTGGGGTTAACCAACTGATTCATTTGCTCTAAGAGTAGAATTCTTTTATCTTTCTCTTCAAGCAAACGTTCCAGCAATTCGATTTTTTCTTTGTACTGCTGCTCATTATCTCCATGAGCTGATGGATAAGCCTTGAAAGGTTTCTCCCGTTCAAAGAACACGTCCATCGACACCCCGAAAAAATCCGCCACTTTCTCCAGACGTTTAACGGTGGGATTCCCGTTGACAATCTGAGCCAAAGAAGCATTGGCTTCAGTACCAAGGTATCTTAAAAGTTCCTTGTTTGTAACCTTCTTATCTAACAATAATTGTTTGATAACATTA
>ENA-OOXT01001822-OOXT01001822.1-human-gut-metagenome-genome-assembly--contig:-NODE-1822-length-12977-cov-4.140690_pt1 | contig 12977 bp, 9 predicted proteins | sample MGYA00241590_ERZ501349 | MGnify/ENA primary metagenome ERZ501349 (study PRJEB25962, sample SAMEA2042838) | human gut metagenome | biome: human gut; feature: human-associated habitat; material: faeces...
TGATTATATTAATTGTTCCGTCTTCCTCGCACGACTCTATGGCAGACGAAAAAATCATCTTTTCCATGGTGGGGGTCTCCAAGACTTTCACCAACCAGAAAAAGGTTCTCAACAACATCTACCTCTCCTTCTTTTACGGAGCCAAGATCGGCATTATCGGTCTGAACGGTTCGGGCAAGTCGACGCTGATGAAGATCATCGCCGGACTGGACAAGAACTTTCAGGGCGAGGTGGTCTTTTCACCCGGCTACACGGTGGGTTATCTGGAACAGGAACCGCAGCTGGACGATTCGAAGACCGTGCGTGAAGTGGTCGAGGAAGGGTGTGCCGCGACCGTGGCGCTGCTCAAAGAGTACGAGCAGATCAACCAGCAATTGTGCGAGCCGATGGACGACGACACGATGGCGCGGCTCATCGAACGGCAGGGCGAGTTGTACGAGCAGATCGACCATGCGAGCGGCTGGGAGTTGGACAGCGTGCTGGAACGTGCGATGGACGCCCTGCGTTGTCCCGATCCCGACCAGTCGGTGAAGGTGCTGTCGGGCGGCGAACGCCGTCGCGTGGCGTTGTGTCGGTTGCTGTTGCAGCAGCCCGACGTACTGTTGCTGGACGAACCGACCAACCACCTCGACGCCGAGTCGATCGATTGGCTGGAACAACATCTGCAACAGTATAAGGGTACGGTGATCGCCGTGACGCACGATCGTTATTTCCTCGACAACGTGGCCGGCTGGATTTTGGAACTGGATCGTGGCGAGGGTATTCCGTGGAAGGGCAACTATTCGGGTTGGCTCGAACAGAAATCCAAGCGGTTGGAGATGGAGGAGAAGCAGGCGTCGAAGCGCCGCAAGACACTCGAACGCGAGTTGGAGTGGGTGCGCATGTCGCCCGCGGGCCGTCACGCCAAGAGCAAGGCGCGTCTGTCGGCCTACGACAAGATGCTCAACGAGGACGCCAAGCAGCAGGAGGAGAAGCTCGAAATTTATATTCCCAACGGCCCGCGTCTGGGCGACGTGGTGATCGAGGCGCACGACGTGAAGAAGGCCTTCGGCGACCGCGTGCTGTACGAGAATCTCAACTTCACGCTGCCGCCCGCGGGCATCGTGGGCGTCATCGGTCCCAACGGTACGGGCAAGACTACCCTCTTCCGTATGATTATGGGGCTGGAGCAGCCCACGGCGGGAACCTTCACCGTGGGGCAGACCGTCAAATTGTCCTACGTCGACCAGCAGCACAAGTCGATCGATCCCGAAAAGACGGTCTACGAGGTGATCTCGCAGAACAGCGAGTGGATTCAGCTGGGCAACCGCCAGGTGCCGGCGCGAGCCTATGTGGCGCGCTTCAACTTTACGGGAGCCGATCAGGAGAAGAAGTGCGGCGTGCTGTCGGGCGGCGAGCGCAATCGCCTGCATCTGGCCCTCGCACTCAAGGAAGGCGGCAACGTGCTGCTGCTCGACGAGCCGACCAACGACATCGATGTCAACACGTTGCGTGCGTTGGAGGAGGGCTTGGAGAATTTCGCCGGCTGTGCCGTCGTCATCTCGCACGACCGTTGGTTTCTGGATCGTATCGCCACGCATATCCTCTCGTTCGAGGGTGACTCGAAGGTGGTCTTCTATCAGGGATCGTACAGCGAGTTCGAGGAGTGGAAGCGTGCGCAGGGCGGCGACACGACGCCCCACCGCGTGAAATACAAGAAATTGATGGAGTAATCCGTCGGCTGTGTCGTGCGTATTGCGAAAATATGCGTTGATGGCTATGGGGATGTTTGCATTTTTATCGTGCGCTCGGGAGAATCCCTGTATCGACGCTTTCTGCTGGGATGTGCAGACGGCTGGCATGGCGCAGGAGGAGTCCGATATAAAGGGCGAGACGGATCTCGATGGGTTCCTTGCCGAGATCGAACGTTTCCCGTGGTACGATCAGGCCGTTCTGGCCGAGCGGAACCCGACGCTGTCGCCAACGGTTTCCGTCACCGATTTGAAAACCGACCGCTCCGTGTTCATTTCGGTGGGGTTGGCCGGCAGCCGGAAGGTCAGCTATTGGGTAGGTTACATCTATCCCGTGCAGAAACGTTTTCTTGGAATCGACCGCCTCTTCCGCCGTGTGGAGATGTACGAAACGGAACGAATGGATCGGATTATTCCGATCGTGAAGGCTTTTTTCGGGCGCGACGATCAGGAGTTGCGTCGGCGGTTGGCGCCTCTGTCTCCGTATCTGCGGGTGAAAGAAAGCGGAGGCTGGTCGGCCTATATGGATAAAAAACAACAGATAGTGAAACAAATAAAGTAATCATGCAGAAACCTTCGATTCCCAAGGGGACGCGCGACTTCTCGCCCGCCGAGATGATGCGCCGCAACTATATTTTCGACTCGATCCGGCAGGTGTTCCGCACCTTCGGTTTCGCGCCGCTCGAAACCCCCGCCATGGAAAACCTCTCCACGCTGCTGGGAAAATACGGCGACGAGGGCGACAAGCTGCTGTTCAAGATTCTCAATTCGGGCGACTATGCGGCGGGACTTGCACCCGACGAACTGCGGCAGGCGTCGAAAATCTGCGAAAAGGGGCTGCGTTACGACCTCACGGTGCCCTTCGCGCGCTACGTCGTGCAGCATCAGGGCGAGATCGTCCTGCCGTTCAAGCGGTATCAGATCCAGCCTGTCTGGCGTGCCGACCGGCCGCAGAAAGGCCGCTACCGCGAATTCTACCAGTGCGACGTCGATGTCGTAGGCTCGCGTTCGCTGCTGAACGAAGTGGAGTTGGTGGAGATCGTCGAGCGCGTTTTCCGCAAGTTGGGCATCGCCGTGACGCTCAGAATGAACAACCGCAAGATTCTCTACGGTATCGCCGAGACGATCGGCCATGCCGACAAGATGATCGACATCACGGTGGCGATCGACAAGCTGGAGAAGATCGGTATCGACAACGTGAAGGCCGAACTGCGCGAACGCGGTATCGACGATGCGGCGATCGACAGACTTCAACCGATACTCGAACTGAGAGGAGACAACCGTCGTAAACTCTCTGCGTTGCGCGATGTGTTGAGCGGTTCCGAGACGGGGCTGAAAGGCGTCGAGGAGTTGGAGACGGTTTTCGGTTATGTCGAGCGGCTGGGTATCGCGCTCGCCGTCGAGTTGGATCTGTCGCTGGCGCGGGGTCTGAACTACTATACGGGGGCGATCTTCGAGGTCAAGGCCCGCGACTTCGCGATCGGGAGTATCTGCGGCGGAGGCCGGTACGACGATCTGACCGGCATATTCAATTTCTACCTCAATGGGTGTCTTATCCAGCCCGTAAAATTCCGCCGCCTTGGATTCCACGATCTTATACCGCGCCAGCGGCAAAGGTTTGCTCACCGCCAAGCCGTTTTTGTCCGTCTTAATGGTATCCACCAGACGGTTGGTGCGGGCGTTGTAGATCTCAAAGACGGTGTTGGGGATGGGCGTCCCGGCAGGCCAGCCATTCATGGCGTTGTAGTCCGCGCTGACCTTCGTCACTTGGATCTGACCGGTGATGGGAGTGTTCTTCCATTCGATTTCCGTGGTTTCGCCAGACTTTACATACACGGTCTTTTTCTGCGTGTCGGGGATATAGCCCTCATTTTCCAGTTCCCGCAGATAGTAGCGGCCATCCTCCAGTCCCTCAAACCGGACATAGCCCCGGTCATCGCTGGTTTCCTGCGCGATGGGATTGTTGCTGGCATCGTACAGAATGAAGGAAACGCCGGGGATGCCCTCGCCGGTGACGGCGTTGACCTTGTGGATCAGGATGCCGGAGATGGCCTTGTTGGTGATCTCCAACGTGGCGGTCTGCCCATCCCTGACCTCGACCCGATGGGGTGTGTCATCCAAACGGTAGCCCTCGGCAGCCTTCAATTCCGTCACGGTGTACCAGCCGTTTTCCGCTTCGGGGAGATAGATCACGCCGTTTTCATCGGTGGTGTAGGCACCGATGATCTCGCCATCCATTTTCCGGATCTCAAACTGGACGCCGGGGATGCGTTTTCCGGTTTTTTCGTCCTTCTTAATGACGGTAAGCCCGCCCGCGCGGACATTATAAAAGCGAAGGGTCTGTACCTCACCCGCCTTGATGAGAATGGATTTCGGGGAACTATCCAGCACAAAACCCTCCACGGTCTTGACCTCCCGCGCCGCAACGGTGGTGCCGGGTTCCAGATCATGGATAACGACGCGGCCATTTTCATCGGTGATGAACTCTCCGTTGCTTCTGCCTACAACCGCGCCGCTGCTGTCGGTCACAAGGAAGGTCACGCCCTTCAGCGGCGTCGTGGTGCCCTCGATATACTTTTCAATCACAAGGGTGGTGCTGGGCGTGTTGGTGAAGTGCAGCGTCTGGGTGTCATTGGGGTTGACCACCACGGTCTGGGTGCGGCTGGCCTCGTCGATGGTGTAGCCTGGAATGGTGGCCGTTTCCGTTACCACCAGCGTCCCTACCACGCCATGGATGGTGATTTTGCCGTCCTTATCGGTGAAGTACAGGCCGTTGCTGCTGATCTGTCCGTTTTCAGCGGGTACGAACGCGCCGGTAGAGGTCGTCACCTTGAAGGTCACACCCTGCAAGGGCTTCCCGGTGAGGGAATCCCGCTTGTCGATCACCAGTGTTCCGGCCTTGGAGTTTTTCACGATGACAGTCTGTGTATCGCCGTTTTTGCCGATGACCACATTTGTGGACGCACGATCCATCACATACCCTGTCGGGGCTTTGATCTCATTGATGACATAAGCGCCGGGGGCCAGATTGGTGATCGTGATCTCGCCCTGCCCATCCGTGGTAAAGATGCCGTTTTGCGTCAGGGTCGCGGTGCCGATCACGCCGTCCAGCCCCACCTCACAGCCAGCGGCAGTGGTCACCCGGAACTCCGCGCCGGGGAGGGGCTGTCCGGTGGCGCTGTCCCGCTTCTGGATGATGAGCTTGCCCTTGGGCTGGTTCTTGAAGGTCAGGCTGACCGTGCGGCCTTCCTTGATCTGAACGGTCTGAGATTGGGTGTCGATCAGATAACCGTCCGGCGCGCGTGTTTCTGTTACGATGACGCTCTTGCCGGGTTTCAGGCCGGGGACGCGGATCTTGCCGTGTTCGTCCGTCCGGAAGATGCCATTGGCGTCCCCGATCAGCGTACCGTCCGCGTAGGTGATCTTGAATTCCGCGTTGGCGAGGGTCACGCTGGGGTTCACGGAACAGACCTTGCGGATCAGCAGGATGCCGTCCGGGGCGTTGTCAAAGCGGACGGTGACCACACTCTGCTCACCGCTGTCCGCCAGATAGATCGTTTCCGAGGCGTTGATGATGCTGTACCCATCGGCGGGGTCAACCTCCTCCACGATATAGGTGCCGCTTTTCAGCCCCGTCCAGATGGCGGTGCCGTTCTTGCCGGTGACCTTCTGCCCGATGGTCGTGCCGCCGGTGCCGGAGGTGCCGCCCAAAAACCGCAGCTGGAAGGTGCAGCCGGGGAGCGCCTCATGGGTCACGCTGTCATACTTCTCAACAACAATGGCATTCAGCGGAGTATTCTGGAAGGTCAGGGTCTTGCTCTCGCTGCCGTGGAGGATGATCTTCTGGGTGGAGGGTTCCTTCATCTGGAAACCGGGAGCGGGTTCCACTTCCGTCACGGTGTACGCGCCGGGATAGAGCCGCTTGCCCTGCTCATGGAGCCGGATCTCACCCTTGGCGTCTGTGAGGATATTTCCGTAATCGATGGTGGCAGGAGCCTCGGCGGATTCGCCGCTGCTGGTGTAGGTGATGTGGAACTTGGCTCCCTCCACAGGAGCGCCCGCTACGCTGTCCTCCTTGTAGATGGTGAACTGGGGCTTTTTCCGATTCCGAAAAGTGACATTCACCTCGTCACCGGCGTTCAGGCTGACGGTCTGCTCCCGGTCAGCGTTTTTGCTGGGCAGGTAGTACGGAGTGGGAACAGATTTTTCCGTAATTTTGTAGCTGCCGGGGGCCACGCGGTTCGTCACGGTACCGTCCGCGCCGGTGGTCCAATCGGCGGAGAAATCACTGTCGATGCCCTCCACGGTGAACACGGTGCCGGGGATGGGCTTGGAATCCTCCGCGTCGATTTTGGTGACGGTCAGCTGGGGCATTTTCAGGTTTTCAAATACGAGGTTTTGATCGTCACCGGGGCCGAGGTAGATCGTCTGGGTCATCTCGCCGCCCACCACATAAGGGTCAGGGACGGATATTTCCTTTACCTCATAGCTGTCCACAGGGATCGCGGTGAGAACCGCCTTGCCGTCCGGCCCGGTGGTGACGTCCTGATGATAGCCGTAATGGATGCCCTTGATCTCAAAGACCGTGCCGGGGATGGGCTGCTTGGTCTGCTTATCCAGCTTCTGGATGGTCAGATTGGGAAGCTTCTGGTCTTTGGCTGTTACGGTCACGGTGCCGCCGCCAGCGACAGTGGCCTGATCCACATGGGCACAGACGGGGGCGGTCAGCTTGGCGTAGGGGGCGGGAGCGCTGACCTCCACAAAGGCGTACATCCCCTCCGTCACATGGGGGACGGTGATCCTGCCGGAGGCGTCTGTGACCTCCGTGCCGATCAGCTGGCCGTCCCGGAGGATGTGGAATACCGCACCGGAGAGGGGCGCATTGGCGTCAGTCAGCTTAATGAGCCGCACCTTTACCTTCGCGTCATTCTCAAAAACGAGAGATACGTCCGTTTTGCCGTCCCAATGGAATTCCTGCCGGACTTTGCCGGCGTCCTTGCTCAGAGAGTACCCGTTGGGCGGTGTCACTTCCTCGGCGATGTAGCTGCCAATGGGCATGGTATCCCAAGGCACATCCGTGAGCGCGCCGCCAGCGCCGGTGGTATAGGTGCCGGTGAAATTGTTATCCACGCCGGTGATCTTGATGACTGCTCCGGCAAGACCTCTGGTGGGATTGTCCGCGTCCACCTTGCGGATCTTACCGGTGTCGGTGACGGTGGGGGTATCCGTAAAGGTGATCGTCACAGTGCTGCTGCCATTGTTCGGCAGGACAACATATTCAGGACCCGCGTTGTCGATCCCGTAGCCGTTCGGAGCCGCTGTTTCCGTTACGGCGTAGGTTCCGGCGTCCAAGGGAGAGAAGGTATAGGTGCCGTCCGCGCCGGTGACGATGTCCTTAGAGAAGGAGCCGTTGGTGGATTCCACGTGGAACCGCGCTCCGGCAAGGCCCTTGGTGGGGTTGGTGGCGTCTACCTTCTTGACCACCAGCGTGTACTGCTCGTTTGTGACGGTAAGACTGCCGATCATAACGCTCTGGACGGTGCTGACAGGGTGGGCGGCAGAGCCAGCGCCGGTGAAGGAATACTCTTTTACGTCGCAATCGCCCCAAACATCCTACTTGCCAAGATCCAGGATATATTTCGCCCGGTCCCGGAATGTGGCGCCGTCGCAGGTCTGGTCGATGCTGGTATAGCTCGCGCCCTTCAGCGAGTTCCAGACGTACATCAATTCCTCCGCGCAGGCGGTGGCGGGATCACCCAGGGAGCCGTCCTTATACCGCCACACGATGGCCTGCACCCAGGCGTTCATGTACCAGCTATAACCGGAATCCCAGATGTCATCCACGCCAAGGGCGTGGGCCTTGTCCGTGAAGATGCCGAGAGAGTGGGCGTAGTAATAGGCCATCATCATTTTAACGGTGGGATCGGTGACGGGCTTCGGATCGCCCCAGGTCTGGCCGATCAGGGAGGTGCCCATGCCGCCGCCCTTCGTCCCGCAGAAGCCCACGGAAGTCTTTCCGGCCACGCCGTAATACATCTGGTGCATTGTGCATCTGCCAAGGCTGGCGGACTGATAGGAAACACCGCTCATGCCGAACCGCTCTAACTTGATGGTGTCAGCCCCTGCCGCCAACGCGGTAGAGGGGAGCAGGCCGAGGACGCAGATCAGGGCCAGCAGCATCGCGGTCACGCGATTTTTCAATGAATGCCATGTCTTTTTCATCGTTATTTGACCTTTCTTTTTAGATTTGCTCATAAGAAATGGCCTTCCGGCGATGAAGCTGGAAGGCCATGTGAGCATATTGAGTTGCGGATAGGTTATGCGTAGGGATTGTGCGCGTTGGGATCACCGACGAACAGGAAGCAGATCGTTCCGCCCTCATCAGTTGAGATCCCGACGCCGATGGTGTCGCAATCAGAGTTTATCATTGTCTGGAAGTGGCCGGGAGAATTCCGCCAATTCTCCACTGCCCGCTCTGCGGTTTCAGAGGCGGGCACATTTGCGAATGCGGTGATGTTCGATCCAAATCCATGGGGATACCCGGAGGCCGCTACCGCCTCGCACTCCACCTTATTCTGGTGGTATGCGACACGCAGGGACGCGCAATGCTGCGCCGCGTCCATCAGAGCCGCGTTGACCGTCAGCTCCGGCACACCGTTTTCCCGGCGCACCTGATTGACCAGCCGGACGATCTCCTGCCGTGCCGCGTCTGTCTGACTGGCGCCGGATTCCGGAATGCTCGCGCCTTGCTTGCCGTCAACTACCGTCAGCGTTAAAGTGGCGGTCTGGCCATGCTGATCGGTCACGACCACGTCGGATGTGCCGCTGCTGACCGCGATAGCGGTCCAGAGGCCGGAGGTATTCTCAACGCGGATGACATTGGGCTGCGTGGAGACCACACTTTTTATATCCGCGCTGGGACTGATATTCAAGCCGCTGCGGTCTCCGGGGCGGAGGGTGCTGCCCTTGTAGCTGCTGACGCGGATGCCGGATGCGGCAGGGGCGATCCCCGTGTATGGATGCCCGGTGTCGATTTGGACTCCGGCGTTCCAATAAACATTGAAACCGACCTGCTTGCCCATGTCCCGCAGCTTCACATAGTTGTGTCCCGCAATGTTGTAGGCTTCCATTTCCACCTGCTGACCATCCACAAAGATGGGCTGCCAGGTAGGTTCCGCCGTGATCCCGACCGCGACCGCGATAGAGCCGCCGGTCAGCGCCGCGCCGATCACCATGCCGGTGAGCATCATACTGACATTCTTTCTCACATTTTTGCTCTCGTTCATCTTTCTGCCTCCATTCTAACGGTGTATGTGTGAAAATCTTCTTCGCAGCATCACCATATCACAAGTGAGGGGCAGAAGTCGAACAGAACTGATTCGGCAAAAGGGAGAAAGATTCAGACCTCCGCTGCGGTGACGCACCAGCGCTGGTCCCGCTGGTTGCGGACGCAGGTGTAGAGCGTCAGCATATTTTCGCCGGAGTCCGCAAGACCACTGCGGTCTGTCTCGCTGACCTTGCTGACGTCCGTCACCTTGTAGGTGCGGGTGCCCAGCTTGGTGGTCAGGGTGATCTTGTCGCCGATGTTCAGCGTGTGGATCTGCCCGAAGTAGCTGTTGGCGCCCCGGTTATGGGCGGCGAGGCAGACGTTGCCGTTCCAGATGGAGGTGTCCTCGAAGTGTCCGACGCCCTTGGCAAGCGTCTTGCTGTCCGTTCCCTGATAGATCCTCACGCTCAGACCCAGCGTGGGGATCTCCAGCCTGCCGAGGGAGCCGTTTTTGTAGTAGAGGTCGCCCGTCACCTCTGTGAACAGCACGGCGGGCTGATAGCCGCTGCCGCCATTCACCGTGCTGCCGGGTGTGACAACGCCGGAGGCACTGCCGCCAATGACCGCACCGGACGCGGGAATACCGCCGGGGGCAAGGTTGGGCGTGAGGTACTCGCCGGTGTGGAGGGCGTTCATGCTCTCCGAGCCAAATGCAGGCGGAATAAGCGCGGCATTTTTGCTCATGTCGGCGTTTTTCATAGCGCCGCCATCCGCCGTGTGGATGACCTCTATAGATGTATTCCTGCCAAAGTCAAAGTCCTTCGGAGGGGCAATGCTGCATTCCAGCGCCGAGGCACTGGCCGCAAGGGATGCCATCATACTGACGGCAAGTGCGAAAGTCAAAATCTTTTTCATTCTGTATCCTCCTCATCCGCGTTTTCTTTTCTATGCTTCACCAGCAGCGCGCCGCCGACGCCCGCGCCTGCCGCGGCCACGATCCCAATGGGGATGAGCACATAAGACCAACGGAACGCGGACGCCGTGGCGGGTGTCTCCGCAGGCTCCGTGGGCTGAATTGGCGTTCCCTCAAAAATGGCAACATAGCGGACACGGTTCAGGGCGATCCGGCTGACGGTTCCGGAATAATCCGCCGTGACGGTGTAGCCCTTGACATAGCTGCTGGTGGCGCTGCCGGAGTAGGTGGCAACGGCCGTGTAGCGATCTGCCACGGCGTAACCATCCATGTTAGCGGTGTTGTCCGTCTGCCACTGGATGTCCGTGAGCGTCAGGGTCTTGCCGTTTTCCGTAATGGTTTTGGGAAGATACTGCGTATCCTGCTCGGCAAGATTGGGATAGCTGCGCTTGGTGGAGATTTCCTTGGTGGCAGTGCCATAGCCGGACGGCTCCACCTGCACGGTATCAAGTCGGAGCGTCAGGGTCCCCATGAGGCCGTCATCCGTGATGAATTCCCGCTCCTGCGGCAGCAGCGCCAATACAGATTCCATGTCTTTTTTGGCGCTCTCGACGGAAACGTGTTCCGTGTGCTGGCGGCTCTCATTTTCCGGAAGCTCCTGCTTCAGAAGGTCCGTCAGGGTGTAGTGAAAGCCGTCCTGCCGGAAGTCCGAGCGGGGAATACCGGCAGGATCATCTTCGGGGCTCAGATCATAGATTTTTTTCAGTTCCGTACCATCGTCACTGCGAACGATGGCGGTGGGGTAGCAAACCTTGGCGTTCGGTACCGCAGGCTCAAAGTCCGCCGCCAGCGCGGTGGGCGTCAGCGCCAGGGTCAGGCACAGCGCCGCGGCGCAAAGGGAAAGCATTCGTTTCATGTTGTCATCCTCCTTAATGTTTCTTCATTTTATAGTGATCTCTTGTCTGCTCCAGCAGGAGGTCATATTCCCAAGGCTCCACTTCTAAGGAGAGGTAGGCGCCGTCCTTCGTCATGCCGTCCACCCGATAGCGCAACACCAGAGGAAGCTGCCTCTGCTTTTTCACATCCTGGGGTGAGAGCCAGCCAGCGCCTTCTACAAAAACAGCGCGAATGGCGGAATCATAGTTTTCTTCATAGCCCTGCCAGAGAAGGGCCTCCCGCAGTTCTTTCCGCAGTTTTTGGCGCTGGGGAACGGGAACCAAACGCTCCGGCTCCAGCAGAAAACGGGGACGCAGGCTTTCCAAGCAAATATCCAGCGCGTCTTTCAGAGCAGCGTTCTTTTTCGTCAAGCCGTCGCGCCGGTAATCTGCCGCCAAAACATCCTCGCCCTGGGCATCGCCGGGGAAAAGACGCACACAGCGGATGAGCTCATAGGCGTGGGTATCATCCGCCATGCCGAGGACACGGGCCCCATCCATAGGGAGCGACCGGTAATGGGAGATCGCGTCATTCAACGCGGAAAAACGTTTCACACCCCAGCCGGATCTTCCGGGCCGAAGATCGTCCACGGTGTAATAGGTCATGCTCATGCAAGTATCCTCCTCACTTCATTTTCATGCCGCCCATTGTGGGGGCGTCCGTCTGTTCCTGTGTCATCATCTCCTCCAGCTTTTCCCGCGCCCATTCCGGAAGGAACTTGCCATCCAGCACACCGATGAAATCCTCCCGGTTCCATCTGGCTGTTTCACCGTCCGAGAGGCAGGTGGCAAAGACTGCTCGACCACTGGAATGAGGCTCGTATCCAAAGCCGCTCCGAGCATACCAGAGCTGGTTTTCCTGACTCCAATACTGCTCCCGCAGCGCCTCCGGTGACAGCACCAGCACCTTTCCGGTATAGTCCTGCTCGGTGCGGTCACCAACGCAATGCTCCGCGCCAAAGAGATTTAACGCCTGCACTGCCTTACGGTAGAAAGTGACGAAGCCATCCAGCACAGCCGGATGGCTTCGGACAACAAAGTCGCTGTTGTGGTTGATGTCTTTGGGGATGCAGGCGTGCTCCGCCCACTGCTTGTTGGCATGGCCGAAACGTCCGTCCCACTTGAGTTCGTGCAGGGTGTTGGCAAGTACCCACGCGGTGCGCTTGTAGCCGTATTCCTCCAGCACCGGCGTGATGCAGTCCTTGTCCAGATGCATTCCGTCGAAGCTCTGGCGGATGGCGTCCTCGATGGCGTTGCGGCAGGCGATGTTCGCCTTGTGGCTCTCCCGCCAGAGGGAAAGCTCGTTCCGATCTCTCGCCTCGGCAGAGGAGTAGGGGTAGAGATAGGTGTCATTCATCCTGAGATCTCCTCCTTTTCCAGCAGGCGGCATACGCCCTCCATCTGCACACCGGAATCCTCCAGCATGGTGCGGATATCATCGTCCAGCTCGTCGATGAGCACATCCGCGGCGGTTTTCTCCGCTGCCTGCACGATGACTCTGCCCTCCTCTACAAAGGACTCCAGCGCGGCAGTGGGCGAGATCCCCGCCTCCGCCAGCTGACAGGGTGGAATTTCAAGGCCGGAGCATTGGGGTTTGCGTTCACAGGCGCCGCATACCGTTTCCGTCATTCCGGCCTCCATTGCCATCTGGCTTCGTTCCGCCAGACGGGAGATCAGCTGCGGTGCAACGGCAGAGATGAGAGAAATGGTTTTCAGCAGCTCTGCCACGGTGGGATCTCCCGGCAGCAGCAGAACACAGCCGCTGTCGGTATGGAGGATCAGGTCGCTGACATCTGCAAGGCCGGAGAGCTGCAGCGCGGCACGGGGAATGGTAAGGGTCTTGTTCGCGGGGTCATGGTTCAAATGGAATTTCATGTTGTTTGCCTCCTATTGTAATAAGTTTTGGTTGGAAACCCGGCATCCGGCTGGGCTTCCTTTCCGTCTTGGTGGATGATTTGGAATGTGGACCAGCTTCAACTCCCATTCGCCCAGAGACTCGTCAAAGAGGTTCAGTTGACGGGTCATATAAGGGCGGGGGTCATAGTTGGTGAGGATGAGCTCGCCAAAGGACGCGCCCTTTTTCTGAGACAGCGGGTTGCCGCGCTGGAAGGATAAAATGTACCAACCAAAGA
>ENA-OOXT01001831-OOXT01001831.1-human-gut-metagenome-genome-assembly--contig:-NODE-1831-length-12917-cov-2.255792_pt1 | contig 12917 bp, 8 predicted proteins | sample MGYA00241590_ERZ501349 | MGnify/ENA primary metagenome ERZ501349 (study PRJEB25962, sample SAMEA2042838) | human gut metagenome | biome: human gut; feature: human-associated habitat; material: faeces...
TCGCCGCAAAAATAGTTAGTGATGACGAATGGAATCCCTAAAGAAATAATGTTGTAGCGCGGTTTCCCATAAAGTTATTCAAAAAAATACGTCGCTATCCGCCGATTTCATTTTTTTATACAGACAATTCGGCGGCAAAATGGAGAATCAAATGAAAAAAAATTTAAAACAGTATATAAAGCCGGTATTAGTGTCTGTGTTGTTCGGTATGCTTAATGCTCTTAGTTGCAGATTGTTTATAGTGCCCAACGGATTTGCTTCATCGGGAGTTGAAGGAATATCGGTTATGATTAATCGGCTTACCGGTTTTAACCTTGCTTATATTCAACTGATTTTCAATGTACCGCTTTGCATATTTGCTTTTTTCTGCGTTGATAAGAAGTTTTCCGTTTTTACGGTGATTTATTCGCTTATATATTCTTTGTCTTATCTTGTGTTCGATAACATGGATTTTCTTACCCGCTTTGAATACAGAGCGCTCGGGGAAGATACAATATATCCCGTTCTGGTTGCCGGCGTGGTGTCGGGGGCTGCGTATGGCTTCTTGTTTAAGGAAAACAGTTCGTCGGGCGGTGTGGATATCATGTCTCGATATATAAACAAACGAAATCCGCGATTTAATTTCTTTTATGTTACGTTTACGATAAACGCAATTATCGCTATCGCGTCATACTTTGTTTTCGTAACCGAAGTCGACGGGCAACTTATATACAGTTACAGACCTGTTTGTATGTGTGTTTTATGCGATTTTATAAGTAATTTTATAGGCGATATGATAATTAAAGGGCGTGAGTCGGCATACAGATTTTTTGTCGTTTCCGACAATGTTAGCGCAATCGAGCGTGAGATTGCGCTAAATCTTGTGCATACGTCCACCCGTTTTGAATGTTACGGCTCATACACAAACGAAAAAAAAGGTGGACTTATGTGTATCGTTACGCGTGAAGAAATCATTGAATTTGAAAGAATTCTCAAAAATCATCCCGATTGTTTTGCTTATGAAATGACGGTTAACAAGGTGATCGGGTATTTCGATAAAAAATGATATAAACTTTTGTATTGCAATGTTTGTTTTAACTCGTTTTGATTCGATTAAACGATATACGATATGTTTGAAGTCTGTCTATATTTTAATGGAGAAATACCCGTGCATTTCTTAAAAAACGAAGAGAAGTGCGAATATGTGGAAAATCCGAGCGTGTCTGCTATTGCTTGTAAGGATTCGTCCGAACACTTTATTGCCGTCAATGCGTAATCCAATTTCTTTTTGCTGAAGAATTTTCCTACGCTTATACCGGTATTCTGTAAAAACAACTTGTATAGATGAGTATAAGAATACCCCGTTTCCCATACGAGTTTGTCAAGAGGAACGGATAAATTATTTTTATCTTCAAGCAGTTTTATAAATTTTTCAACGGCAGGGTGATAGTTTTTCGTTATTGCCTTACCGTAGTGGTAAGTTATTATTTTTCGGACTAAAATACAGGTTATAAGGTGTAGAAATTCGTAATGAACGCTCGGTTCCGAAGTAAGCGCCTTATCCGTCAGTTTGGTTATATCCGCCGCGGAATCGGAAGAAATTTTAATTTTTAAGTAATTGTTGAACGCCCGCCGTTGTATATCCGGAGCGATCCATTCGAGCAGCTTTTCAAAATGTTCGCGGACGACGGACAAACTGATATAAATAGCGTCGTCGGTATTCTTTTCAAGGGCGTGTTTATCGGTCGGCGTTAAAAAACAAAGCGTGTTTTGTTCCAATATTTCCGCTTTATCGTTAATTATATGTAAAATTTCTCCGCTTAAAACGAATATAAACTCGTATGTGCCGATGTGGTCATGCATAACGGGGTATCCGTTATGTTGAATATGAAAACTGAAATTGTTATATGTTATAACAGCCATATTGCCCCTCCGACGTTAATATACCACAAAAAAAAGAAAATGTAAAACAAAAAATAAAGATGATAGAAATTCGTAAAAAATAATAAGTATGAGTATGGACAATCTTTTGGTCTTGCTTTATAATGATTATTGAAAAACTATGTTGAGGCATATGGCGTGCCAAAAGCAAAGGAGTAAATTAATATGAAAAAAAATAAACTGTTTACATCTGTATTGGCGGCGGGCATTGCATTAACGTCGGCATTTTCGGTTGTCGGTTGCGGCAGACCGAATCCCGATGGTAGCCATGGTGACAGCGGTCGCGCAGATAAACCTTACGACGACACAAAAACTCAAGTTCGGATCTGGACGTATAATGCCGGTTTTAAAGATGAATGGTTATATCAACTCGAAGCCGATTTCGAGGAGGCTAACAAGGATACTGTTTACGAAGCGGGGAAAAAAGGCGTGCAGGTCAGACATGAAGGCGCGATGAAAGAGTGGTCTTCAGACGATATAAAGAATTCCAATTTTGATGTGTTCTTTATGGAAGGCGGAGATTATTATGCCTGGCGTCAGAGCGGTGCTCTTGAAGATATTACAAGCCTTGTAACAAGCAATAGCGCATACGATAACAAGACCATACGTTCCAAAATGAATGATAAGCAAATCGCTTATTTCGGCGGCGTTACCGGCGAGGGCGTGCAGGAAAAGTATTACGCTCTTCCTCATTATAAGGGGGCAATGGGGCTTATTTACAACGTCGAGATTTTTGACGAATACGGATTTTATATTTCGGATTCCGAAACGACATCGCTTATAAGCGCGTCAAATCCGAACAAGAGCAAAGGTCCGGACGGAAAAACGGGAAAAGAAAACGGTATCGATTATTCGATGGATGACGGTCTTCCCGCAACATATGACGAATTTTTCTATCTCTGCGGACAAATGCTGAAGAGAGGCGTTACTCCGTTTATGCTTCCGGGAACTTATTCCGATTATTACATCAACATTCTTTACAATGCGTTGGTGACGGAATACGAAGGTATCGATCAGATGGAACTTAATATGTCTTTCAAAGGCAATGCTACCGATTTGATTAAACTTAACAGCGACGGAACTGCGATTGTAAAGAAAAACGGCGAACCCGTTATCGAAAGCGCGACGATTGATTACACTAACGGATATGACGTATTCCGTCAAGCCGGTAAGTATTATGCGCTCGACTTTGTAAAACGTATGGTTTCCAAAGAGGACTACTATAACGAAGACGGGTTTAATACTGCGTTCACGCAGACCGACGCTCAGGAAATGTTCCTTAAATCCGGCACCGATATGTCTGTTTCGGATGAGAGGTATGCTATGTATGTAGACGGATCGTGGTGGGAAGCCGAAGCAAATATTATTTTTAACAATATGGCTAAGAAAGATTCAAAGTATTCGAGACAAAATCGTAAATTCGGATGGATGTCGCTCCCCAAAGCAAACAAGTTAAAATTTGAGGAAGGGAATAGTGTGTTCCTTGATAGTCTTGAAGCTGCGGTATGCGTAAAAGCAAATCTTGGAGCAAATAAAAAAGCCGCGTTGGATTTTGTTCAATATGTTTGCAGTGATGGCGCTCTCGATAAATTTACCGACGTAACCCATGCTCTTAAAGACTTCAATTATGAAGTAAGCAAAGAAACCTATGACAATGCGAACTACTTTACAAAAACACTTATAAACTACAACAAGAAGAGTGAAACTTTCAGTTATTATTCAAACACGCCGTTCTATCTTAAGAATCGAAGCGATTTGCTTCCGACTAAAGTTAATACCATTGGCGTGCAACCCGGAACTCCCGTAACGATTTTAAAGGACGGCGTAAGCGCGAAGAGCGCGGAAGAGTATTTCTTAAAGAGTTATTCATATTGGAAAAAGAGAGGTTCTGCATTCTGGAAAGAGGTGTAAAATGGCAACGAGAAACAATGTTGGTGCGCGTTCAAATAAAAAATTGATCTTTTATTGCTTATTCATGGCGTATCCGGTCTTGCAATTTGTTATATTTTATATTTTCGTAAACTTCAACTCGATTTTGTTGTCGTTTAAAAAAATAGATATATACGATTACAATAAATTTGAATGGACGTTGGAGAATTTTACGCAGTGGTTCAAAGATCCTACGATGTTTGATCAAATAATCAGCGCTGCCGGCGTTTCTCTTAAGGTGTATCTGATTTCACTTGTCGTAGGCGTGCCGCTTGGATTGTTTTTTTCATATTACATATTCAAGAAAATGCCCGCTTCGGGTTTTTTCAGAGTGATGTTGTTTTTGCCTTCCATATTGTCAAGTATTGTTCTGGTGAGCATTTATATGTCGTTTATGAATAACGTGTTCGCCGATATACTGAAAAAACTCTTTAATATGAATCGAAAAATAGATTTTTTCAGTATTGACAGGCGGTTTGCGACTGTAATGTTCTATAACATTTTTATAAGTTTCGCAACGTCGGTTTTAATGTATTCCAACAAGATGTCTTCTATTTCGACAGAGGTTATAGAATCGGCTCACCTTGACGGAGCGAACGGAATTAAAGAATTTTGGTACATAGTCTTACCGATGTCTTTTTCTACTGTTTCGGTATTCCTTTTGACCGGGGTGGCCGGAATATTCACAAATCAGATTGATAATTTCATTTTCTTTGGAACTACGCCAAATAATGAAACAATGACTTTGGGATATTTATTATACGTTAAGACTTATATGGCGAAGCAAAATATGTCCGAATATCCTGTAATTGCGTCGCTTGGGCTTATGATTACAGCCGTTGCCGTGCCGCTTACGTTTTTCGTAAAACATTTACTCGATAAATATGGGCCGAAGGAGGACTGATCTTGAAAAAAATAAAACGCAAAAACGGAGCGATCAAAGAAGGGTTTTCACCCTTAACGATCGTAATGGCCGTAATACTCGGTTTGTATTGTTTAGTTCTTGCAATATGGTTGGTTTGGGCGCTTCTTACATCGTTTAAAAATCCGAACGATTTCTTGGGTAATAAATACGGTTTGCCGAATCCTTGGTATTTCGATAATTTTGCTTATGTTATATACGAATATAAAGTCGAAAAACTTATAGACGGAGTGAGTACCGTTATTTCTACGGGCGACATGATTTTGAATTCCGTTTTATATTCTGTCGGAAGCGCTTTTGTCGCAACGCTTGTTCCGTGTATAACGGCATACCTTTGCGCAAGATATAAGTATAAATTTTCAAAAATAATCTATTCGATCGTTCTTGTTTGTATGGTCATACCTATAGTCGGTAGTCAGGCATCTGAATTGCAGATAGTCATTAAGATGGGGATCTATGATCATATGTTTGGAATGTGGATATTGAAATCAGGGTTTTTGGGACTTTACTTTCTTGTCTTTCACGAAGTTTTTTTATCTATTCCGAATGCGTACGGTGAAGCGGCGGAAATAGACGGGGCAAGCGATTTTTGCATAATGACGAAAATTTCGTTACCTCTTGCAAAAAATACTTTCTTTACGGTGTTGCTGATTATGTTCGTGACTTATTGGAACGACTTTCAGACGCCGATGCTTTATCTTCCCACACATCCGACCATATCGGAAGCGTTATATTGGATAAAGAGCAGTTCGTTTAACTACTTTGCAAAAATGCCTGTAAAAATGGCGGCACCGATGATGTTTTTAATCCCCGTACTCGTCATATTTCTTTGTTTCCATAAACGGTTACTCGGGAATTTAACGGTAGGCGGGGTAAAAGGGTAATATTTTCAGGAGAAATATGATGAAGAAAGATGTTAAAAAAAGTAGTTTGAAAAGCAAACTGAAATTGCTTATCGTAACAGGGCTTGCTATTGCGGCGATTTCTACGATAACGATAGGAATTTCAGGGATAAAAAGCGCGCAAGCCGAAGAATGGAAAGGCGACGAAATTAAGCAGACGTATGTTTTTGGCGAAACCCTTAAAGTTCCCGATTATGTTTTGAATATAAACGGAAAAGAACTTAAGGCGACCTCTGTAGTTGAATTTCCTGATGGCACGAATTATGGAGAAACAGAAGTTCGTCTATCTCAAGCCGGTGAATATGAGATCAAGTATATGGCTACGGTCGGAGAAAAAATTTACGTCAAAAAATTTGATTTTAACGTGGAATACACGGCTTATAATATCGGTAGCGCGGATAGTTCCGTCGAATATGGTAAATATACCGAATTTGAATCAAATTCTTCCGGGCTAATAGTTCGTCTGGCAAGAGGCGATACGCTGTCGTTCACAAAACTTATAGATGTTTCCGATTTGATTTCGACAAACAATCTCATCGAAGGGTTCATTACTCCCGATAAGCGCGGGGTGGCGGATTTCGATAAGTTAACGGTGACGTTAACGGATGCATTCGATACGTCGAATTATGTTAATATTGATATTTTTCGTTGGAATATAACCGACTCTGCGTATGGGTTTACCTGCGTTACGGCGGCAGGGCAGGGGCAGGTCATGACCGGTTACGAACCAACGAGTATATCACCGGATAAACTTGAAGTAAACAATGGCAAAGGCACGCTTATTTACGCTTCATGGATTGCGCAATTCAATTCTAAGGATGGTGTTAATATTGAATGGAACGGGACTTTGTGGCCTATTCCGTCAGATAAATATACCATTTCGACCGCTTTCGATTTGTCTACCACGAGAGTGTATGCGCAAGGTAATTTCGTTTCGCAACTCAACAGTGTTGACTATTATAAGGATATATGGACAGGATTTAAAAGCGATAAAGTTCGGTTAAGCATTTCCGCTTCGGGTTATTCTGGTAGTACGGCTAATTTTTGTCTTACGAAAGTGCTTGGAATGGATATTGCCGGAAATAAGTTTATCGACGACGAAGCCCCGATTATAACAGTAAATTCAACATACGAAAAGATGCCGGAGGGGATTGTCGGAAGGGAATACCCGATACCTGAAGCGACAGCGTTTGATTATTATGCGGGATATGTAGAAACAGACGTAAAAGTCTATTATAATTTTTCTTCGGCATATCCTGTGTCGGTAAGTGTGCTTAATGGCGCGTTCGTTCCTGACAAAGTCGGATATTACACTTTGATTTATACGGCAAAAGATTATTCGGGAAACAAGAGTGAAAAAAAATACGTCATACATGCCGGAGGGGATATTGATCCGATAACGATTTCTTTGCCTCACGTTGAAACGGAAATAAAACTCGGTTATCCCATTGATTTGAAGGGCGCCGTAGTTGAAGGCGGTAGCGGGGATAAAACGGTAAAAATAACTGCGACATATGGTGATGAAACGATTGAAATATATGATGGATATAGATTTGAAAAAGCAGGTATTTGGAAGATTGTTTATACTGCAACCGATTATGTCGGAACGGTTAAAAGCAGTAAGCCGATAACGATAAACGCAGTAGCAAGCGAAGAACCGTTTTTTAATGAGTCTGTAAATTTTGCTCCGGTTTTTATCGACGGTTCCGAATATCTTTTACCTGAACTTTATTGCGATGACTACTCGTCGGGTAAACAAGAAAAGAAACGTTGTTCCGTTAAAGTTGAGTACAATAGCGGAAAAACCGAAACGTATGTTTCGGGTGATACTTTTATCCCCACGGTCAAAAATAACGGAGATAAAATAAAAATAACATACTATTGCGGAAAAGAAGAGTACAATAACGGCACAACGGAAATTGCGGTTTTAAAAATTCGTAACGATCAGGAGATAGATTGTTCAAAATATTTTTACGGCAATGGATTTATAACAAGTTATGTAGATGATGACGGTAACGAATTTGATAAAGGCGTGCTTATTGCAATTGAAAAAGCGGCAAAAGAAGTAAAATGGACGTTTGCCAATGCTCAGATAGCCGACGTTTTTTCGGTTGAGTTCACAACTTTTGAAAAACTTACGAAATTCAGCGCCATAAAAATAACGCTTTCTGACTATGCCGATCCGAAGATTAAGGCGACTTTCCTGATGAAAATAAGTTCTGCGGGTACTACGATTTCAAATGGTAATTTTGCTCTGGAATTAAAAGATGTTTTAACAACCGGCAAAGAAGGTGTGAAAGTATCCTACAGGAATGGTAGATTTTATTACGGAAAAACCGGTGTTTTAATAAGTTGTTATGACGACGGAACGGAGTTTAAAGGTTTTCCGTCGGGAAAAGTATATCTCGATTTTGCAGTTGAAAACGCCTCCCGCGGAGCAGAATATAAAATCGATGCCATATCCGGCAATATTCTTTCTTCCGACACAGGAGATTATGCAAAGCCGACGATAAAAATTAACGGTGATTATGGCGGAAATTATGCTTTAAATGACGAATACGTCCTTTATCCGGTTACTGCCGGTGACACATTCTGCCCTAATGTTGTTGTTAAACTTTCTGTTTATGACGGCGATGGGAATATCGTTTCCGATATAAACGGCGTAAAACTTGCCAATGTGGATGCCGGTAAAGAATACGTGATAAAACTTGACAAATATGGCATATGGAATGCAAAATATACGGCTCAAAAAGAGAATTGGGCGATAGGCAGCAGGAAATTTACGGCATATATTAACGTAGTCGAACAAGAACCGCCGTTTATAACGATTAATTCCGATTTTACAAAAACTGTAAAAGTTGGCGAGGTTATTATTCTTCCCGATTTTTCGGTAACGGATAACATTACGAGTTCCGATAATCTCACGGTGACGAAGTTTATTATCGATGCCGACGGCAGATTGGTAATGCTTAACGGAGGAAGCAATTCTCTCAAAGCAAACAAAGCCGGCAAATACGTCATGTGCATAGTTGCAAACGACGAGTTCGGAAACGTGGCGACATGGTCGTATACGGTGACAGTGGAGTAAGGTGAAAAATATGAGATGTAAAAAAATATTTTCTTTATTGACGGTACTTTGTATCTCGGGCAGTATGATCTTAAATGTTGCCGCATGCAAAAAAAACAATAACAAAGACGACAAAGGCGCAATTCCTTCGCCTGTTTCTACGGTTGAAACGGAGTCGGCGCATCATGTTACAAACTCTTTGCATAACGTGAATGTCGATTATGACAAACCGATCGGATCATATATCAAAAACGGGTCAACCGAGTATAAAATAGTTTCGTCGGCGCAATCGTTCGGCGCCGTAAGTCTTATTCAACGGCAAACAGTTGAAGCAACAGGCGTAAGCATCGAAGAAAGTAGCGATGGTGTCGTCGGAGATAAGTTTATATTTGTCGGCAAAGATGACAAATATAAGGAAGCGGGGTTGACTTTGCCCGAATACTCTGTTCTCGGCGTTGCAGGTTATACCATTGTTACCGTTGGCAAAAGCGTGTTTATTCAGGCTTATACCGAGCGTGGATATCAACTTGGAGCAATAGCGTTTTTGAGATGCGTTTTAGGGTATGAAATGCTGTCTGCCGATATGACTGTGTTCACGAAAACGGGCGAGCTTATTCCTTCTATGAATATAGTCGAAGCGCCTGATTATGCTTATCGCATACCCAGCAATAAAATGACCTCTGCAAAAGCATATGATATGGGTTTTTCCACCGGAGAACTTATAATGAATACCGGCAGCGCAGAGGTTCATAACATCAAAGATTTTACGACTACTGCCGAAAAAAAGGCTCATCCGCTGTGGTTTTCCGATACCTTTGAGGTCGGGACGAGCGGACAAATCAATACTCAATGGCAGCCTTGTTTTACTGCTCACGGCGATAAGACCGAGTATGAATCAATGGTTAAAACGTTTGCTGCGGCTACGATAGGTTTCATGAAGAAAAAACCAAACGTTGACAGCATAAGAATTTGTCAGAATGACGTCATAGCGGGAGAAAACGACGTGGCAAACTGTACATGCGACGCGTGTTTGGCGGCTTATGCGCATTACGGTAATACTATCGCAGGCGCAATGCTTACGTTTACTAACGACGTTGCGGATAAGGTAAATGAATATCTGGATTCCGATCAGGCGATAGCCGATGGTTTTACGTCTAATAAAGAACTTAATATAATCGTTCTTGCTTATGGCACAGCGTCAAAGGCTCCCGTACTGCGTAATGCAATCGGCGATATCGTTTTCGATGAAGCAGGCAAGGGGCAACCCGCCGATTTGTATAGGTTTATAAAAGACGATACCGGAGCAATCAGGTCGGTGTTGCAAAAGAAAGAAAACGGCGAAAACGAAAAATTGACTTGTCATAAGCGCGTGACGGTGGAGTATGCAAATACGACGGCAAATTACGTCCGTAGTTTCTATGAGGTTGAGAATCAACTTTACGCAAATGCCGTCAAATCCTGGGCGGGACTTGGCGGTAAAATATATGTTTGGCTTTATCAAGTAAACTATCACATGTATTTTTATCCGTATAATAGTTTTGAATCGCTTGTTGAAAATCTTCGGTTCTTCAAAACGTATAACGCGAGTTATGTGTATAATCAGGGAACTTTTGAAAATCCAAACTGCGGAGGCTTTGCAAAGTTAAGGGAATATTTAGGTTCAAAATTTGAGTTTAATTGTAACTATAATTACGGTGAAGTGGTTGATTTCTGGTTTAAGAACTATTTTGCGGAAGCCGAACCATATATGCGCCAATATTTTAACGAACTTCAGGCAAATCAGCGAGCAAAGGAATCTAAAACAGGCGGAGGGATTCATTCCAACGCGCTTGCGGGTGAGGATATTTGGCCGCAGGGTATGATTAATCACTGGATAAAATTATTCGATAAGGCATACAAGGCGATAGAACATTATAAGGAAACAGATCCTGAAAAGTATGAAATTCTCTATAAAAACATTCTTATCGAATCGCAGTTTCCGAGATTGGTTTTATGCACAACTTATGCTTCAACCTATAACGCAACGCAGTTGAAAGTTCTTCGTAAGGAGTTTTATAAGGACTTTAATAATTTGCAAAATACAAAATTGAAAGAAGGTCAGTTAGCCGATGTTGTTTTTGCTGATTGGGATTTAGATTAATGCGAGGGGAAAGATAAAATGGTTAAAAGAAAAACAGGTATTATATTATCTCTCATATTCATTATGGTCTTATGTTCTGCCGTTTCACTTGCCGGATGCAAAAAAAAGAACGAATCTGATTCGAGTTCATCCGGTCCGGACTCTTCAAGAGAAAATCCCGATATAACGATTTCGCTTAATGTAACTTCGCTTGAATTGCAAAAATACGAAACTGCAGTTATTACCGCGACAGCATCTGATAATTCCGACGTATTGTTTTCAAGTGATAACGAAACTGTTGCGTCGGTGACGCAAGAAGGCATCGTTACCGCTAAAAATGCAGGAGTTTGCAATATTTCCGCAATTGCCGGAAATGCGAATGCAAAGTGCAAGGTTATGGTTTCCGAATCTCCTTACAGCGCGAGCATTAAAGGTGTAACCGAAGAAATCCGTATTGTTAACGGCGGCGAATTCAAGATGCAATTATATGCAGATTTCAACGGAAGTAAACTTGATGAAAAAATTCAATATTCGGTAGCAATTACAGAAAATGCAGCCGAAGGTGTGGCTACCGCTCAGGTTAAAGAGAACGACTTGTTGATTGTAAAAGGAGAAAAAGCAGGGATTACGTCTTTTTCTGTTTTTGCGGAAATAAGGGGTATGCTTGCTGAGAGGACTTTCACTGTAATAGTATACGCAAACGAAATCGTTATTGAACCCAAACATGACGCAGACTTTGAAAGGATTGAAGGCGCTTATAAACTTACGCTTGTAACGAAAAACGGAGAGATGGGGTATAAAGATTCAGTTGATCTGGGTTTTGCGGTGCAAGTAAACGGGAATAAGCAAGAAGACGCAATAATCGAATTTGATATTAATGCGGATTACAATGCGGATTTTGATAACTCTAAAGTCGATATTATGGGTGATGCCGAGAATGGTTATACTGTTAAAGCAAAGGCTCGAGGACGCACTGTTCTTGTCGGCAAGTATGTTATAGGTAACGAGAACGTATTCGTAAAAGTAAATCTTGAGGTAATATTGCCCGAAAAAGAATTAACGGATAAGTTATTGTTAGGAAAAGAGAACGGTGTGTTCACCGCGCCTTCCGGAATCGAGGGCTCTCTTGAAGAAATAACCTTAAGCGGCATTACGGTTTCTGTCAGTACAGACGGTAATAAAGCCTTTTTGAATAAAGAACTTATACCTGACGGCGGAAACGAAAAGTGTCTTGCGGACATGGTTATATACACGAACGAGTATAAATATAATGCAACCGCCGAAATATGCACAAAAATACTCACTGAGGCAACAGACTTTGACGCATTTAAAATGGCGGAAGGCGACTATAAGGCATTTACCGGGTATTATGTTCTTACGCATGATATAGATTTTGCAGATTACGGTTTATGTACTGCGAGAATGGATGAAGATATTCCTTACAATACCGGTACGGGGTTTAAGGGTGTTCTTGACGGAAATGGTCATAAAATGAAAAACCTTACACTCGGAAAAGGCGGAATATTCGGACATATCGGTAGCGGCGCCGTTATAAAAAACATCGTTTTTGATAATGTATATTACACTAACCGGAGCAGAGTCGCTTTGCTTGCCTCTACTATAAGAGATGCCGACTTAATCGATATTACCGTCAATGTAAGTCGGTATGACGTGCAGGAAGAAGAGTCGACTCCTACCGGTTCGTGGGTAATAAAGTACGATGTCGGTTTATTGTCTTCAAGATTTTTAATGGAAAGCCGGCTTAAAAACGTATCGATAAACGCCGCAGGTCATACGATCATAAACATTTTCGGCCACAGGTGTTCATCAAATGAATTTGTCGGCGTGAATATAATCGCGAAGTCGTATAAAATTATAGGGTGCAACAGTGATAACGCAAAACCTGAAACAGAAATCAAAAGTTTACCTACAGGTGTAACTTTTACTGCTAAATAATTATAAATATATATAATGCTGAAAGTACAAACAAACATTTGCAGAAGCGCCGTTAATATTAACGGCATATGGAGATTCAAAACGGTCGACGACGGGTTCTTA
>ENA-OOXT01001834-OOXT01001834.1-human-gut-metagenome-genome-assembly--contig:-NODE-1834-length-12894-cov-2.952566_pt1 | contig 12894 bp, 14 predicted proteins | sample MGYA00241590_ERZ501349 | MGnify/ENA primary metagenome ERZ501349 (study PRJEB25962, sample SAMEA2042838) | human gut metagenome | biome: human gut; feature: human-associated habitat; material: faeces...
GGGCAGAGCCTTGATGTCTCATCCCAAGATCATTTTAATGGATGAACCTTCCATGGGACTCTCTCCGATTCTTGTAGAAGAAATTTTCCATATTATCCGGGAGATTTCTGCAAGTGGAACAACAGTACTGCTTGTAGAGCAGAATGCAAAAAAAGCACTTGCGATCGCAGATCGTGCCTATGTATTAGAGACCGGCAATATTGTGTTGTCCGGAGATGCAAAGGAAATGATGAACAATGATTCCATTAAAAAGGCATATCTTGGCGAATAACAGACGATGTAAATGTGGATATGAGGTACACTTTTTGGGCAGAGAGGTGTATACTGAAAGAAAGAATTGCAGAAAGGCTGGGGCAGGATATGAAAAAAACTGTAATTACAATTGCGAGAAGCTACGGCAGTGGTGGTAAGACACTTGGCAATTTACTGGCAAAAGATCTTGGCATTAACTGTTATAGCAGAGAAATCTTAAGAATGGCATCTGATGAGAGTGGAATCAATGAGGCATTGTTTGGAGAGGCAGATGAGAAACTGCGTAAGATGCCACTCTTTCGTATTGCGAAGAAAGCATATCATGGGGAAGTGCTTCCACCGGATAGTGATGAGTTTGTATCCAACGACAATCTCTTTAACTATCAGGCGAAAATTATCCGTGAGGTAGCCAAAGAAGAGTCCTGCATTATTATCGGACGTTGTGCGGATTATGTTTTAAAAGATTGTGATTATGTAAAGAGTCTGTTTTTCTACGCACCGCGTAAGGACTGCATTGAACGTGTCATGCAGCAGAATGGCGGGACTAAGAAGGATATTGAAAAGAAGATAGACACGATTGATAAATATCGTGCAGACTATTACAAATACTATACCGGCAGGGAGTGGAATGATGCCAGAAATTACGATTTCTGTCTGGACACTACATCCTTAAGCTATGAGAAGCTGGTACAGGTTGTAAAAGCATATTTAGAAATCAGTGAGGCAGAGCAGCCTTAGGAACAATATTGCAGCAGAATATGAGAAAGAAGAGGTATCTGATGATTCGGGCATCGGATACCTCTTCTTTCGATGCTTATGCGGGCAGCGGGAAAACGCTGGACTTACAAAGCATGTTTTCTGTAGTTTTACAGTTTCTTTAAAATTTTATCGATGTCATTTCTGTGGCCTAATACCATCAGATGGTCCGTGTCTTTAAAAATATAATTGGCATCCGGCAGCAGGCTCATGACACCATCTGTTTTAATACCGATGATATTGGCATGATAGCAGGCACGGAAATTTAGATCCTTAATACTCTTTCCAATCCATTCCGGTAATGGCGGAATCTCATAAATGGAGAAGCCACCGCCTAATTCAAAGTAGTCAAAGACCTGGTCGGCAGAGAAACGGACTGCAATTTTTTCTGCGATATCCCGGTCAGGGTAGATAACTTCGTCAGCACCGTTCCGCAGCAGAAATTTGGCATGAATATCACGGTTTGCTTTGCTGACGACATATCTGGCACCCATTTCCTTAAGCAGGCTTGTAATCTCTAAGCTGCTCTGGAAATTACTTCCGATACAGACAAAGCAGACGTCAAAATTGCCAACACCTAAAGTGGCAAGTACTTTTTCATTGGTGCAGTCACCAATTTTTGCACTGGTGACAAAAGAGAGAACATCTTCCATTACGGCTTCATTCTCGTCCACAACCATAATCTCATTATCCAGTTTGGATAAGTCTTTGCAAAGGTGAGTGCCAAATCGGCCCAGTCCAATAATTAAAAATGATTTCATAGAATCCTCCTAGTATAATCAAGATATTTGATATTAACCGACATTGATTTTTTCTACCGGCTGCATCACATGCGCAATCCTTTTCTTATCCGTAAATGATAAGGCAAAGGAAAGGCTTCCCAGTCGTCCTAAATACATTAACAGAATTAGAATGATATGACAGCTGGTACTAAGGCTGCTTGTAATACCGGTTGACATTCCGACAGTGTCAAGAGCTGAAAATGCTTCAAAAGCCACATCAATGACTGGATAACCGGAAATAGCAGTAATTGCCAGTGTGGCGCTGAGTGCCAGCGTCAACTGGAACATAAGGACGACGACTGATTTGGTGATAACAGATTCTTCCAGTCTGCGTCCGAAAATATTTGTTCCGGTAGTACGGGTTAAGGTGGAACGTACGGATAACAATAGAACAAATATGGTTGTAACCTTTACACCGCCGGCGGTAGAACCCGGGGCACCACCGATAAACATAAATACAATAGAAAGAAATTTACTGCTTTCGCTTAACGCACCATTATCAACAGCGTTAAAACCGGCAGTTCGTGGGGTAACAGTACAGAAGAAAGAATTCAAAAGCTGTTCTCCGAAACTCATACCGGCAAATAAGCGGTTATGCTCAAAAAGATAAAAGAGCAGCGTGCCGCCAAAGAGGCAGACTGCAGTAGCACTTAAAACCATTTTGGTCTGCAGAGCATAGTGGCGGCAATGCAGCCCGTGTTCCCTAAGGTCATTCCATACAAAGAAACCGATACCACCAATCAGGATCAGGGCACTGATGGTAAGAATTACTACAGGATCATTGTAGAATCTGGTAATGGATGAAAATGGACTGTAACGCCCCATTAAATCGAATCCTGCATTACAAAAAGCTGAAATAGAATGGAAGATACCATAATAGATGGCATGTAAAACATCCATGTCTTTCAGAAAACGCAGTGTCAGAATGAATGCACCCGACATTTCAAAAAGAAACGTGCCTCCGATGACACGGCGGACAAGCCGCACGACACCGCCGATTTCAAGGGTGTTTAAACTTTCTTTAATAAGACCACGCTGTTTCAGCCCGATTTTCTTGCGTAATATCAAAGAAACAGTAATACCAATGGTGATAAAACCAAGACCACCAATCTGAATCAGAACTAATAAAACAAGCTGTCCGAAAATGCTCCAGTGGGTAAAGGTGTCAACCAGAACCAGACCGGTTACACAGGTAGCACTGGTTGAGGTGAAAAGGGCAGTTATAAATGGAGTCCATTCACCATTCCGGCTGGAAACCGGAAGCATCAGAAGTATGGTTCCGATAAAGATGAGCAATAGAAAACCAAGCGCTATCATCTGTGTACCGGACATACGTTTTTCAAATTTCCCAAACATAATAAAATTCCTATTCCTGATTTAAATAATTTTCGATAAATCTTATTTATCTATTATAGTAATTCTACTCCGCTTTGTCCAGAAAAGACAGTCTGACAGCAAGAAAAAATTATAGAATCAGTTGTTGTCTTAGCTGGTTTGTTTGAGTATAATAAAATAATAGGGTAAACTTGAAAAGAAAAAACTTGAAAAGGATAGAAAAAGGAAGGTTTTTATATGGGACTTTTTATTGTATTTATCATTATTATCATATATGTTGCTTTGTCCCAGAGTGTAAAGCAAAGCAATAATCAAAACAGGCGTGGAAATAATCCGGCTATGGGGCGACCGCCACAGCAGATATATCGTCCACAGATGAACCAGCCGCAGCGTACATATCAGCAGACCATGAACCAGCCACAACGGGCATATCAGCAGGCACCAGCCCAGCCGCAGCGGGCATACCAACAGGCACCAGTCCAGCCGCATCCCATGTATCAGCAGGCACCTGATCCGCAGATGAACAGACAGCAGGCACAGCAACAGTTAAAGAACCGGCTGGCGGAAAAATATCAGTCTGCAGCTGCAGAGGAAATGTCTGCCATGGAAGTAATAGAACCGATGGAATTTACTTATGATATTCCACAAAGTGATAATATGAAGAAAGTGCAGGAGCTGATGGTAACTGGCTTCAGCGGCAATCTGAATTTTGAAAGAGATTTTGTGGCAGAAGGAATTGAAATGTTAAACCGTTTTGAATTACAGTAAAGAGCATAGATAAGTGGAGGATGACAGCAATGGAAGACAGAAGACCGGCAACCGGGGAGATTTACAGACATTTTAAAGGAAAATTATATCAGATTGTAGCCATAGCAACACACAGCGAAACAAGAGAAGAACTGGTGATTTATCAGGCACTTTACGGAGCTTATAAAGTATATGCAAGACCGCTTGCCATGTTTGTAAGCGAAGTTGATCATGAGAAATATCCGGCAGCAGAGCAGAAATACAGATTTGAAAAAGTAAAACTGCAGGAAGAAGCAACTCCACAGGAAGCGGTAAAGGTTAGTCAGGAGACAACACAGCCGCAGGAAACTTCAGAATCCGAAGAGCAGGCGAATCCGTTCCTGCTACGTTTCTTAGATGCAGATACCTATGAGGAGAAATATAAGATTTTAAATGAGATGGAAAATGATATTACAGACCGTCTGATTAATGATTTTTCCGTAGTATTGGATGTGGTGATTCCGGAAGGAGATTTAACCGGCCGTTATATACAGTTAAAGCAGTGCGTGGCAACCATGTGCCGTTATGAGACTACCCGCCTTAGGTAGGCAGTCCCACACGACTCAAAGTGCTGTTGTGATAATCAGAGGAGAAGGTGACATCTTTCCCAAACCACTTCGGTGGAAAGAAGGATTCAGCTTCTTCTTTTGTTTCAAATTCCACTTCGGCTAATTTTAACGGAGCAAGGTCTCCTTCGAAAATATCAAGCTCAATGGTCAGCCTGCCAGTCAATGGAATCAGATAGCGCTTCTTGGAAATGATAATACCATCTGCTTTTTGAATCAGATGCCGGTAAGCCTCTTCATTCAGAGGAAGATTATATTCTTCCCGCACCATAAGACCGGAGCCTTTGTAAGTAAGAATATATTTGTCATTGGAGCGGCGCACCCGCACTACAGGGTCCGTATTGAGATAACCCTGCTCAATGACTTTGCAGGAATAGTCTTTTAAATCAAAAGGAATCTCATCAATTAAATATTTGCGTTCAATTTCCATAATAGCCTCCATATAGTCAGGAAAAATAATGATACATTTATTGTAAAATATTTTAAAATCCACTGCAACCATGGAATTGAAAAAGCGCAGTAACCATGCTAACATAAGAGACAGCATAGAAAAATTTCGTGTTAGAAAATTTAATATCAGAAAATGTAATATCAGAAGAGAATAGAAAACAGGAGGAAGATAATATGAAGAAAATCGGTATTTTTATGGCGGATGGCTGTGAAGAGATTGAAGGACTTACCGTAGTGGATGTGGTACGCAGAGCAGGAATTGCGATTGATATGATTTCCATTACCGGAAAGAAAGAAGTGGCAGGAGCCCACGGAATTACGTTTGCAGCAGATGTACTGGCAGAGGAAGCTGATTTTGACAGCTATGATGGAATTGTACTGCCGGGCGGAATGCCTGGAACCTTAAATCTCGGAAAGCATGAAATTGTAAAGAAAGTGATTACATCTTATGCAGCAGGCGGCAAACTTACTGCAGCAATCTGTGCTGCTCCAAGCGTATTGGGTGAGAATGGAATATTAGAGGGTAAACATGCAGTCAGCTATCCAGGTTTTGAAGAAAAGCTTCTTGGAGCCAAGGTCGGAGCAGAAAAAGTTGCAGTAGATGGCAACATCGTTACCAGCCGGGGCATGGGAACAGCCATTGAATTTGCCATGGCTATTGTAAAGTGGCTGGATCCACAGGCAGATATTGATGCGATGGAAGCAAATATCATGTATTTTAAATAAAAATAACCAGAACTTACCAACATAATTTATTCTCTGGAAGCCATACTAAAAACAGGATAAGCAACTAACAAAAGCTTATCTGAAAATAGATAACAAAGAGAAGAAACTATGGAGGTAGAAACAAATGAGCGGAACAAACAGTTCTAATTCAAGTAACCAGATGGCAGTGCCACAGGCAAAAGAGGCAATGCACCGTTTTAAACAGGAGGTTGCATCTGAAATCGGAGTACCTTTAAAAGAGGGATACAACGGTGACCTGACATCCAGACAGGCTGGCTCTATCGGTGGAGAAATGGTTAAGAAAATGATCATGAGACAGGAAGAGCAGATGTCTAAATAAGAAGAAAGACAAAAAGCCTTCGGGAAAAGCGCAAAAGTGCATTTCCCGGGGGCTTTTTACATGACTGTCACCAATTGAAATCCGGTTGAAATCTTGTACCGAAAAAAAAGCTAGTAATTTTACAAACGGTGTGTTATAATCTCTAAATGACTGTTAGTAGCTCTAAGTATGCCTATTTTTAGGGGAGCAGTCGTAAGATAAGAAAATATTTGTACATGTATATTTTATATATAGTTATAAGGAGGAAGAAACGAGAATGAGTGTACAGGTTGAAAATTTAGAGAAAAATATGGTAAAGCTTACAATTGAAGTGGCAGAAGATAAAGTGGCAGAGGCTTTGAAAGCTGCATACAATAAGCAGAAAAACAAAATCAGCATCCCTGGATTCCGTAAAGGAAAAGTTCCAATGGCTATGGTAGAGAAAATGTATGGTCCGGAAATCTTCTATGAAGATGCTGCAAATATCATGATGCAGGAAGCTTATCCGGCAGCAATCGATGAGAGTGGTGTAGATATCGTTTCCCAGCCAACTGTTGATGTGGTTCAGTTAGAAAAAGGAAAACCATTCATCTTCACAGCAGAAGTTGCAAAGAGACCAGAAGTTAAACTTGGCAAATATAATGGTGTAACTGTAACAAAGATTGACACATCCGTATCTGATGAAGAAGTTGCAGAAGCATTAGAGAGAGAAAGAAATAACAATGCAAGAACTGTAACTGTAACAGACAGACCTGTTGCAGAAGGTGATACAGCAGTTATCGACTACGAAGGATTCGTAGACGGTGTCGCATTTGAAGGTGGAAAAGGAGAGAATCATCCATTAGAGATCGGTTCCCATTCCTTCATCGATACATTCGAAGATCAGTTAGTAGGAAAGAACACTGGCGATGAGGTAGAAGTAAACGTTACATTCCCGAAGGAATATCATGCAGAAGACTTAGCTGGAAAACCAGCAGTATTTAAAGTTAAGATTAACGAGATTAAGACAAAAGAACTTCCAGAGTTAAACGATGAGTTCGCATCTGATGTTTCTGAATTCGAAACTTTAGAAGAATACAAAGAGAGCGTGAAGAAGAACTTAGAAGAGACCAAAGAGAACAATGCAAAACGTACCAAAGAGGATGAAGCAATCAAGAAGATTATCGAAAAATCTGAGATGGAAATCCCGGATGCAATGATTGAATCCCAGGTACAGAATATGATTCAGGAATTCGCTCAGAGACTTGCCCAGCAGGGATTAAGCTTTGACCAGTATATGCAGTTCTCTGGAATGACTATGGACAAGATGAAAGAGCAGGTTCGTCCGGAAGCATTAACAAGAATCCAGAGCAGCTTAGTATTAGAACAGATTGCAAAAGAAGAAAACTTCGAGATTACAGAAGATGATGTAAATGCTGAAATCGAGAAGATGGCAAAAGCATACGGAATGGAAGCTGATAAGCTCAAAGAGTATGTTGGCGATGACGAGAAAGAATCCATGAAACGTGATATTGCAATTGAAAAAGCAGTTCAGTTCATCATGGACAATGTAAAAGAAAGAGCAAAAGCTAAGACTAAAAAAGAAAAAGAAGCAGAAGCAGCAGCTAACGCAGAAGCATAAGAGAAGCACGTAAAGAGACAGACTGACTTGGAATCAGGTCGGTCTGTTTTACGCAAACCACTTGAACCAGAGATAAAGTTGCAGCAGAATGTATGGTAGAAATGGAGGTTATCATATGAGTTTAGTACCTTATGTCATTGAACAGACCAGCAGAGGAGAGCGTAGTTACGACATATACTCCAGATTATTAAAGGATAGAATTATTTTCCTTGGTGAAGAGGTAAATGAGACCACAGCCAGTCTGGTAGTGGCACAGCTTTTATTCTTAGAGTCCGAAGATCCGGGAAAAGACATTCAGTTATACATCAATTCTCCGGGTGGAATTGTAACAGGCGGATTGGCAATTTATGATACCATGCAGTATATCAAATGTGATGTATCTACAATTTGTATCGGACTTGCAGCCAGCATGGGTGCATTCCTGTTGTCCGGTGGAACAAAAGGAAAGAGATTTGCATTACCAAATGCAGAGATTATGATACATCAGCCTTCCGGTGGAGCAAAAGGACAGGCAACTGAGATTCAGATTGCAGCAGAGAATATCTTAAAGACCAAGAAACGTTTGAACGAGATTTTAGCTGCAAATACCGGAAAGCCATATGATGTAATTGCCGCAGATACAGAGCGTGACTATTATATGTCCGCAGAAGAGGCAAAGGAGTATGGCCTGATTGACGGTGTAATTACAGCAAGATAAGAGAAATAAGAAAGAGGCTGTCTCTGGGCGGATTATCCGAAGCACATATGCGGAATTCGACTACGGGCAGCCTTTACCTTTTTTACGAAGGATTTAGAAAAGATAGATGGAAATAATCGAGGTGGAAAGATGGCAGGAAGAAATAGCGAGGACAAAATCAGATGTTCCTTTTGCGGAAAATCACAGGATCAGGTACGCAAGCTGATTGCAGGACCAAACGGTGCATATATCTGTGATGAATGCGTGGACATCTGTGCAGAAATCATAGAGGAGGAATTCGAAGATGAGGAGATTTCCGGAAAAGGAAAGGAAGATTTAGAAGAAATCAACCTGATTAAACCGGAAGAGATGAAGAAATTTTTAGATGAATATGTAATCGGTCAGGACGAAGCCAAAAAAGTTCTTTCTGTAGCTGTATATAATCACTATAAAAGAATTACTTCTGATGTAGATATGAATGATGTGGAATTGCAGAAGAGTAACATTCTGATGTTAGGACCGACCGGTTCCGGTAAGACCCTTCTGGCACAGACACTGGCAAGAGTCTTAAATGTACCGTTTGCCATTGCAGATGCCACCACATTAACAGAAGCAGGATATGTCGGTGAAGACGTAGAGAATATCCTTCTGAAACTGATTCAGGCAGCAGATTACAATATCGAGCGCGCCCAGTGCGGAATCATTTACATCGATGAGATTGATAAGATTACGAAGAAATCCGAAAATGTATCCATTACCAGAGATGTGTCCGGTGAAGGTGTACAGCAGGCATTATTAAAAATCTTAGAGGGAACTGTGGCTTCCGTTCCACCACAGGGTGGAAGAAAGCATCCACAGCAGGAATTAATCCAGATTGATACTACGAATATTTTATTTATCTGTGGTGGAGCATTTGATGGATTAGAGAAGATTATCGAGCAGCGTATGGATCAGAAATCCATCGGCTTTAACGCAGATATTGCAGACCGTACCGAGCGTAATCTGAGCGAAGTCTTAAAGCAGGTACTGCCGGGAGATTTTATTAAATTCGGTCTGATTCCGGAGTTTATCGGACGTGTTCCGGTAAATGTATCCTTAGAGCAGCTGGATAAGGAAGCGTTAATCCGTATCTTAAAGGAGCCGAAGAATTCACTGATTAAGCAGTATAAGAAGCTATTTGAAATTGACGGCGTAGAGCTGGAATTTGAAGATGATGCAGTAGAAGCAATTGCAGAGAAATCCTTAGCCCGTAAGACCGGTGCCCGTGGACTTCGTGCAATTATGGAAGATACCATGATGGATTTAATGTATCAGATTCCTTCTGATGAGAGTATTGTAAAATGCACCATTACAAAAGAAACGGTAGAAGACAAGAAAGCGAAGATAGAATATCATAACGCATAAATAAGAGGAGAAAAGGATGAGCAGGACAGTAATTCATTTACCGGCAGTTGCACTTCGTGGAATGACCATTCTGCCGGGAATGGTGGCTCATTTTGATATTAGCAGGGACCGTTCCATTCATGCCATAGAAGAGGCGATGGTTGGAGACCAGAAAATATTCCTGATTACACAGCAGGATGCTTCCGTAGAGGAGCCGGCCAGGGATGATTTATATCAGATTGGTGTTATTGCTGAAGTAAAGCAGGTAATAAAGATGCCAAATGAAATCGTGCGTGTTTTGGTAGAAGGATTGGAAAGAGGCGAGTTAGCCTCTTTTCTGTCACAGGAGAAGTATCTGATGGCAGAGGTCATCCTTTTTGATGAAAAAACGGCAGAAGAGGAAGAACTGATGCCGGAAGCGAAGGAAGCAATGCTTCGCTGTATCAGGGAAACCGTACTGAAATATCAAAAAGCCAATGGACATATGAGCAAAGAATTCTTACGTCAGGTAGAAGAACAGCAGGACGTTGGAACTTTGATGCAGCAGGTTGCATACAATCTGCCGCTTTATTATATCCAGAAACAGAAAATCTTAGAGGCAGTAGATCTCACTTCCCAGTATGAGACTTTAATGGCAATTCTGCTGAATGAAGTAGAAGTTATTTCCCTGAAAAATGAATTTCAGGCGAAGGTGAAAGAACGCGTGGATAAGAATCAGAAGGAATATCTTTTGCGGGAACAGATGAAACTAATTCGGGAAGAACTAGGTGAGGATAATACACAGTCAGATGCGGAACACTTTTTAGAGGAAGTAAAGAAGCTGAAGGCAGATAAGACGGTCAAAGAGAGAATTAAAAAAGAGATTGAGCGTTTTAAGAATATTGCATCCAGTTCTTCGGAAAGTGCAGTCAGCAGAGGCTATATTGAGACATTGCTGGAACTGCCATGGAATAAGGCTTCTAAGGATAATAAAGATTTAGCTAATGCAGAGAAAATTTTAGACGAAGACCACTACGGACTGGAAAAAGTAAAAGAGCGTATGCTGGAATTCTTAGCAGTCCGGAATCTGACTCATAAAGGAGAAAGTCCAATTATCTGTCTGGTGGGACCTCCTGGAACCGGCAAGACAAGCATTGCCCGTTCTGTGGCAAAAGCATTGAATAAAAAGTATGTCAGAATCTGTCTCGGCGGTGTCCGTGATGAGGCAGAGATTCGTGGACACAGAAAGACCTATGTGGGGGCAATGCCGGGCAGAATTATTAATGGTTTAAAGAGTGCCGGAGTAAAGAACCCGCTGATGCTTTTAGATGAGATTGATAAAGTAAGCAGTGATTATAAGGGAGATACATCTTCTGCACTGCTGGAAGTATTGGATAATGAGCAGAACAGCCATTTCAGGGACCACTATGTGGAGCTTCCGGTAGATTTGTCTGAGGTATTGTTTATTGCGACAGCCAATTCCGTACAGACAATACCAAGACCTCTGTTAGACCGTATGGAGCTGATTGAGGTAAGCAGTTATACGGAAAATGAAAAGGCTCACATTGCAAAAGAGCATCTTATAGCAAAGCAGATTGAGAAAAATGGCTTAAAGGAATCAGAGCTTACATTCCAGAATGGTGCAATTGAGCAGCTGATTCGCAGCTATACAAGAGAAGCCGGTGTGCGTAACTTAGAACGCAAAATCGGTGAAATCTGCAGAAAAGCAGCAAGAGAGATTTACGAGGGCAAGAAAAAGAAAGTTACTATAAGCACAAAGAACTTAGAACATTATCTTGGCAAAGAGAAATATACCTTTGATAAGAAGAATGAGAAGGACGAGGTTGGTATTGTCCGGGGATTGGCATGGACCAGTGTCGGTGGTGATACATTAGAAATCGAAGTAAATGTAATGCCGGGAAAAGGTGAATTTAAACTGACAGGACAGCTTGGCGATGTCATGAAAGAGTCTGCACAGGCTGGAATCAGTTATATCCGTTCTGTCAGTGAGCAGTATCAGATACCGGACGATTTCTTTACCAGACATGATATACATATCCACATTCCGGAAGGAGCCGTACCAAAGGATGGACCGTCCGCCGGTGTTACCATGGCAACCGCAATGCTTTCTGCCATTACCGGGAAAAAGGTGCGTGCTGATGTTGCCATGACAGGAGAGATTACCCTCCGCGGCAGAGTGCTTCCGATTGGTGGATTAAAAGAGAAAACATTAGCAGCGAAAAATGCCGGTATCCGGACAGTCTGTGTGCCGGGAAAAAATGAAAAAGATATCGAGGAACTCTCGGCAGAGATTAAAAAGGATTTAGAAATTGTCTATGCAGATACCATCGAAGATATCTTAAAGGTTGCTTTTGTAAAAGAGTAGTAAAGGAGCAGAAAATGGTTATAAAAGAAGTAAACTTGGAAACGGTGTGTGGTGTTACCAGTAAGCTTCCGGAGAATACATTGCCGGAGGTGGCATTTGCAGGAAAATCCAATGTTGGAAAGTCATCATTAATTAATGCACTGATGAATCGGAAATCCCTTGCAAGAACCTCTGCACAGCCGGGAAAGACACAGACCATTAATTTCTATAATATCAATGATGCCATGTATCTGGTGGATTTGCCGGGATATGGTTATGCGAAAGTAGCAGAGAGTGAGAAAGCAAAATGGGGTAAAATGGTAGAAAAGTATCTGAAAGTGTCCAAACAGCTTCGTCAGGTCTTTCTGCTGATTGATATCCGTCATGACCCGTCAGCCAACGATAAAATGATGTATGACTGGATGGTTTATCAGGGATTTACACCGATTATCATCGCCACAAAGCTTGATAAGATCAAACGAAGCCAGATCCAGAAGAATGTAAAAGCAATCCGCGAAGGTCTGAAAGTAAAGCCGGGTACGGTGATCATTCCATTCTCCTCCGAGACGAAGCAGGGAAGAGATGAACTCTGGGAGGTTATCGATTCCTTTGTTCTGCCACAGGAGGAAACTGAGGAAGAAGATAAATAACAGTTTGCAGAATGCCTGTGGCCTGTAATGTAAAAATGACATTGCACTGCAAAATCGTTCATGGTAAAATAGCAGTATAAGTGTCAGACAAGACAAAAAGCACCCGGAGATACTTTCCGGGTGTTCTGCGAATATAAAGGTGCATCGGAGGATGGTAGAGATGAAAAAGAAGAAAATTGTGATTGCTCTTGGACATGAAGCTTTGGGAACAACACTTCCTGAACAGAAAGAGGCAACGAAACGAACAG
>ENA-OOXT01001836-OOXT01001836.1-human-gut-metagenome-genome-assembly--contig:-NODE-1836-length-12891-cov-2.009115_pt1 | contig 12891 bp, 6 predicted proteins | sample MGYA00241590_ERZ501349 | MGnify/ENA primary metagenome ERZ501349 (study PRJEB25962, sample SAMEA2042838) | human gut metagenome | biome: human gut; feature: human-associated habitat; material: faeces...
TAGCCGGCTTCAAATGTTTAACTTTTAGCGCGGTAAATTTTTACCGAAGTATTGTCATATAGAAGGACATGGATATCCCAAAGATTTATCGAAAGGAGCTGAACTTCTTTCAAGGGCGGCTGAATTGAATTCTCCTGCGGCACAGTTCGATTTGGGATTGATGTACTATTTCGGAAAAGGTGTTGAGAAGGATTATGCCAAGGCAAAACATTTGTTCCAACAGGCTTCCGCCCAAGGGCATAACCATGCGTTGGAATTTCTCATGAAGGTGGAAAATAAGGAGAAGGTTTCTGAAACCGATTCAATTTATGATTGGAAATTGAAGGCGATATAATGTGGGTATTAAAAATACCTGATTTTATAATTGTTGACACGAATGAGTGAAAAAGATATGATTGCACATTACCTGAAAATAGCCTGGCGTAACTTGCTGAAATACCGTATGCAGAGTGTGGTCAGTATTTTAGGACTGGCTGTGGGCTTGGCATGCTTTGCCCTTTCTGCCTTCTGGATACATTATGAGATGACGTACGATACGTTTCATCGTGATGCAGACCGTCTGTATCTGGTTGGAGTGAATGACGATAGTTTCGGGGGGGCTTCCGCGAGCTTCACGCCTTATGCCTTGGGACGTTACCTGAAGGAACATTACTCGGAAATTGAAGATTACTGTTTGTTTGAGGCAGAAACTTTTTTTGTGCTGAAAGACAACCGGATGCTGGAGTTGCCCATGCTTCTGCCCGATACTACCGCTTTGCGTATGCTGGACATCCGTGCTTTGGAGGGGGATGAAAGTTTTCTTCGTGCCGGTACTACAGATAACCGTATTGCTATTACGGAGAAGGCCGCAAAACAGCTGTTTGGCACTACGGATGTGATTGGCCAAACCGTGACCAATGCCAACTGGAACAAGGAATATACCATTGGCGCTGTAGTGAGCGACTGGGGAGTGCACACCAATTTCCCGTACGCCTTCTTGGGTAACGGAAGCGGACGGACAGGCTGGGACGATTACACCTACCGGACACTTGTCAAAGTGAAGCCAGGTACGGATGTCTCCCGATTGCTGGAGAAGATGAATGCCCACTTCCCCGAAGAACTGACCAAAAGCAGGTATCAGGAGAACACGGGACTGACACGTTTCTACTTGGAGCCGCTGACGGGTCTTCGTGCCACGGAAGGTTTCATCCTTAAAAACAACCAGACGGTGCAGTTCCGTTATATCACCTGGTTTGCTGCTGTAGGTGGACTTATTATCGTTTGTGCTTTTATCAATTACCTGACAATCTACATTGACCGTTTCCGTACGCGCAGAAGAGAAATGGTGTTGCGGCAGGTTTGTGGGGCAGGACTGCGTTCGTTGGTTACTTTGCTTTGTACTGATTTTCTGCTGACAGTCCTGGCGGCCTTGGTTGTGGGGATGGTATTGGTAGAGTTGCTGATGCCGATTTTCCTCCGATATTCTCTGATTCAGGATGCCGACTTTTCGAACTACCGTTCAATCTTGTTCTACATTCTGTCGGTATCGGTAGTCATGATGGCTATCGTAGTGCTGTGGGTATGGCTGTTTCAAAAGCGGTCATTGCATGGAAATATGCATACGGGCAATGCGCTTTCGGGTATCGCTTGGCGGAAGGGAAGTGTCATTCTTCAGCTGACAGTCTGTATGGCTTTCATCTTCTGTACAGTGGCCATGCAGCTGCAACTGCACCATTTGCGGAATGTGGATACAGGCATGGACTATCGCGGACGGGCAGCCGTCAGCATTTGGATGAATGTGGACATGAACGTATGGGCCGAGAAAATCAAGGCCTTGCCGATGGTGACGGAAGTGATACGCCCAGCCTATTGGCCGCTGCTGGGCGAAGGGGCTTATTCGTCGTACCTGATAGATGGATATACAGGCATGGAAGGCCGGCTGGAGCAACCCCTGACCTTTGACGAAGTGCTGGCGGGTGAAGAGTTCTTCCGCTTTTACGACATGCAGCTGCTGTCTGGTGAATGGGTATCGGCCAAGTCGGAATACTGTCAGGTGAACATCATGGAGAGCACAGCCCGTCGTATGGGCTGGAATCCCGAAGAAGCTGTAGGCAAGCAACTGTTCTTCGTCAACCGCGAACAGGAGCCTATGACCGTTATCGGCGTAGTGAAAGACTGTGCCTACAAATCGCCTACCGCTGAGCTGCCTAACACTGTATTCGTCAACACTGACCAGATGAAGTGGATGCACGCCCGTTGCTTCGTACTCTTCAAATACCGTCCGGGAACGTGGGACGAATGTCGCCGTCGCATTGAAGAGATGCAGCGTGCCGAGCTGCCCGACCGCAAGCTCTTTCTCTATAGTGAAGAAGAACGTTACAACGATTATCTGAAGTCGGAAGATGCCTTGTCGTCATTGCTTGGGTTCTCATCGCTGGTGTGTATCTTCATTTCGATATTCGGTATCTACTCGCTGGTGACACTGGCATGCGAGCGGCGCCGTAAGGAGATAGCTATCCGTAAGGTAAACGGAGCCACGGTGAGGAATATCCTTACGCTGTTTTTCAGAGAATATGCTTTGCTGCTGGTCGTTTCTTCGCTGATTGCCTTCCCAGCTGCCTGGTGGGTGATGAGACGTTGGATAGAGCATTATAACCGTCAGGTGGAAATCGGATTCCTTCCATTTCTGCTGATTTTTATCGGCGTTGCTCTTTGTGTGGCGGCTTGTATCGGGCATCGCATTTGGAAAACGGCAAATGAGAATCCGGCAGAGGTGATAAAGAGTGAATGATATAAAAGAATGATATAGAAATAAGAAAAGAAAACAATATGAACACACTACGCTATGCATTACGTTTCCTGCTCCGTGCACGGACGTACACACTGATTAATCTGTTGGGGCTGGCATTCAGTCTGGCTTGCTGCATCATTTTGCTCCGATACATCCATCGGGAACTGACGGTCGATACCCATTGTGTAGACCGGGAAAAAGTGTATGCCGTGCAAGTGAATGTGTCTGGAGGTGTATATTGGGGCTCTTATGCAGCTTATCGGAATGACAGTGTACTGATTGCTCCAGAACTGATAGAAACAAAATGTAGTTTTGTTCCGTTGGAGAATGATTTTCTGGTCAGTGAGGGACACCGTTACCGTTGCGATGCCCTTGCTACGGACAGCACGTTTTTTCAATTGTTCTCTTATCCGCTGATACAGGGAGAAAAGAACCTGACCGATCCTTCTTCAGTAGTACTGACCCAATCGTATGCACGGGAGGTTTTTGGTTCGGACAACCCTGTCGGAAAGACAATCACTTATTCCAACGGACAAGAATACGTGGTAAAAGGAGTGATAGGGCTTCCTGTTAACAAAACCTGGCTGAATTTCGATTTGCTTCTGGCAAATACTTCTTCCAATATGTGGGAGAAGATGCCGCTGGATTTGTACCGTTTTGTACCCGGAGCAGATATGAGTAAGCTCAACCAGGTGGGGAAACATCCACGTCGTCTGAATCCGCACTATTCGGAGGATACACGTGCGTACACCTTTCGTTTTGTACCTTTGAAAGAATGTTACTTTTCCAAGTTGGAAATAAGGGATAAAGCGTCTATTTATGTATGGGGAAATTGGGGACAGTTGCAGATATTCATGGGTATCTGTGCGCTGCTGCTGGTTACCGGATTGCTGAACTTCATCAACCTTTACATGATTTTTATGCTCACACGCACGAATACGGTATACGCCGGGTGTTTGGAGCAGGAAGAGGAGCTGTCTTTGCACAGATTTTTGCCGAGAACTTTCTGCTTTCCGCTTTGGCGGTGTTGCTTGCGTGGGTATGCATTGAACTGACCCGGGTGCCCGTGTCCCGCTTTTTCGGGTTTGATTTCTCTTATACTGCTTTCGATGGGTATTTGTCCTTGGCATTACTTATATTCCTGCCGTTGGTAGCCTCGTTTTATCCGTATTTCCGTTTCACGCGTATCTTGCCTTCTGTCGGCATCCGTCTGGTGAGTACCGCCGGGCAGTCGGTACGGGCGAGGATGGGACTGTTGCTGTTACAATATGTACTTACCTTCATATTGGTGGTACTGGCATTTTATTTTAACCGTCAGCTTGATACCTTGCTGCATACAGACCCGGGGTATCGTACGGAGAATATTCTGGTGGCGCATCTGGCTCACGAATCGAAGGATTATTCTTCCTATCAGAATCCGGAAGACATACAGGCACGTGTGCAGCGAGTGAAACAACTGGGTGCCAAGATGAAAGCTTGCCCTGATATAGAGTATTGGGTAGCGGATCAATCTGCGCTGACCTCCAGTGATTTTGGAATGAAGTTTATAGGAAACAACGGGCGTACGGCTTTTTTGTATATGTGGTATGCCAATCCTTCTTTCTTCTGGCTTTATGAGTTGCGTTTTGTAGAGGGAACGCTTCCCTCAATGGAAGAGGAAGAAGATTGGGACAGAGAGTATTATGTGGTGAACCGTGCGGCACTGAAGGAGCTGGGATATGATTCCTGTCAAGGAGCTACATTGATGTATGAAGATGACAAGGTGAGGGCTCAAAACCCGGAAGCACATCCTATTGTAGCGGTTATCGACGATTATTATGACGGACATATCAGTGCGGGTGTACATCCGATGGTATTTGTGGTGCGACGTGGCTCTTCCGGTGACCTGTATACGTTATCATACCGTCCGGGACGTCTGGCTGCGGTGATGGATTACTTGAAAAAAGTGGAACGTGAAATATATGGCACAGAGGAATTTGAATATACGTTGTTTTCCGATCAGGTGAAACAGATATATGCGGCAGACCGTCGGATGGCAATGCTTTACACTTCGTTTGCCTTTATCGCCATTGTCGTATCTTGTTTGGGGCTGTTCGGCATTTCCCTGTTCGACATCCGCCAGCGTTACCGTGAGATTGCCATCCGCAAAGTGAACGGTGCCATGCTGAAAGACCTGTATGTGCTGTTACTCCGTCGTTACGTGGGGATGCTGTTGCTGGCAGCCGTGGTGGCAGTGCCGCTGGCTTGGCTGGCCATCCATTATTATACTGCCGATTTGGTGGTGAAGGCCCCGGTGACGGTCGGTCTGTTCTTGACAGCCTTCCTGATAGTAGCGGTGATTTCCGTGGCTACGTTGCTCTGGCAGGTAAACAAGGCATCCCGTATCAATCCGAGTGAAGTAATGAAAAGTGAATAATAAAAGAATGAATTTATAATGATTGCACATTATTTGAAAGTAGCTTTCCGCAATTTGTGGAAATACAAGACACAGCATCTGATTGCGTTGGCTGGAGTAGGGGTGGCCTTGCTGTGTTTCAGTATCTGTCTCTACGTGGTCCGTTATGCTTTCAGCATGAATCATTGTTTTGCAAACTATGAACGGATTGCCGAACTCAATATTCGTGACATGAAAGAAGGGAAAGTGTTGAATTATACTCCTGCGACGTTGGCCGAGGAACTGCGTCTTCAAAAGCCGGATGGGATTGAGGCGTTGTGTGTGGTGGATTATTCACCGATAGAACGGCCTTTCAACGTGGAGATGCCCGACGGGAAGCAGTTACCTTATACCTTTTTCGTGGCAGAGACGGATTCTTCCTTTTTTCAAGTATTGACTCCTCAAATTTTGTGCGGTTCGGCTGAAGTGAGCAAGATGATGCCAAATTCATTGGTCGTGAGTGAGAGCATGGCACGCCGGGTATATGGGGATATTCGCCAGGCGGTAGGAAAACAGCTGGTACTGATGCGCCGGTTGTACACTTCGCCGGATTCTACTCCACGTACCGGGGGAACGGTTTATACCATTCAGGCAGTGATTGAGGATATTCCAGAGAACAACAGTATTGCTTTTATGGAGCATCTGGATATGTTTTCCCTCAACGATTCGGAAGGAATCATCCAGAATGATGCCCGTTATGCCATTATCAGTTCCTTTACGTATGCGTTGCTGCGTAAAGGTTTTACTCCGGAGCAACTCAATGAGTGGTTTTATCGCAGCAAACAGACGCATCGGATGCATGATACAAGCTTTGCGGTGGAAGCTCATCCGATGGGGGATAGGGACTGGAATGGGGGACTGCTTCGTACGATGGTATGGACTACAATGGTAGCCGGGGTATTGATTTTACTGGTGGCCTTGCTCAATTTCTTTCATCTGCTCGCGGGGTCTTTCCTTACTCGTATGCGTGAATTCAGTATCCGGCGAATGACGGGAGCATCCGGAGGTGGCCTTTTTGTTCAACTGTTCATACAGTCTGCCTTGTTGGTTTTGCTGGCTGGCCTGTTGACCGGTGTCTGCATCGAGGTGATGGCTCCCTGGTTGAGACTGGAAATGGCCGGATTGTATTTGCAGTTTGACGCTTCTCTGCTGATGGTACAGAGCCTTGAGTATCTGGCTGGTTTGTTGGGAGTATGTGCTTGGGTGTGTGGAATAGTCGTGTGGAAGGTACGTCGCATGCAGGTGCATGCAGGGGTGACTGGCGGTGTGCATCGGGGAGGAAAGAGACGGCTGCGGAATCTGTTGTTGGGAGTGCAGCTGTTCATCTGTTGGGTTTTTATCTCACTGGCAGCGGCACTTTATCTGCAATCGGATAAAACGGGACGTACCTTGTTCGGGACATTGAGCTTGGAGGAGAAAGAGCAGATTTTGAGCATTCCGATGGATTTTTCCTTTATGAACGCCGTGCAGAAGCAGGATCTGATACATCAGTTTAAAAACTTGTCGGGAGTCGAAGAGGTACTTCCGGCCGACATCAATTATTTGGGAGGTGTTTCCGGTACGGGTATGTATACGGAGAAAGATAATAAAGGCAGTTATGTGGATGTAAATGTGATGCGTATAACTTCCGGTTTCTTTCGTTTCATGCACATTCCGATGCGGTCGGGACATACGCCGCGTGAATCGTCCGATTTGGTGATAGACGAGGCATTATCTCATCGTCTCGGAACGGACATCATGGGGAAACCGCTTTATAATTTTGACGGAGATGCCTACACGGTTAAAGGAGTGTGCCAGACATTTGTGTCCAGTGTGTATTATGATAGTGAAGGATTTATATTCCTCCTGAGCGGGTTCGATGATTATTGTGGGCATTGCTATATAAAATGTAAGGAGGGGCAGACGGAAACCGTATCTCAGGAGGTCCGGAAGATACTGAAAAAAACGTTGCCGGAAAGTGTGGAAGTGAAGGTAAGCACGTTCATGGACGACATCCGTGAGTCACAGGCGCTTGAGTTCAAGCTCCGCGGAATTGTATTGTTCTTTTCGGTAGTGGTGCTGGTGATTTCGTTGTTGGGCGTGTATTCAGCCGTGACCATCGACACGGAATATCGGCGGAAGGAGATGGCTATCCGAAAGATCAACGGTGCCGGAATGCGTCAGATAGTCTGGCTTTTTGCCCGGCTTTATGTTACTTTACTGACGGTGACGGCTATGTTGGGATTTGCGCTGGTTGAATTCTTGTTGAGGCAGTTTAGTACCTTGTATACGGTGTTCTTCCAGCATGGGGTGGCTTTCTATTTTTTCCTCTTCCTGAGTGTCTCCTTGTTCGTCGCTCTTACGGTAGCTTTCCGTATTTGGCAGGTGTCTCGGGTGAATCCGGCAGAAGAAATCAAGCGGGAGTGATGAGATAATATGGTTATATAGTTTCAAGAGAGATAAAAATATGATTGCACATTATTTGAAAGTGGCTTTCCGCAATTTGTGGAAATACAAGACTCAGCATATCGTTTCAGTTTTTTGTCTGGCGATAGGAGTCCTGGCTTTTTCACTTATGATTCGCTTTGTAAGTGTAATGAGTGAAAGGGCTGATTATATAGGAGGCGAACGGGCTATGCAACTGAATATTAGTAAAAAGGATTTTGCCGGTGATATTCCTTTCTATGAAGAAGATGTCCGGAGGCTGGAAAACCAGGTTACAGGTATGCTGGATTCTATCTCAGCCTTTTCTTATGAGGCCAATATGGATGTGGAGGTGGTAGGAATAGATGGGAATGAAACCCCGTATCAGGTGACTTACAAAGTGGCAAATTCTTCTGCTTTTCTGTTTTGGAAATTACCTTTGCTCTATGGTTCCCGCTTGCCGGAAAAAGAAGATGAAATCATTGTGTCTGCTTCTTTTGCTAGAAAGATAGCAGGGGGTGACAATCCGGTCGGTCGGGTGGTCCGGATTGCATCGCAGACCTCTGCCAATGGTATTACGGATTATTGGATTGTAAATGTAGTAGCCGAAAATGAGAATGGCGGTTCGCCGAGGACAGAATGTTGGTTCCCTTTGTCATTGAAACCGAAGGCCTGGCTTCAAGTCTATGCTCTGCGTGAGCAGGGAATTTCTCCAGAATCGCTGAAAAAACGCTTGGCAAGGATGACTTGGGTGCGTGGAGAGGAGGTGATGCATGTGAAGGCTTTTTCTTTAAAAGAACTGGAGGAAAGCAGGAATACAGACTTGGCCCGTTTTTTCTTGCTCTTCATTTCTTCCTTGATTCTGCTGTCGGGACTGATTAATTTCCTGAAGTTTACATTTCAAATGTTTTATGCCCGTCAGCGGGAGCTGGCTTTACGTAAATGTGTGGGCTCTGATTCAAAGGGCATATTCTTGTTGCTGTTTTTTGAGGTGTTCATAATGCTGACCATAGCTTGGTTTCTTTCTTTGATTATGGGGGAGGTGGCGATTCCGTTGGCCCGTACTTGGCTGCCTGCTGAGAATATCGTCTGGATGTCTTCCTCGTCTGTTTACAGCCTGCATACACTTGTTTATTTGGGTACATTGTTGCTCTGCACTCCTTTGTTAATACTCCCGGTATGGCGGGTTCGTAGGGTGAGTCTGATTCGTCTGATTCAGTTTAATCGCGGGAAACATATTTTTCGTTCCCTGATGATTGGTGTTCAACTTGCAGTGTGCGTATTCTTCTTGGGAGCGGTTATGGTTGTTCATCTATCGTATACAGAACTGTTTGGAAAAACATATGTTCCTTTGGATACGGAGGAAGAAGAACGGAGCCTTTCTCTTTCTTTGGATACGGAACGTATTCGCCAACATTGGGATGAAATTCGTTCAGGCCTGGCTGCTTTGCCTGAAATTGAACGTTTGGTCACACTGGGGGATGAAACTTTAGACGGAAATCTATCTTCCTATCTTTATACCTCCTATCAGAAAGCAAATCATTCAGAGGTACGGGTTGCTGTAGCTCAGGGAGATCCGGCTTATTTTGATTTTTTCCATATTCCGCTGGCTGGGAAACAGATGGATGCAGAAACGGAAGGATATGTGTATGTCAATGAGAATTTTGCCGATTTGCTACAAACTGAACATACAGACGGTACGGTGATGCTTGATGGACGAAGCTATCGGATTGCAGGGGTGTATCATGAACTTTATAAGCAGGTGATACTGGATGGACGGATGAATTTGTCGGTATTTTTTCCTTCTTCTCAGGCGACTACTTGTTTGCTGAAAATTGCATCAGGGAATGAGGTGGATAAAGTAAAGGAAGAAGTAATAGCTTTGTGTCGTCAATATGTTCCGGAAACATTACCATTGCACATTCGAAAGCTGGGTGATGTCCGGCAAACAGACAGTGCTACTATTGGAATGATGAAATATGTAATGGGAATACTGGCCGTCGTTAGTATTTTGTTAGTGGTGTTAAGTGTGTATTCATCGGTGGTAATGGATGCGGAAACCAGACGAAAGGAAGTAGCCATTCGTAAAATCAATGGAGCCTCTCCATGGGATATTGGTTTGCTATTTGCGCGAGGGTATGTTGTGATTTTTCTGATTGCTTTCGGGGTGACTTATCCGGTGTTGAGACTTGCTATGATTCAGGCATTGAGCGATTCTGGTTTGCAATCCGTTTATGGTTGGGCTTGGGGACTCTGTCTGTTTGTCGTAGTCGCCTGTCTGGTTGGACTGACCGCATGCTGGCAGATATACCGGGTTATGCGGTTGAATCCGGCAGAAGAGATCAAGCGGGAGTGATATAAATGTAGTATAATAACCTAAAATGAATAAATAACCATGAGAAAACAAGTATTAGCCTGTCTGCTCTTAGGTGCATTGGGGGCACAGGCACAAGAGAAATTTGTGGTGGAAGGACAGTTGAAGAATATTCCCAACGGAACCGTGTTCTATTTGATGAAGCAAGAGGGTAACGTGGGGAGTATGGCAGCTACCGATACGCTGCAGAACGGGACATTCCGTTTTGAACTGACTACCGCCGGAAACGAGCTGGAAAGTTATGGCTTGATGGCACGTGATGATACGAAATTCCCACCCATGTTGCTTGAACTATGGGTAAATCCTGGCAGTCATCTGCTCATACAAGGAGAGAATCCTTATATTTACTCCTGGAAAGTAGAGAGTGATGTCAAGGAACAACAGTTCCAGCAGCAACTGATACAGGCTTCCCATAAGGAATGGGAGGAATTTCAGCGGTTGACCATGCAAGAGTTTGAACTGATGAGGTCGGCTGCACAGGGAGGAAACAAAGAACAGGCCCGTGCGCAAGCAGACAGTCTGCAACAGCTGACAGAGAAGTTGAGTGATCAGATTGCCCAGCATAATATTGCGATTATGAAACAATCGCCGATTAATGCAGCCTGGATGGGTGAATTGCATCGGATGGGGATGTCGGTTAAGTTCCGTAAAGATTATCCGTATAAAAAAGAAGTGCAGCAGTTGTACAATCTGCTGGATGACGCACAGAAAGAAACGTCCATTGGGAAGAGTGTGTATCTGGCCTTGAATCCGCCGACTGTAGTGAAAGTAGGCGAGGAAGCTGCCGATGCGGATATGTACGACTTGGAAGGAAAGGTTCATCGCCTGGCTGAGTTTCGCGGAAAATACATTTTGCTGGACTTCTGGAGTCGGGGATGCGGTCCTTGCATCATGTCGCAACCGGAACTGAAGGAAATCAGTGAAATGTACAAGGACAGCCTGGAGGTGATCAGCCTGAGCATTGAGAACCGGAAGGGATGGGAAGAGGCTTCTAAATCGCATGCCATAACTTGGAATAATTGGAACGATTTGGAAGAGAACAACGGACTGTATGCCCGTTATGGTGTCAGAGGAATTCCCCATTTTGTGTTGATTTCGCCAGAAGGAAAGGTGGTTGACAGCTGGAGTGGATATGCAAAAGGTTGGCTGAAACTGAAAATTAAAGGCTCGATGGCTCCCAAACAGCCGATGCGTATCGAATGGAAAGACGGTCACAAACTGGTGCATCATCCGCGGAAGAAAACAGAAAAAATGGAGGTGCTGACCATCCGTCAGGTGGAGCTGACCAACTCGGCTACGGTGCTTCGCGTGCATGCACGGTATATTCCAAATTATTGGATTCGGCTGGACAAAGCGACTTTTTTGATGTCGGACAAGGGGGTGAACTATCCGCTTCTGCGCAGTGAAGGTTTTGCGATGGGCGAGCAGGTGTTTATGCCTGATAGCGGAGAAATGGATTTCACGCTCTATTTTGCTCCGCTGCCGAAAGATACCCGCTGGTTTGACTTTTCGGAAGGCGAACACGTGGAAGGGGGATACTATATCGAAGGCATCCGTCTGACAGAATAAGAAATGAACTAAAAAAGATGTGTTATGATATTGAATGTAGTATTGAAAATGATTTTGCGAAGCTGGTGGCGTAACAAGGTGTTTTTCCTTGTTTCAGTAGCCAGTCTGGCATTGGGATTGGCTTGCACCAACCTGCTGATGACATACTTCGTGCACGAGCATGGGTTGGAAGGACGTAATCCGGACCGTGACCGTATGGTTTTCCTGCGGCAGGATGACCCGATGACGGAGGGGAAACGAGTGGCCTTTGCCGGCGCAGAGATTCCTCCGCAGCTGAAGCAAAGCTATGCCGAGGTAGAGGACTTTCTCCGGTTAGGAAAACTGGATTTGCTCTACTGCAAGGTGAACGAGCAGAAGGTAGAAGGTGATTTTAAGATGTTGTCGGCCGATACAACTCTGACGAGCTTTTTTGATTACCGTACGGAAGAAGGTAGTTTGAGTCAGGTACTTTGTCAACCGGGGAAGGTGGCGTTGAGTGAGGCTTGTGCTCGTCGTCTGTTCGGAGGGAAACAAGCGGTAGGGAAGCAGGTGGAGGCACATTTCCGCTTTGGAGAGGTCCGTACGTACGAAGTGGCAGCAGTGCTTAAGAAGCGCGAACAATCGCTTCTACAGTTTGACATGTTGATAGCACACGACCCTGATTTCTTCTGGGGTGGACTTACACTGCTGAAGCTGACTCCGGGTACGAATTCGGGTCACCTGGCCGATAAGCTGAATGAGGACAAGGTACCTACACTGATGCCTGGTCAGACGAAATATTACCTGGATCCGTTGGATGCCATTTGTTTCACTACTCCTGATGATTCCTCTCAGCAGACGCTCGATTTCGTCAGTCAGACACCCGTGCAGACTCTCTATATCAGTCTGCTGGCAGCCGTGCTGATACTGATTATTGCTTGCTGCAACTATACTAACATGAGTTTGAGCCGCTTGTTGCAACAGCTTCGTATGATTCATGTGGAGAAATTGATGGGGGCTACCTTGCGCAATATCCGTCTGCAACTTTTCGGGGATGCTTTCCTGACGGTGGTGTTGGCATTCGGCTTGTCCATTCTGCTGGTCAACGACTGTCTGTCATTGTTTAATGACTTGTTGGGCTCGCGGTTGACCATGACGTTCTTCTTCAGTAGTCAGATGTTGCCGTGGTTGCTGTTGTTTATTCTGTTGATGTCGGTAATACCGGCGTGGTACATCAGCTGTCGCCTGTCACGCTTGTCGTTCACGGAGTACCGCACCCTTTACAGTGGCCGACGCAAACAGCGTTTTGTAGCGGTACTGGTAACAGTGCAGTTCGTGATTTCCATCGGATTGTTGCTGGCTACGCTGACAGCACGCAACCAG
>ENA-OOXT01001838-OOXT01001838.1-human-gut-metagenome-genome-assembly--contig:-NODE-1838-length-12883-cov-2.436935_pt1 | contig 12883 bp, 8 predicted proteins | sample MGYA00241590_ERZ501349 | MGnify/ENA primary metagenome ERZ501349 (study PRJEB25962, sample SAMEA2042838) | human gut metagenome | biome: human gut; feature: human-associated habitat; material: faeces...
AGGGAGAGGCCTTGGCAAAGAGATGAAGTTTGCGTGGACTGCCAAAGGCTCTCCCTTTGGGAGAGCTGGCGCGTTAGCGCCTGAGAGGGCGAGGTCGCTGACCATGTGTAGCAGCCCGTTTTGTGATATGCTAAAACTTTCAGCTATGCTGCTTCAGGGCGCAGACGGCGATGCTCAAGGCGCTCCATGCGGCCTGATACATCAGCACCGTGGCGATGGAAAGCTGCCAGATGCTGCCCGCATAGGTCAGCAGCACTGCAATGAACACCGAGAAGCACACCGACACCAGCTGCACCGTGGTGGCGCTGGTCTCGGCATTCTGTGCCTGATCTGCGGCCTGCAAGCCGCCAGTCAGGCTGGCAAAGCCCCTGTGGTGGTACAGGCAGCACTTGGGCTTTGCCGGGGCTGCATCGGCGGCTTCAATGGCCTGACACTGGTCGCCGTCCAGTACCGTGACCATGCCCTCCGGCAGGTGGTAGGCCTCGGTGATGTGCCGCGCCGTCAGGCTGGGGTCCTTGCTGGTGACCAGCAGACGGATGTTCTCCTTTTGCAGAGAAGCAAGACTGCGTGCCACATTGCGGCCGCCCACATAACGCAGCACGAACATGGCGTGCAGGTTGCCGGACACTGCCAGATACAAAATTTGCAGCTCGCCATTTTTGGAGTGGCTGTCCTCGTAGTCCTGCTCCGGCAGGGTCACGCCCTCCTGCTCCATGTAGCGGCGGGTGCCGATGAGGATGCGGTTATTGTCGCACCACGCCGAGAAGCCCAGTCCGGTGTGCTGCTCCAGATCCTTGACCGGGAACAGGATGTCTGTGCGTTCCTCAACGATCTGGCGGAACAGATTGAAGCGCAGAAGCGGATTGCCGAACTCTACAAGGCAAACTGGAAAGATTTGAGCAGCTACGAAGGCTCTCCGTTCGTCGGACCGAAAGATGCCAAGGTTACGATTGTCGAATTCTTTGACTTCAACTGCGGATACTGCAAACGTCTGGCTCCCGAACTGATGAAAGTCATCAAGGCCAACCCGAAAGTCAAGGTTGTCTTCAAGCCGGTTACGTTCCTCGGTTCCATGCCTGCGGCCAAAGCGGCCATGGCTGCCAACAAACAGGGCAAATTCCTCGAAGTTTACGAAGCTCTGCTGACGCATAACGGGCAAATTACGACCGCCGTTATTGAAGATATCATCAAGAAAGCAGGTTTGGACGTTGAGAAAACGAAAAAGCTGATGGAAAGTGATGAAATTGCCAAAGAAATTTCCGCAATTGCCGGACTTTCTCAAAAGGTACAAATCCGCGGCGTTCCGACGTTGATTATGAACGGCGAAGCTCTGCAGGTGATTGATGCCGACACAATTCAGAATGCCATTAACAATGTTAAGTAATTTCTGAAATTGTATAATCAGGAAAGCCTGCAACGGCAGGCTTTTTTTGTATCCGAACGCATCTAACGATGGAAATTCCAACGATAACTTTCCTGACGACGGCTTTCCTTACGGCAGTTTTGGGAAAACCCTGTCTGGAGCTGGGAGTTTGTTACAGTCTCCGGCGGACTTGCAGCAATTATGGCTCTGCGTCAGCAAAAAAAATTATGCAGACGTCAGCAAAAAGCTGTTGCATAATCATTTCAAATTGTTAGATTGAGACTACAGTATGTTAATTTTGAGGGGATAATGGCGATGAAAACATTACTTAAAGCACTGGCTGTCATTATATTGGCGGCGCTGGGCGCGGGGGGTGTCCTTTATCTGGACGGCAAATGCCCGCAGAAACAGGCAAAAATTCAAGAACAACTTAACGAGGCAATTGCCGGCTATATCAAAAATAATCCGCAGCCGATTTTGGAGAGTTTGGCAAAAAGTGAAAATTTCGGCAATGTTATCAAAAGCTTTTCCAATGTCAGCGATGAAGAAATAAACGATAAGATACAGACTTTTCTGGCTAACAATCCGTCTGTCCTTGAAGATTATATCCGCAATAATACGGCATTTATCGCAGAAACGGTAACAAGCAGCGATACCTTTAAAAACGCTGCGTACAATTCCGGCTCGGCCGGAAACAATACAGCGGCAAGCAACAATGAGAGCGCAGATATGCAGGATACCGCCGCAGCACAAGATACGGCCGCAACCAATCCTGACCAGAAATTTCTTGACCATTGGGAAGAAATGAGAAACAGTGCCGTTGCGCCGTATGCCGGGCCGAAAGACGCCAAAGTTGCCGTCGTCGAATTTTTTGATTTTGCCTGCGGACACTGTAAAGCTCTGGCACCGGTTATGGCTCAGCTGATAAAAAACAATCCCGACGTCAAATTCGTTTTTAATCCGCTGTTCTTCATGAGCGAACATTCGCCTTATGCAGCGAAGGCGGCGATAGCGGCGTTTGAGAAAGGAAAATTCGTTGAAGTTTATGAAGGCATTATGACCCTGCCGGAAATGAACGAAGAAACGATTAACCAGATTTTGAGAGACGAAGAACTTGATGTTGACGAAATCAAAAAACTGTCGGAAGAGAAAAAAATCCGCCGCGGCGTTCAGGATATTGACGCTTTGTCGCAGGTTTTGGGAATTAACGGCGTTCCGATGCTGCTGATTAACGGAGAACCTTTTTACGGCAGGAGTTTGGAAGATTTGCAAAATAAAATCAACAGCTATAAATAGCGGCCGAACTTACAAAAGACAGGCAGACAAAATCCCCGCACCTATATGCGCGGGGATTTTGCTTTAAACGAAAAAGCAATTGGCAGCATTCTCTCATAATCTGAACTCTTTGCCATTGCCGATTCCAACTACTCCGTTTTGAAACCCAATACTGGTAATCCTGCCTTCATATTTCTTTTCCAGTGTTTTGGTTTCGGGATTAAAACGAAGTATTCTCCCATACATCGGAACGCCGCAATCCAGTTCCACAATATTACCGTTTCTTATCGGAATAAAGCTTTCACCCCGATAAAATTCCCGATATCTGCCATCTTTTTCCGCCAGCAAAACAACCGTTTTAATGCCTGAACGAAACATTACGGCCGGCGCTTGGGCAAAAAGAAAATGCGGCAACTGTTTTTCTTCCGCATACAAGCCGATTAAGTCATAAGTTCCGCCTTTTTTCAGAAGCAGATAGCCATATGGCTTTTTGCAGGCTTCCGGATACATACGCTGTTCACGAAAACTTTTATCGGGAACGATACATTCTCCGGCCGCCAGCGGAAAATACATATCTCCGCAGACGTACATCTCTGCCGAAAATTCCTTATACGAGTTTCTTTGCAACACGCGCAAGCGTTTCGGGCTTTCGCCCTCTTCAGAAGCAAGAAAGACCGTTTTTTCCAAACGTTCCCCCAAGTTTCTTATTTCTATCCCGCTTACAGACTCTGCAACTTGATACCATTGAGAATCGTCTATCCGCCGGTAAATGAAACAATTATGTTCCTTACGAAACATCTTATATTCGTATTCCGCGGCATCGATATGTACAACATCCCCCGGAACCTTTATACAGATATCGTAAAACATCCGCTTTTGGGCATTTTCCGTTTCATACACATAAACTTTACAAAGTTCCCCGCCGTAAAACATAAAAAAACAGTCATCGGCGCAACAAAGTTCAGCCAATATTCCAAAGAAATACAAGCCGACAAGAATACAGCAGATACAGATTATTCCGGCTGTTTTTACCGCAAGCATACTCATAAAAACAGCAAGCGCAATTCCGGCAGCAGCAGCAACAAGCAATACGTCCCATTTACGAATCCTTTTCCAAGCGGAAGGAGCCGCCAAACGCGACCATCTCCAAGATAATACTTTTTCCATAAAACAATAATTTAAGTGATACAATAATTATTTATTGTCAAAAAACATATCATCTTTTATCTTTTTGTCAATATTTTATTGTGCAGCCGATGAAGGCTTGCCGACGAAGGAACGCTGCCTATAAGGAATTGCCGTCGGGGAAGCGGACTGACGAGAAGGTTTCATACCGCCGGCTTTTGTTTGTAAACATCAGCCGTTTTCGGCTGACGCCGTCAGTTCAAGCCATTCTTCTTCCGCCGCGGCAATTTGTGCTTCCAGGTTATGCAGCCTTATCTGCAACTCACCGACCTCTTTGCCGGAAACGGCGGCAAATTTTTGCAGGATTTCTCCTTTCTCCCGTTCCAGGCGGGCTATATTCTGTTCTATTTCCCGCAAAGCGGCGCGAATTTTACGATCCGGACGGCTGCTTTTCGGCATCTGAACCGGTTTGAGTTCAGGTTTCGATGCAACGGGGCGCGGCTTTGTCTCTGTATCAGGGTTGAGCAGAAACTCGCGATACTCGTTTAAATCCCCGTCAAAAGGCGTACACGTGTGGTTATGCACCAGCCACAGGCTGTCTGCCACAGTTTCCAGCAAATGAAAATCGTGCGAAATCAGAATTACGGCTCCCTGATAGGCGTTTATGGCATCGGCCAGCGCCGTCCGCCCGGCCATATCCAGATGGTTGGTCGGTTCGTCAAAAATCAGCAGTTCCGGCGCATCAATTGAGATGCGGGCAAACAGCAGGCGTGTCTTTTCGCCGCCGGACAGCGCGTTAATTTTGGTAACGGCCTTTTCCTGCTCCAAGCCAAAACGCCCGAGGTGAGCACGGATGATTTTTTCCGGCTTATCGGGCAACAGAGAGGCTAAATATTCTGCCGGCGTCTGTTCCAAAGGCAATTCCTCGGTTTGGTTCTGGTTAAAGTAACCGATTTTAAGCTTACCGGATTTTTTCATCGTACCGTCCAACAGCGGAAGATGAGAAGACAACAGCTTCACCAGTGTTGATTTGCCGTTGCCGTTTTTGCCGAGCAGGGCAATCCGGTCGTCCTGATTGATATAGAACGACAATTTTTTCAAAACCGGAACGCCATTATAGCCGACTGCCGCATTTTCCAACGTTATCAGCGGCGACGGCAGAGGCTTGACATCCGGAAAAGAAAAGCAGCTTTCCCTGTCGCGGGCAACCTCGGCAATATTCTCCATTTTTTCCAGCATTTTCAAGCGGCTTTGTGCCTGACGGGCTTTGGAAGCTTTGTAGCGAAAGCGGTCAACGTAAGACTGCAAGTGAGCACGGCGTTCGTTCTGTTTTTTTATCTGTTTGTCGGCCAGTTCTATCTTCTGGGCATACTGCCGGGCAAAATTGTCATAATTACCGCTGTAAAGTGCCAGTTTTCCGCCCTCAAAATGAAGAATCCCCTGGCAGATATGATTTAAAAAATCACGGTCGTGACTTATCAGCAACACGGTTCCGCGGTATTTTTGCAAATAATTTTCCAGCCAGACGATAGCTTCCAAATCGAGATGATTGGTCGGCTCATCAAGAAACAAAACGTCCGAACGCTGAAACAAGGCTCCGGCAAGATTGAGGCGCATCTGCCAGCCGCCGGAGAAGTCCCTGACCGGGCGCGAGAGGTCTTCTTGGTTAAATCCCAGACCGACGAGAATTTCCGCAGTGCGCGCCTCGGCCGAATCGGCCTCAATCAGCCACAGACGTTCCATAATTTCCGGCAGATCTTCCGGCCGGGCATTCTGCTCCAGCCGCCGCAGTTCCGTCAGTTTCCTGTCTTTGCCGAGAACGTATTCCAGAATCGGCTTTTGCAGGTCTTCTTCTTTTATTTCCTGTTCGACAAAAGCTTTGGAGCGGTTTGGGGAACAAAAAACTTCCCCTGCGTTAACGTCGTGCTCCCCTTTTAATACTTTAAACAGCGTCGTCTTGCCGCAGCCGTTATGGCCGACTATGCCGATTTTCTGCCCATCGGCAATCTGGGCGGACGCATTTTCCAGCAAAATTTTTGATGCAATCTGAACGGTTATGTTTTCTAGTTTTATCATTTATTTTTCCTGCCTTTTTATATCTTTGCCTGCGGCCGTTTCCGCCGGAGCGGCATACACCGGGCGGAGACGTTTTCTCCACAGCTGTTCCGTTTCATAAAAACTCACGGGTTCGGAAAATTCACGCCCGAGAATCCGCGACACATCTTCCGGCGTAAAATAAAAGTCGGCAAACGTTTCCGGCAAATCCGGCAGACGGGGCAGCGGTACATTCGGAAGCGGGCTTTGCGCCATGCGCCGTTTTAACTCCGGAAGAAAGCGCTGCATTGACATATCGTTTTTGACATCATTTTCGTTATGAAAAAAATAATATCCGTAATCTATCGGCGTTCCCTCGGGATGTCCCCTGCCCTTTTTGTTCAGAAACTCGGCAAAAGACTTGGTAATATAATGGTTGACACGCGCCTTGTCGGCGGAAATGTTAAAATTCAGCATAAAATCAACAGGCTTTCCGTATTCGTTGACGCTTTTGCCGCGCACCGGGATATAATGATTGGAACCGAACGGTTTAAAATTTATCACGGCTTCCGGACGGACGATGGACTTGACGGTATGGTTCAGAAAGCGGGCGTGCGCCGTAAAGAACTCGGTTACCAACCCGTCCGGGCGCGTAAATGCGCCATTATCGCCGTAATTCATCCAATGCAAGCTGACTTCATCCGCTTCGGCAAACCGGTGCAGAAAATCCGCCATATCGCCGCCTTGCATCGGCACCAGAAACTCGTCCAAATCAATAAAAGCCAGCCACTCTGTTTCCCGGCCGTACCCGGCAACGATTTTTTCGTAACATTCGGCCTGTTTATCAACGCCGGGAAGAGGGATATATGTTATCACGCCTTTGGCGACATACGGCTCAAGGTAAGCGTCCGTACCGTCGGTACTGCCGTTGTCACAGAGATAAAAATGTTCCACGCCCTGAAGCAGGTGATATTCCAGCCATTCTTTCAGGTACGGCTTTTCATTTTTCATAATCGCCGCCACGCTAAGAAAATACTTTTTGGGCAATAAATGCCGATACGGCAACGCATACTGGTACAACGCCGCTGCGAAAGCGGTAAACAAAGCAATGCAAATGGCTGCTGTTTTTTTACTCATTTTCCCTTACACAAAATTTTCCATAATGTTATGTTTGTGGCATGCGTCCTTAACCAGCAGCGTCGTTACCGGAGCGGCGGAATATTTCTGGAACAGAATCCCGTGTCCGAGGCAGAGGCCGAAATTTATGTTAAAATCGGTCTGTTCGGCATTGAGATACTGCGCCTGCGACTTCGGATCGCACGAAGCACCCGACAACTCCGGCGACAATTCACACCCCATCAGCCCCGACTCTTTGCAGTTTACAAAAACTGCATCTATCCCTTCCGCGGCAAAAAACTCTTTCAGCTTTTCTGCGACAGCCTTGACCGAAAAACAATAAGCCACGCCGATTTTTCTGTATCCGTTCAGTTTAATAAAACTTATCAGTTCCGCCAGCCGCGACTTATTGCACGCTTTGTTTGTTATGCACATAAACTCTTTGTCTTCCGCTGTATAGTTCCCTTTTTCCATAGTCCTGCCTTAAAAAGTTGTTAACTCTTCGTATTATAGTATAACAACTGAAAAATAACACAAGACAAATAAAGCAGGTTATTCTAAATTATTTATGCAGCCTGAAGCAAAAGGCGCGGAAAGGGTTTTCCGTTTTACCGACATTCTGTCCGGCTGTTGAAAAGAAAGAGCAAGATTATGAGTAAATATTTATCTTTTGTCCCTTTAAGCATGTACAATATCGCCGCCTTTCTGCGGTCGCAGCTGTTTCTGCTGCCGGTATTGCTGTTTTTCTATCAGGAAAACGGGCTGACAGTGGGCGACTTTTACCTTATACAGGGGCTGATTGTCTTTTTTGCCTTTCTGTTTGAAATTCCGGCCGGATACCTCGGCGACATCTTTCCGCGCAAATATATTCTGATTACGGCCTACGCGCTGTTTCTCGGACGGCTGTTTCTGTGGATTTTCTTCCGCGGGTTTGAAATCATCCTTATCGGCGAATTTTTATACGCCTGTTCCAAAGCCTGTTTTGACTCGGTGTCTTCTTCCTTTATCTACGACATTTTGAAAAAGAACAACGAAGAGGCCAAAATGGTCAAAGCCTATTCAAACTTTAACGCTGCCATGTATATCGGGACCGGGATTGCCGCGCTGCTCGGCGCCGGACTATACGAAAAGCTTGGTTCGCACGTTCTGCTTATCGCCGAGTTTATCATTTATTCCACGGCTATATTACTGCTCTCTTTTCTGCCGAATGCCCATCGTCCGGCAAAAGACACCGTTGCCGGCTTTAAGGAACGGCTTAAAAAATTCTGGGTTGCGGTGCGGTATATTCTCAAATCGCGCAAATACTGCTATCTGGTGCTGTTTTCTGGCTTTATGGTCGGAGTGTCGCACTTTTTCTTCTGGAGTTTTCAGCCGCTGATGAAAAGCTCCGGCATCGATCCGTCGGTTTCTCTGACAGACCTGGCGGACAGTATCGGCTGGGACGCCCGCGTATTTGGCGAAACGGCATGGAACTACCTGCTCAGCCTCAACTGGCTTGACTATATCAAAGTTATGGGCGTGGTCATCTTCATCAACAATGTCATCCGTTCGTCTTTCAGCTATTTTGCCGCAGGTGTTGCCAAATATGTTTCGCTGTTTAAGCTCGGCAACATTTCTTTTGTTATGGAAATTATCGGTTGCGCGCTGTCCTTTATCCTGATGAAGACGGGGCATATCAGCCCGCTGAACTGCCTGCTGTTCATTATTTTCCTCTGCGTCTGCATCGGGCTGCAGCTGATGTTTACCATTTCGCACATCAGCCGCCTGCACCGGCTTATCAACCCGAAAATCCGTTCGCTTTCGTCTTCGGTCAATATGATGACCGGGCGGCTGCTGACGTCGGTTATGCTGATGGCGCCGAAATTCCTTTTGGAACACGAGGCCGGAACGGCGGGCATCCGGGTTATTGACATTTTCTGGATTTACGCGATTGTCTTCATCCCGGTCGGGCTGTATTTTATTTATAAAATCTACAGATACAATGTCAAAGCCGAACATTCGCTGATGAATGTCAGCGCGGCAAAGGCCTGACAATGCACAGAGGCAGGCTGACATCGGTTCTGCTGCGGAGCGCAGCCCTGTTCTGGACAGGGGCGCTTATGCTCCAAACAGCGGAAGCAGCAGACATCGGCTTAAAGATTTCGGCAGAGAAAAACTGGCTGTCGTGGGGCGATTATATCCTGGGACAGGATATGAAGAGCGGGCTTGAACGTCTGGGCTATTCGGTACAGCCGGCGTATATGGACAATTTCTATCCTTCCGGCGCCGAGAAGAGTTCGGTTGACATTTATATGCATGGTTTTGTTCCGTTTAATCCGCCGGTGAATCCCGGCAAGATAAACGTGCTGTATCTTTATTACCCGCTGGAAACGGCGAATATGGATAAATTCAAAAACCTGAAACACACGGCAGAACCGGACTGGATGTCGTTACAAACAGAACTATGGGACTTTCAGCTGGCAGCGGTCGCCTCGCCGGGATATCAGAAAAAACTGGAAAAGTTCGGCATCAAGACAGTTTTTGTGCCGCAGTTTACCGACCCGAAGAAGTTTTTTTACGAATATGATAAGAACGCGGCATACGACATTTTGTTTGTCGGGCGGCCGGGATACGAACGCATCAGCGCCTTATGGGCGATGGAAAACGGATTTGACGTCGCCCTGTTCGGCGAAGGCTGGGAAGGCAAGGCGCCGGCGGAAATGGTCAAAGGCACCTACATTGACAACAAGGAGCTGCATAAATATTACGCGTCGGCAAAAATCGTCCTCAACGATACACGTGCGGACATGAAACAGGCCGGTTTTATCAGTAACCGTGTTTTTGACGTTACCGCCAGCGGCGGTTTTCTGATTTCGGATTATATGCCGGAAATAAAGGAATTTTACGGCGACAGCATTCCGATGTTTAACAGCAGAGAGGAATTGAAACAACTGCTGGAGCATTATCTGGCACATCCAGAGAAGCGCAAAGAAAAAGCCAGACAGGCGCAGGAAATCACCCTGCGGCATTTTACCAATGAGGCGGCGGCAAAAACAATTATGGATGCGGTACAGGAACTGCGGGAAAATACGGAGGAGGAGAGCGCGACCAAAGCGGGCAGTGTACTGACCGGGGAAAGCAAGGTGAACGGTACTGCGACCGAAGCGGGCGGCATATCGGACGGAGAAAATAGTATTGCGGACGAAGACGGCAATTTCGGCGGCAAAAACGGTTTGGACTACAACAAACTGGCCATTAAAAGCCCATGGGAAACGACGGCGCGCAACATCGGCGAATACTGGCTGGAACTGGATTTGGAAGACGGCCTGCGGCAAAGCGGATTTGAGGTGCGCAATTATTATTTTAACCGGCAGTTTTATCCCGACGACTTTTATGGCAATGCAGGCAACCTGCTGTATATGCAGTTCAAATACAATCAGACAGATTTTGAAGATGAGCGCAAGAATCGGATTATGTACCTTTATTTTCCGACGGAAATTCCAGATACGGCAAAATTTAAAAATACCAAAGACGTTTTTCAATATAACACAGATGCTTCGCTTAATGACGAATTGCAGTATTTTGACCTGATTGCCACGCCGGCCAAGGCGCTGCTGCCGGAATTGCGCAAGAAAGGCCATAAGGCCGTGTTTGTACCGCAGTTTACAAATCCGGAAAAGTTTCGTCCTGAACCGGATACTGCGCTGCAAAGCGAACTCCTGTTCGTCGGTTCGCCGTGGTATGAACGCGTCAGCGTTACCTATGCGGTTGAATACGGCTATGATATTGCGGTTTATGGGCTGAACTGGCGGGGTAAAATCCCAGACAGGTTTATCCGGGGCGACTATGTTGACAATAATATGTTAAACAAATATTACGCTTCGGCAAAAATTGTCCTTAGCGACCATCCTGATGACCTGGCGGCAATGGGACTGGTCATCAACCGGCTGTATGATGCCAGCGCTGCCGGGGCTTTTATCATTTCCGAATACAGTCCGTATATTGAAGAGATTTTCGGCGACAGCATTCCGATGTACAAAGACAAAAAAGAGTTCAAAACATTGGTTGACTATTATCTGGCCCATCCGGAGAAACGCAGGGAAAAAGCGTTGCGGGCAAGGGAAATTACGCTCCACGGCTATACCAACAAAGCCGTTGGGAAACAGCTAAAACAACTTTTTGACAATATCGGCAGGAGTAAAAGATGAAGAAAAAATATGCAATACTTTTCTGTTTTTTAATCGCGGCTGTCGGCATTGCCGGCTATGCCTTGCGGCGGCAGGAAAGGCATCCGGGACAAGCTACAGCGGCGGCACAAGTTGTTACGAAAAATGCAGAACACACTCACAACAGGACGGGGGCAACCCCGGATGTTTCAGCAGTCCGCAAAATTTACATTAATGTCAACTCTATCAAAATTTCGCCGTTTTTCCGCGATATGCAGGAGCTGGCTCAAGCATTGCGCAAAACGGGAACCGAAGTTGTCCTGTCGGGAAAAGGTTCTTTTGCAACCGGAGATTTTAACCTGTATGCCGCAGACAATATAGACAATCTCCCCGAAGTTGCCGACAGAAACGCCATTAACGTCTTATGGCTGCCGATGGTTCAAGGCTCTGACGACGCTGCACGCCTGCGGCCGTTTGACGTGGTAGTCGTCAAAAGTATGGCGGCCTTCGGACACCTGAAAGCAATTAACGTCCGGACAGCTTACATTCCGGACGCGATTAACATAAAAAATCCGGCAAACCGCCGGCCAAACGGCAAGGCAATGTTTTACGGCGACAACCGGGGATTTTCGCTGCCGCTTTATCTGGCGGGACGTGCCGACATGAGCGTTGACGTATACGGCAAAGGGTTTGAAAATGTCTGGCCGACTGACGAGATTATGCCTGATGCGCCGCAGCCTGAAGATTTCCAAACCTATTCTGCGGTTTTGCTTGACCAAAGCGACGAAGCGGTACGGGACGAGCTGGTATCCCCGCAGGTTATTGAAGTGATTGAAAACGGCGGGCTGCCCTATCTCCGCTTTAACAGCGGCATTTACAAAATTTTCGGGGAAGCATTGCCGATGTACGGCAATGAGCAGGAATTCGCCGCCGGCCTGCGGGAACTGGAACAAAATCCGGCTCTGGTTCAGCAGCGCCGAGCCGCCTTGCACGAAACGGCGAAACAATGGGACAGTGTTTCACAGGCGCGGAAATTTGTGGAAATTTTTGCGATTATGCAGCAAAAAAGGCGGTGATAACAACCGCCTTAAATTTTGCCCGAATCATTTTTTCTGGCGTTTTTTCCGAAGCCGCTTTTTAATTCCGGTACGACAGGCGCCCGTTTTCCAGCTTTGCGGTTCCGCCGAGAGGAATCGTCAGCAGCGGCGCGGAATGCCCGAAGTCCACATTAGCCAAAATCGGCATATCCTTTAATTCGGGTTTGGTGTTGAGAATAAACTCCAGCCCCTCGCGGGTAACCTGCGAACCTTTTTGGAAACGGCCGATAACAAGGCCTTTGACGTTTTTAAAGTCATCCTGATAAATCAGCGCCTGCAAATTGCGCTCAAAATCCGCAAGCGGACTGCTTTCGGTATCCTCAACAAAAAGAATTGTATCGGCGGCAAACCGCGGACGGTAAGAAGTACCGAGCAAAAGGTTAAACGTGCCCAGATTGCCGCCGATTATCGTACCTTCGGCAAAGCCGGCGCGAATATTCCAATAGCCCTCATTCGCTTCAAACTCGCGTTTGTCCTGGTCCAAAAACCATAAGTCGTCGCTCCAAATCTGCGAGGGTTCCACTTCATCACGACCGTCGGTTACGAGCATTTTTACAAAATGTTCAAACGTATAGTCGCAGCCTTTCTTCATCCCGAGCGAGCTGAAATGCGGCCCATAATAGGTTACCAGCCCGGTCTTGGCGAGAATGGCATTTTCCAGCGCCGTAATATCGGAAAAGCCGCAGAATATTTTTGGATTTTGGCGTATCAGCTCATAATCCAGATGC
>ENA-OOXT01001845-OOXT01001845.1-human-gut-metagenome-genome-assembly--contig:-NODE-1845-length-12835-cov-2.376056_pt1 | contig 12835 bp, 9 predicted proteins | sample MGYA00241590_ERZ501349 | MGnify/ENA primary metagenome ERZ501349 (study PRJEB25962, sample SAMEA2042838) | human gut metagenome | biome: human gut; feature: human-associated habitat; material: faeces...
TCGGCGATCGCCGTGATCCACTGATAATCCTTGCCGTTGCCGACCCCTTCGGCGGGATCGAGTCGCAACCAGGCCGCCGTCTCCTGCCCTGCGGCGTCCTTACATGCCACCGATGCGGACCATGCCCCCGGCACACGGACCGAGATCCGGGCGGTCGCATCCTTATTATAAGCCACACTCACCTCGTCGGTATTGCGTGTCAATTGGCTCACCTCGTCGGTAATGTCGTCGGTACAACCGGCAACACCAAAAGACAGGAACAGCGCGGTTGCAGCCATCCATTTCGTTAGTTTCATAAAATTCGTCGGTATTAGAGTAATACTATTGGTAAAAATAGTTTTCGGGAAGCATCCCTGCGATGCGCCCCGCCTCCAAGAAAGAATTTCAGATCAGTTTGCGAAAACAAATGTACACAATTTTTCATTGTATCCAAATTTTTCGAAAATAATATTTTTCAGTAGATATCGCCGACAATCCTAAAATAATCCAAAACACACCCTGAAAAACACGCTCCGGCACACGACAGAGACCTTTCCGGAAAAGAGAGACGGCTCCGATTTCGGCGCTCTTCGCCGATTTTTCCTTCGTCGCGTGTTATCGGATCTCTTCAAAAAATTATCGTATAAATTATTGCATAAAACAAATAATAAATTTACATTTGCATCTATAAAGCCATAACCCGCTCTCCAAAAGAGCACGAAACCAAACCTTAAAACACACATCAAAACAAATGAACAGAAACTAACCGAACCTTTTTCATCCCTCCCGGAACAGTTTAGATCGGATCAGTCTGCAACGTGAGGATTCCCGTACCGGACTTTCATATTTTAAATAATTTAAAAATCCGACACGGATGTCCGAACCCAACCGAATGTTAACTTAAACTGTTTTAACAATGAAACAATGTCCTACTCAGAGAGGAGTCCGCACGCTCGCGAACCGCTGCCGGCGTATGGGATTCTTCGTGGTCGCACTTGTTTTGACTGCCCTGACAACCAGTGCCTTCGCACAAGGGGGGGGGAATATCACCGGCACAGTCAAGGACAAGAGCGGTAATCCCATCATAGGTGCAGCCGTCACGATCCCCAACACGGCGCGCGGCACCTCTACCGACATCGACGGTCGCTACACCATCAAAGCCTCAGCCAAGGAGTCGCTGAATTTCAGCTATATCGGCTACCAATCCCAACTCATCCAAATCAACAACCGAACGACGATCGACGTCGTACTGACCGAAGACAACACTTCGCTCGAAGAGGTCGTGGTCGTAGGTTACGGCGTGCAGAAGAAGCGCGACATCGTAGGCGCTGTCGAACAGATATCCAGCAAGGATATCGCCGACCGCATCGGCTCCTACCAGAACGTGTCGCGTTCGTTGCAGGGTGCCATCCCCGGCCTGACGGTCACCTTCTCCGACGGTAAACCCACGCGCGGCGCCTCGTTCCAGGTGCGCGGCGCCAACTCGATCGGTGCGGGCGGTTCGGCCCTCATCCTCGTCGACGGCGTGGAGACCGACATCACGACGGTCAACTCCGAAGACATCGAGAGCATCTCGGTATTGAAGGACGCCTCGTCGACGGCCGTCTACGGTTCGCGCGGTACGTTCGGCGTCATCCTCATCACCACCAAACGCCCCGAAAAAGGCCAGATGAAGATCACCTACAACGGTTCGTACAACTTCTACAAGCGCACCGTGACGCCCGAACTGGTCGACAACGGCTACGACTGGACGACCTCCTACCTCGAAGCGTACACCAACAGCTACGCCACCGATCCGACCAACATCAACAACGTCTTCCGTTTCAGCCGCGCATGGTACAGCGAACTGGAACGCCGCAACAGCGACCCCTCCTACGAGAAGTGGCGGATCAATCCTGCCGACAACCGCTACGAGTACTTCGGCAACACCAACTGGTACAAGATATTCTACAAGGACTACACCACCGGACACCAGCACAACCTCTCGATTACGGGCGGAACGGACAAGGCGTCGTACTACGTGTCGGGCCGTTTCTTCCATCAGGACGGTATCTACAACGCCGGCGACGAACGCTACAACCAGTACAACGTATTGGCCAAAGGCACCGTGCAGGCGACCAAATGGCTCCGCGTCGAGAACACCACCTCGTTCATGAGCCGTTTTTCGCACCAGCCGACGCTGACCACGGGCGGACAGTCGTTCACGGTGACCCCGACGCGCATGATGAACCACCAGGGCTTCCCGATGACGCTCGAAAAGAACCCCGACGGAACCTGGACCGACGCGGCCGTCTACATGGGCTGGGCCGGATTCGTCGAAGGGAACACGTGGCGCGAAGACGACAAGTTCGACCTGAACAACAAAACGAAATTCACCCTCGATTTCATCAAGGACGTGCTGGTCGGCGAGATCGACGTCAGCTACTATCGCAACCACACCGAGCGCCACATGCTCGCCGTGCCCTACACCTATTACACGGGGCCCGAAAGTTCGGGCGAACGTCCCGCGACCTCGTGGTACGAGGAGCGCTACTACAACCGCGAACGCGTGGCCAGCAACGCCGTGCTGACGTGGACGCCGAAACTGGGCGAAAACCACTGGCTCAAACTCATGGGCGGCTGGAACATCGAGAACATGGACTACACCTCCACGCTGGGGCAGAATACGGGTGTCATCGATCCCGAGCACCCCAGTCTGAGCCTTACCGACGGCGAACTGCCCAAGGCGCAGGGCAACGGCAGCTACTCGGCCAGCCTCGTGGGCACCTTCTTCCGCGTGAACTACGGCTACAAGGGAAAATACCTCGTCGAGGTGAGCGGCCGCTACGACGGCAACTCGAAATTCCCGAGCAACCAGCGCTGGGGCTTCTTCCCCTCGGCGTCGGTCGGCTGGCGTATTTCGGAGGAGCCCTTCATGGCCGGAGCCAAAAGTTGGCTCGACAACCTGAAAATCCGCGCCTCGTTCGGTTCTACCGGCAACGGCCAGGTCGACAACTACCTTTTCCTGAGCAAGATCGCGATCAAGAAGAATCTCGGATTCCTGACGGGCGACAGCCCGCTGATCTACGCCGACAAACCGTCGCTCATCCCCGACGGCCTGACGTGGGAGACGGTCAGCACCTACGACCTGGGTCTGGACTGGGAGATGCTCAACGGCCGGCTGTCGATCGTGGCGGACATCTACCGCAAGAACACGACCGACATGTACGTCGTCGGCCCCGAACTTCCCGCCGTATTCGGTAACTCCGCCCCCAAGGGCAACTACGCCGACATGCGCACCGACGGCTGGGAGGCCAGCATCTCGTGGCGCGACAACTTCAAACTGGGCGGCAAGGATTTCAGCTACAACCTGAAATTCGCCATCTGGGACAACGTGACCAAGGTGACCAAATACATGGCCACGACCAACACGCTGCCGACCAACTACGCCACCAACTACTACGAAGGCATGACGCTGGGCGAGTTGTGGGGCTACACCTGCAACGGACTGTTCCAGAGCAACGAAGAGGCGCAAACCTACGCCGACTACTCGAAGTTCGCGCAGAACAAGATCGTATGGCAGAAGGGCGACCCGAAATACGAAGACCTCAACGGCGACGGCCGCATCGACAACGGCTCCAACCGGCTGGAAGACCACGGCGACCTGTCGATCATCGGCAACATCAATCCGCACTACATGTTCGGCGTCAATCTGGCGGCCAACTGGAACGGCATCGGACTGTCGGTCTTCCTGCAAGGCGTGATGAAGCGCGACTGGTACCCCTCGCCCGATTCGGGTTATTTCTGGGGCAAGTACGCCCGTCCGTTCATGTGGGTACTGGGCATTCACAACTATACGGACGACATGTACAGCGAGGAGAAGAACAACTGGGATACGGCTTATTGGCCGCGCATGACTACCTACCAGTCGAACAGTTCCTATTCGTGGACCAAACTGCTCGAAATTCCCAATACCCGTTACAAGCAAAACGCGGCCTACCTGCGCGTGAAGAATATCCAGGTCGACTACACCTTCCCTAAGGCGCTGTGCCAGAAGATCCGTTTGGGCGGGTTGAAGATTTACCTGTCGGGCGAGAATCTCTTCACCTTCACGCCGCTGCATAAATACGCCCCCAACTTCGACCCCGAAGCACTGGGATACGACACCGATTTCTCTTCGACGGCCGGCGACGGATATACCTATCCCGTGCTCAAAAGCGTGACGCTGGGCGTCAACATCACATTCTAATCAGGGAGGAAGAGCATTATGAAAAAATACATTGCAATCCTGTTCGCATGCGTTTCGTTCTGCGCGTGCGAGGATTTCCTGACACAGGAGAACCCCAACAAGATCGAGAGCGAATACTACTTCAAGGACGAATCGTCGCTGGAAATCTATGCCAACGGTCTGACGCGGAGTTTCGCCACGGGCATCAAGAACTTCGTCAACGGCGACAAGAACGAAGGACGCGTAGAGTGCTGCTTCTCTACACGCGACCACTCTGGCGCTATGGTTCCGGTCTACGCGTTCGGTCCGGGCGCAGAACACTTCACCGGCATCTTCGAGAACACCGACGTGTTCAAGCGCATCAAGCAGCTGCTCACATACGGAGTAATCAAGTAATATACAAATAAGATGAAGAAAACGATATTAACCCTAACAGCCTCGCTCTTTGCGGTGCTTGCGCCAGCGCAGAACCTCATCTCTTCCGGCTCGCCGCTCTACAAGCTGCCTTACAAGAACACGTATGTAATGCAGACACTCGTGGCGGAGAACACGTTCCGTACGGCAAAGGTAGAGAAACCGAAGCCCGGCACTTTTGAGCAGGCACGCAAGGTGCTGCCCTCGCCCTATTGGGAGGGACACCCGAAGGAGATAGAGATGTACTGGAAGGCGTGGCAGATAGGACTGAAGAACGTCTGTCAGCCGCTCGACGACTCGGGCTTCGTCACCTCATACATCTCGCCCGCCTATAACGGCAACATCTTCATGTGGGACGATGCGTTCATCACGATGTTCTGCCGCTACGGCGACCGCTTCTTCCCGTTCCAGAAGACGCTCGACAACTTCTACGCCAAGCAGCATCCCGACGGATTTATCTGTCGCGAGATACGCGCCGACGGCTCCGACTGCTTCGGTCGCTACGACCCTACATCTACCGGTCCGAACCTGCTGCCGTGGTCGGAGTGGCTCTACTACACGCAGTTCGGCGACGACAACCGTCTGAACAAGGTGTTCCCTGTGCTTGCTGCCTACTACAAGTGGCTCAAACTCAACCGCACCTGGCGCAACGGCACCTACTGGAGCAGCGGATGGGGCACAGGCATGGACAACATGCCGCGCGTGCCCGAGGGCTACAACACCATCTACAGCAACGGTCACATGATATGGCTCGACGCCTGTCTGCAACAGATAATGGTGGCGAACATACTGCTGAAGATGGGCTTCTACCTTGAGCGCTGGCAGGAGATAGAGGAGTTTGAGGACGACATAAAGAATCTCTCGGCGTATATCAACAAGAACATGTGGAGCGAGCGCGACGGCTTCCTCTACGACCAGTATGCCAACGACTCGCTCTCTGCGACGCAGGGCATCTATGCTTATTGGGCTTTGCATACCGATGTGCTGCCCAAGCAACGCCTCGACCGCCTCGTGGAGCACCTCGACGACACTTGCAAGTTCAACCGCCCGCACCGTGTGGCGTCGCTTGCTGCCGACAACCCGAAGTATAAGGCTAACGGACGCTACTGGGAAGGTGGCGTGTGGCCCGGAACCAACTATATGGTTGTGTCCGGACTCGTGGAGAAGGGCTACCGTCGACTGGCTCACGACATCGTGATGAACCATTACAACAATGTGCTGAAGGTGTACCGCAAGACGGGCACGTTCTGGGAGTATTACGCTCCGGAGGATGCTGCGCCGGGCTTCATGGCTCGCAAGGACTTTGTCGGCTGGACCGGTCTGCCGCCAATCGCCGACCTCATCGAGTATATCTTCGGCATACGTGCCGACATACAGGACTCGCACGTTACGCTCGACGTGCAGCTGCTCGATGCTTATGGCATCGACCGCTATCCGCTCGGCACCGACGGCAATATCTCGTTCAAGGTGGCTAAGCGCAACTCTGTCAACGAGAAGCCAAAAGTAACTATTAACACCAATATCCCATTCAAGCTGACGCTCATCTGGGGCGACGGCGAGAGTGTGGAGAAGGAGATCAAGGTTGGGCAGAACGCAATTTAGTTGCGTTCTGCTGTTGAGGTGTTGAGATGTTGACATATGTAATGTTGATGTGTTCATCTCAACATAACAACATCTTATCACCACCACAACATATCTCAACATCTCACCATCTCACCATAACAACATCTTATCCCCACCACAACATATCTCACCATCTTATCATCTCACCACCTCAACATCTCACTATGCTTACAAAAATGATATTCGCCACTCTGCTACTCTTCGCGCTCTCAGCCCTCAACGGCTATGCGTCTGAGAAGAAGCGAGAGGCAAACTGTACCGTCGTCATAGCAGCCGACCTGCATTTCGACCTGCCACCCGAGACCGACCAGTTTCACCATGTGCTCGCCATCAATGCGCTCGGCGACCAGCGTCACATCGACGGAGTGATACTCGCCGGCGACCTCTTCGACAAGTCGCATCCGAAGATACTCGACCTATACCGGCAGCGTTGGGAGCGTGGACCAGGCTACCGACAAATCCACTACGACACTTATCCCACGTTCGGCAACCACGACATCTCGCCCGAAAGCGGCAGACCGGAGCAGAACCGCATTGGCATGGAGTTCAACCTCCATTACCTCGACTCTACGCTGCTCGACATGAAGCAGGCTGGACGCATCTTGAACATACACCGCTCGTCGCGTTCCTACTCGTTCGACATCGGCGGCGTTCACTTCGTGTGCGGACAACTCGCTGCCGGCGACACCACCTACTGCGAGAGCAACATGCAGTGGATTGCCGACGACCTGAAGAAGTACGCTTCCGACGGTAAGCCCGTGGTCTACGTGCAGCACTATGGCTTCGACGCTTGGGCGCTGGAGTGGTGGACGGAGGAGCAGCGCACGCAGCTCTTCGACATCCTCGAACACTACAACCTCGCAGCCTTCTTCGTCGGCCACACCCACACCAAGTCGGTTCAGCACTATCGTGGCTACGACATCCATCAGGTGAATAACGCCTGGCGCGACGATGACGGCAACGCTTCGTTCGACGTGCTGCAGATAAAGGGTAAGCGTGTCACGGTGGAGACCTACGAGGTGCTCGACGGTAACGGCAACTTCAAGCGGTTGTGAGATATTGAGGTGTTGAGATGTTGAGGTGTTGACATTACCCCACATATCTCACCACATCACCATCTCACCACCTCACCATCATAAAAAAGACGATATATGAAGATACTATTGATAGGCGAGGCGAGCTTTCTTCACAATACACTGAAGAAAGGACTCCTCGAGCGTGGACACCGCGTGCTCACTATGTCCGACGGCAACGGATGGCACGATGCTCCGCGCGATATTAACCTGCGCCGCGACGGGCGTTGGGGCAAGCTCGGAGGCTTGTGGGTGGTGTGGCAGTTGCTGCGCCATCTACCGCAACTGTGCGGCAACGACGTGGTGCAGATACACAACTATCAGTTCGTGCCACTCATGTATCGCTGGAATACGCTGCTGCTGCGTTTCCTCAAGCTCACCAATCGCTGCGTAGTGAAAGGCTGCTTCGGCGACGACCCGCAGATATTCCGCCGTCAGGCGCAGGGCGTACCTGCCTATTCCGACACCTTTTGGAGTGGGCAACTGCAGAACACCGACCAGCATAGCGACCGCATCGCTGAAGTTGTTGAGCACGGTGCTGAGGCTTCGTGGCGTAAAACGACAGCCATGGCTGATGCCCTCGTGCCCTGTCTCTACGAGTATTGGCTCGACTACAACGAACCGCCTTACGCAGCCAAACTCCATTACATACCGCTGCCGATGGAGTGTGGAGAGATGGTGAGATGGTGTGATGGTGAGATGGTGAAATGTGTGGGTAATGACGCACCCTCTCACCCCAACGACTCTCAACTCCCAACAAATCTCACCACCTCACCATCTCACCACCTCACCATCCTTATAGGTCTTCAGCCCAAGCGCGACTTCATGAAGGGTGCAATGAAGATAGCCATGTTCGTGGAGGAGGTGGCGCGTAGACATCCCGGCAAGGTGCATATTAAATACGTAGAAGGAGTGCCTTACGACGAGTACATGCGTCTGCTTGCTGAGGCGGACGTGCTCGTCGATCAATTATACAGCTACACCCCGTCGATGAACTCGCTCGCGGCAATGGCACGCGGAACGGTTGTCATAGGCGGAGGCGAAGAAGAATACTATGAGTTTATTGGCGAGGATACGCTGCGCCCGATTATCAACGTGCGCCCCGACGTGTCCGACGAGGAGAACATCGCGACGATTGAGCGCGCCCTCTTCACCGACGGCGCACTCGAAAGAATGCGGTGCGAGAGCGTGGAGTTCGTGCACAAGTATCACGACTACCGCCACATAGCAGAGCAGTACGAACAATTATATCGCTCACTGCTTGCCAAAGGTTAAATGGTCAACAATGCTAACCCACTATCCATTGTCGGTTGCTACGGCTTCTGCCAGTGACAAAAGGTATGTAGCGGTAGATTGTCCATGTAAGGATTGTAGAGACAATAAGTACAATAGCAAATGCTACGAACACCCTTATATGGCTATTGTTGTAATAGAAACCGACATGCGCAGCTAATTTGCTGACAAGAAGCGGCACACCACCACACAGAAAGTAATAAACGAGTGAGTGCTTTCCTATCCATTCGAGCATTCTACATGATGGAAGATTACGGAATAGTCCGAACATAGCGAGGCAACCAATTACTACGTTTGCTGCGAATACTACGTAGTTGCTGATGTTGATGTGCCATATAGTCAATGTTATGTCTGCCCGTACTACATAAATCTTTAAAAACACAAATGCCAATAGACACACCACTATCCACTTGATGTCGTTTCTTATGTTCGGCTCGTATTTATGATAAGCATAACCGATTAATAGAAATAGCATCGCCATCAGCGCATTGTCTATCTGCCAGAAACAATAGCTTGTGACAGTCGAGAGCCAAATAGATGCTATAAATGTAGTTGTGCACACCGCAAGCATCCATTTTATGTTTCCCCTTGCTATTTTCAATGTGGAGATAAACAGTATTTCAGCGACAGCAAGTGCCGCCACAAACCACGAAGCCTGACCGGTCAATATATTTGTTGTTATACCTATAAGGTCTAACTCTCTGCCATTAGCTACGGCTTTTGGGATTGCCATTGCTGTTGTGAATATGAAATATGGTATGATCAGTGTTCGTAATATCGATTTCATCTTGTGTTTTACGCAAACTTCTCCGTTAGGTTTGTAGATGAAGTATCCTGATATGATGAAGAATAGGTACAACGCATCCGTTACATACAAGTCTGTGATTATTGCATTCTTACCAATATAATATGTCTCTGTATGATCATATAGTATTGCCACCATACAGAGTCCTCGTAGGTTGTCAAGCCAATGTATTCTGTTTTGCATTTCCGTTATTTACGTTTTTGAGATAAATTCCAACAACTCTATCCACTTGCTGAACACGTTGTTTTTGAAATACTGTTTGCCCACTTCGAACGCATTCTGTCCGTACTTCTTGCGCATATCCTCCGAACTCATCATTTTGCAAAGTGCCTCGCTGAACGCCTTGCAGTCGTTCTGCTCCACGATGATGCCGTTGACGCCGTTCTGCACAATGTCAGCCGCACCGAACTTAAAGTTGAACACAACAGAAGGCAGACCGCATGCCTGCGCCTCGATGAGTGTCATCGGCTGACCCTCATAGCGCGACGACATGATGTGCAGACTGTATTCTGGGTAGACATCCATTATGTTGTTGGAGCGTCCGCAGAGCGTGATATAGTCGTTCAGACGCAGCTGGGCTATTTGTTCTTGCAGCTTGTCGTGGAGCGACCCCACACCGTATATGTCCAGGTGCCAGTCGGGATGCTGTTCAGCCACTCGTTTCCAGCAGTCGATGAGCATATCGAATCCCTTCTGATTCTCCAGTCTGCCCACAGCTATCGCCTTCTTCCGACCGTAGTCTGCCACGCTGCGTTTCGGCTGCTCAATGAAGTTGGGTATCAGTCGCACGTTCTTGCCGTCTCCGAAAGCGTGCATGTCGCCCTTCGTGAGGCAGATAACGGCGTCGGCGCTGCGCTTCGTGAGCCAGAACAACTGCTGGTACGGATTGAACGGACGCGCAAGATGCGACTCGTACACACGCTTTGCCTTCGTGCGACAGAACGGAAGAAGCAGTGCGCCGAGCGTTGTGGTGAAGAAGATGATATCGGGGTAGAGCTGCTTCACAGCCTTGTTGAGTCGGCTTGCAGCACGTGCGAGCGTCGCCAACCTACTTGCGAGTGTCGCAATGCGTCTGTGGCTTTTCGTGGCGAACGGCACGTCGAGTCTCACGAACCCTATGCTCTTGTCGAGACTATACAGCACGGGTCGCTCGTCCTTGTACACAGACACTATCGTCACATCGTGCCCGTACTTCGTTGAAAGCTCGTTGGCCTTCAGCGAGACAATGCGTTCTACACCGCCGTTCTCGGCGAAATCCTCAACAATATATACTATCTTCATAATCTTATCGGCTTAATGTTTTGAACAAACGGCACGTCATTCGCAGACCGATTGTGTCTACGAGCAGCGCCTTCAGCGAGTCTTTCCACGTGGCGTAACCCCATATGGCAATGCGTTGAGGCTTCAGAAGTATGGTTTCTGTGCGGCGGAAGGTGTATAGCTGCGCCGTCAGCATGTCCATGTACAGGCGGTGCCAGCGCCGTCTGCGCGTGTCGATACCCAGCTCTCTTACGAGTGTCAGCTGTGCTTCGAGCAGCGATGTCAGTCCGTTTGCCTTGTCCTTCGCCGCTATGCCCTCAGTATTGTAGTGGTAGATGTAACGTCCGTGGTTGACGGTAGCTATGTACGGGCGCTGCTTTATCAGTAGGATGTGTGTGAGCATATCCTCAAACTTCTTTCCAATCGGGAACCTTACGTTGTCGAACAGTTCGCGCTTGAATATTTTGTTGCAAACCCAGCAGTGCTCCGTACCCTTGTAGGCGAGCCAGTCGAGCGCATCGTCGAAAACATGTTCGCCAGGACAGAACAGCGTTTCGTCGGGCAAACCAGGCTTCTGCAGCATTGTGAATTCGATGATGTCGTATTCGGCATGTTTGGCGAGCGCATCGAGCAGCGGCGCATACGTATCAGCCGCCACCTCGTCGTCGCTGTCCACGAACGTTACGTATCTGCCCACGGCATGTTGCAGTCCGAAGTTGCGTGCGTCGGAGAGTCCGCCGTTCGGTTTGTGGAAGCTGCGTATGTTGGCGTGCTTTGCTGCGTATTCGTCAGCTATTCGTCCGCTCTCGTCGGTCGAACCGTCGTCGACGAGCAGCAGTTCGCAGTCGCTGATGCGCTGCGCAAGTACGCTGTCTACGCATCGGCGCAGCGAGTCTGCCACATTATATATAGGTATTATTATGCTCAGAGTCATGGATTACGTTTTTTCTGTTGCGTATTGAGATAAGGTTATCTTATTCCGGTTTTCAGTTTGACGATATTCTTAAGCGTGTGCCAGCGAAACGAAAGTTTCTGCCAAAGCGAGTAATTGCTTCCCTTGCCGTTGCATGATGTAGCCGCGTCGTGTCGGCGAAACTGCAGCAGTCGGTCGTCGATGAAGTGCAACGAACCGCAGAACGCTGCCACGTTGCCGATCCAGATGTCGTGCATCGGGATGTCGGTAGGGAAGGGCAGTGCCTTGCTCAGCACCTCACGCTTGAACGCCATGCAACAGCCCGTATAGCCATTGCGCCAGAGAAGATTCGAGAGCCGTCCGCGCCTTACGTGCATCAGCTGAAAGAGCGACTCGCTTGTTGTGTTCAGAAGGCTGTCCGTAACCCTCGCGTCGCTCACCACGCAGTCGCACATCTGCAGTTCCTCCACGCATCTTCTCACCTTGCCCTCAAGCCATACGTCGTCCTGGTCTGCAAGAAAAATGTATTCGCCTTTGGCATTGCGCAGTGCCCACTCGAAGTTGAGCGTAGGCGAGTGGCGCCGCGGTCCGTCAACGATGCGTATTCGGCGGTCGTTGAGGCTGCGCACAATGTCGATAGTGCCGTCCGTAGACCCGTCGTCGCTCACCACCACTTCGTCCTCGGCAGAGAGTTGCTTGAGTATCGACGCCAACTGCTCGCCAATGTACCTTGCGCCGTTGTATGTAGCGATGCAAACAGAAATCATATCCACTGGGAGTTAGTTGATAACAGCTATCTTGCAGACCGTTCCCTTGCCGCCGTCTTCGGTGGCTGCCTCTACCATGTATATGCCGCTCGCCACGCGCTTGCCCTTAAGGTCGCATCCGTTCCAGCGGTACGAACCGCCCGTACTTCTGCCCTGGTTTACGAGAGTGCCGTTCGAGGTCACAATCTTCACGTCGGCGTTATAGCTCAGACCCACCACGGTGATATATCCCGTGTAGTCGGGCGTCACGGGGTTAGGGTATGCATACACGTTGTCCTTCGTCATCTTCTCGTTTGGTGTGGTTGCGTCGCTCTGATACGAGCACAGACCCTTCTCCGTTGCGAAATAAACCATGTTCGAGTTAGGGTCTGCCAGCACGTAGTAGACCGTGTTCGAAGGCAGCGGCGAGTTGTCGGTAGTAAAGTGCTCGATCTGCGTGTTGCAGTCGTCGCTGATGAGGAACACACCGCTCGAAGTGGCTATCCACTTGCGGTTGCCGCC
>ENA-OOXT01001847-OOXT01001847.1-human-gut-metagenome-genome-assembly--contig:-NODE-1847-length-12831-cov-2.571227_pt1 | contig 12831 bp, 8 predicted proteins | sample MGYA00241590_ERZ501349 | MGnify/ENA primary metagenome ERZ501349 (study PRJEB25962, sample SAMEA2042838) | human gut metagenome | biome: human gut; feature: human-associated habitat; material: faeces...
GCAGCGAAGCGTCCCTGCCCCTAACTTTGCGCGTCCGCAGACGCGCTCCCAAGCTGCTCTTCCCCCCAAGATTCCGTGAAAAACCATGAAAAGAATGCGGACGAGGTGAAAAAAGCGCCTCATCCGCATTCTTTTTGCCGAATATGAAAGAAAAAAACAGCATTAAAGCGAATGATATGCAGAATAAGGACAAATTATGACCATTTTTTCACATAGAATTTACAATTCGCCATCGACAATTGGACGAAAATGTGATATACTGCTTTTTGTTCCTAAAGAATGGAACGAAACTTTCGCGGCGGACCTCCGCAGCGAAAATATTCTGGAAAAGAAAGAGAGAAAAATGAACATGAAGAAGTTCCTTGCAATCATGATGGCGCTGTCCATGATGCTGTGCGCGTTTGCCGTGGCGGAAACCGCGAGTCCCGTTGCCAGCACGGTCGCCAGCCCTGTTGCCAGCCCCGTTGCGGATATGGTGGGCGACCCGGCGGATCTGCCGGCAATTGCGGCTGTGCTGAACGGCGGCAGCGAGGTCTATGTTGCCTCCGACAAGACGAACAAGACCCTGCAGGATGCCCTGAACGACGAGTTCACCGAGGGCGCGGGCTATGATTCCTTCGCTGTGCTGGATGTGGACGGCGACGGCAAGCTCGATGTGGTGCTGAATGTGACCGTGAACGGCGAAGTACTGGGCTATCTGGTGCTGACCAGCGCCGATGAAGTCATCTGCGCGTACGGCTTCTACTACCGCGCGATGATTGGCCTGAAGGAAGATGGCTCCTTCTCCTTCAGCAGCAGCGCGGTGGAATCCGGCGTGGCGACTTTCTACAAGGACGAGAACCGCGATGCGCAGTACAATGAGCTGGCGGAAAGCAAGCTGGATGAAAACGAAAACGTCGTCTATTTCGTGAACGGCGAAGCGGCGGATGAAGATGCCTTCACCGCGGTCATCAACGCGCAGAACGAAAAGGCGGATGTGACCTTCGTGCCCGCGACGGCGGAAAATCTGGCGCTCTACCTGACGATTGAGTAATCAACCCGTCCAAAGCAACCTCCCGACATGGATTGTGCCGGGAGGCTGTTTTTTTCTTCAAATCAATAGATAATCATCGAACGAAAACCAATTTTCGATACGAAACCGTTTTTTCGTAAAAGACAGCGAAAATCCGCCGAAAACTTGGCAGATATGGCATGAAAATATGGATAGACAGACAAATATCCATTGACAAAACGATTTCGCTGATGCTATAATTAAAAGGAAACTGCGGTCAAATACGCAGAAGAAAGGAACGATGGATATGAAGAAGCGGTTCCTGCACCTGTTCAGCCTGATGCTGGCGGTGCTGATGCTGATTCCCTGCGTAGGGTCGGCGGAAGAGGCAGAAGCGGTGGATAACGGCGTGATGCGCGAGGGCTTGACGGCGCTGGAGGCTACCCGCCTGATGGGCAACGGCATCAACCTCGGCAACACCATGGAAGCCTGCGACAACAACGTCGGCATCAAGACGAACACGCCCCTTAGCTATGAGACGCACTGGGGTCAGCCGAAAACGACGCAGGCCATGATTGACGGCATGAAAGCGGCGGGCTTTGACACCATCCGCATTCCCGTAGCTTGGATGACCAACGCCACCCACCTCTACGAAGGCGACTACACCATCGACGCCGACTACATGGACCGCGTGGAGGAAGTTGTCCGCTATGCGCGCAAGGCGGGCATGTACGTCATCATCAATGACCATTGGGATGGCGGCTGGTATGGCATGTTCGGTTCGGAAAGCGCCGAAACCCGCGCACTGGCCATGGAAGCCTACAAGGGCATGTGGCAGCAGATTGCCGAACGCTTCCGTGATTACTCCGATTACCTGATTTTCGAGAGCGCAAACGAGGAGCTCGGCGGCCGCTTCGACGAGAATTCTCCGCTGTACTGCTCCGATTCCGTCGTTACCTACCTGACCGACGACGAGCGGTACGCGCTGACGAACGAAATCAACCAGACGTTTGTGGATGTCGTCCGCGCGACGGGCGGTAACAACGCGACCCGCTTCCTGCTGATTGCGGGTTACAGCACCGACATTAACCAGACCTGCGACGATCGCTTCCAGATGCCCAAGGACACCGTGGACAGCAAGCTGATGGTTTCTGTCCATTACTACGATCCGTGGTCGTACTGCGGCGCGTCCAGCGCGGTGAGCGCCACCAAGTGGGGCAAAGTGAGCGACTATGAATACCTTGACCAGCAGCTGGCAAAGATGACGAAATTCACCGAGGCGGGCTACGGCGTGGTCATCGGCGAATACGGCGCGCTGCCGTGCAGCGACGGGCTGAAGGACAACACGCTGGCGTACCACACGGCGTTCCTTGACGCCTGCACCAAGTACAACCTGACGAACTGCCTGTGGGATTGCAGCGGGCTGTACAAGCGCGTGTCCCAGACCTTCGCGGATGACGATATTCTGGCGATGTATCAGGAGAAGCGTCAGGCGAACGAAGAAGGTCAGGATTATGCGGATGTGCAGGCGGCTGCTGCGGCGGAAGCAGCGGCGGCTGCAGCGGAAGCCCCCGTGACCTTCCTGCAAGATGCCGTGGTCGTGGATGACCAGACCGCGCTGGCGTGGATTATGTGGAACGACGGCAGCTGGGCGCTCACCCACAGCGTCGGCGATACCTACAACGCGGATTCCATCTCCGAGGGACTTGTCGCGACCAACGCCATCATCACGGGCGAAGGCAAGTACACCGTCGGGCTGGATTTCACCGGCACGGCGCAGGGCTACTCCGCGTCCGTCGCGTTTGCCGCCATCGGCATCAGCAACGGCGAAGTGCTGTACCCGAACTACCTCGTTAACATCAAGGAAGTGCGCATCAACGGCGAAATCTACCGCCTGAAGGGCCGCGCCTACACGACCTCTGACGACAGCGTGTGCACGCGCGTGAATCTGTACAACGAATGGGTGACGAGCGTGCCCAAGACCGCGCGTCTGCCCGGCGGCAACCTCGCCGGCGCAACGCCGACCCCCATCAACCGCAACGATGCGGTCATCGCCGAAATCAAGACGATTGAAATCGACTTTGAGTATGTGCCGATGAACTAAAGCAAAAAGGAGCCCGAATCAGCGATGGTTCGGGCTTTTTTGAATGCGGATGATTTCACTTCCTATAATTGCGTGCTTTGTCGCAGCGGGTTTCGCGTCTGCGGACGCGACGAGAGCAGCAAAAAAGACATGCCTGATGTTGAAAGTCAAGCATGTCTTTTTGCAATCTGCACTTACTTCAGATACTGCACCGCCAGAATCACAACGCCCAGCACCACCAAAACCACGCCGACCACCCGGTTGAGCGTCTCCGGCTTCGATTTGTTCGCAATTTTCGCGGCAATCTGCGCGAACAGCAGCGTGAACGCCATGCACAGCGCCAGTGTCCAGCCGTCCGGCAATCCGCCGATGGTGAAGTGGCTGACCGCGCCCGTCAGCGCCGTGAACGCCATGATGAACACGCTTGTGCCAACGGCGGTTTTCAGCTCGTAGCCCATGACGGAGGTCAGAATCAGCAGCATCATCATGCCGCCGCCTGCACCGACGAAGCCGCAAATCATGCCGATGAACGCGCCGCAGACGATCGACTGCACCATGCGCTTCTTTTTGCTCACGTTCTGCATGGCTTCGCGCGTCGTCATCACCGGGCGGATGATGAACTTGATGCCCAGCAGCATCGTCATCAATACGCTGAAGCTGCCCATCGTTCGGCTCGGCACAAGGCTTGCGACGTAGCTGCCTACGACCGTGAACGCCAGCACCGCCGCCATCATCAGTAAGCCGTTGCGAATGTCGAGATTCTTGTTTTTGCCGTATGTCCACGCGCTTGCGGCACTCGCCAGCACGTCGCTCGCCAGCGCAATGCCGACCGCCTCATACGGCTCCATGCCCAAAAACGTAATCAGCATCGGGCTGATGACCGCCGCGGCGCTCATGCCCGCGAATCCCGTGCCTAAGCCAGCGCCTAAGCCCGCCAGCAGGCATACCAGCACTTTTTCCACCATGAGGAAAGCCTTCCTTCTGTCGATTCTTATGCACATTGTAGCGGATTCGTGTGTACTCAGCATGAACATTGCGGACGAAAATGCAAAATTCGCGCATCAGGCGAAAATCCGCCGCTGATGGCTGGAAAATTCCGCAAGAAGCCGCGAAACCGCTTGTGCAAACGCGCATTTCGGGCTATACTACCCTCATCAGCAGAAGGAGGATAAGCATCATGTGTACCGCGATTCGCCTGACCACGCGCGACCACTATTTCGGCAGAAACCTTGACTTGGAGTACAGCTATCAGGAGACCGTTGCCATCACGCCGCGGCGCTATCCGTTCCATTTCCGGCACGAGGGGACGAACAGCGACCATTTCGCCATGATTGGCATGGCGTTCGTCGTTGGCGGAATGCCTTTATATTATGAAGCGACGAACGAGAAGGGCTTGAGCATGGCGGGGCTGAACTTCCCCGCGAGTGCCGTGTATCACGACGTGAAGCCGGATTGCGCGAACATCGCCAGCTTTGAGCTGATTCCGTACATTCTGGGGCAGTGCGAAAGCGTCCAAGAGGCGAAAACGCTGCTCCAGCGCCTGAACATCACCCGCGACGGCTTCAGCGAGCAGCTCCCGCCGTCGCCGCTGCACTGGATGATTGACGACCGCGAGGGCTGCATCGTCGTCGAGTCGATGGCGGACGGGCTGCACGTCTACGACAACTGGTCGAACGTGATGACGAACGAACCGCCGCTGCCATTGCAATTGGAGAATCTGGCGCACTATCAGGCGCTTTCGCCGGAGGAGCCGGTGAATCGCTTTGCGCCCACGCTGCCGCTGAAGGTGGGCGGACGCTGCACGGGCGCGATTGGCTTGCCGGGCGACTGGTCGCCGTGGTCGCGGTTCGTCCGCGCGGCGTTCCTGACGAACAACTCCGTCTCCGGGGACAGCGAGGAGGAGAGCGTCGGGCAGTTCTTCCACATTTTAGGCGGCGTGGCGCACCCGCGCGGCTGCGCCCACCTGCCGCATGGGTATGAAATCACGGTGTACACAAGCTGCTGCAACGCCGACACGGGCGTCTACTACTACACGACCTACGGCAACCAGCAGATTTGCGCGGTGGACATGCACAAGGTGGATTTGGACGGCGGCGAAGTCGTGTCGTATGAACTGAAAAAGCAGCAGGGGATTCATTACCAGAACTAAAAGCAGGGCAGGGGTGCAGAACGCATCCTTGCCCTTTTTGCTTAGCCGATGCAAATCACCGTTCCCGACGAGAAGTCGCTGGGCAGCAGCGTCGGGTTCAGCGAGAGCAGCCGCCCCCGCGTCGTCCGAAAGCGCACCGCCAGCGTGTCCAGCGTCTCCCTCGGCTGAATGGTGTACGAGCGCAAGCCGGCGCACGTCTGCCGCGTGCCGGACGGCGGCGCACAGTACGCGGTGCCCGCAATCAGGTAGCCCGGCATCAATTGCGGATTCGCGCTGCGCATCGCCCGATAACTGACGTTGTGCTGCACCAGCAAATCCGCGTAACTCTGCCCCGAATGCACCGCGGACAGCGTATATCCTGACGGACAGACACGGGTCGGCGTATCAGGCAGGGCGGGATATTCGCCGTCGTCCGGCAGGGGAATCACGGGCGTTTGGCTGTCATCAGGCAGGGCAGGGTACTCACCGTCGTCCGGCAGGGGGATGGCGGGCGTCTGCGCGTCGTCGGCGTCGTCCGCTTTTGCCGGAACACACAGCACCTGTCCGACCGTGAGATTGTTCTGTGACACGCCGGGATTCCGCTCGGCGAGTTCGAAGGTCGTAATGTCCAGCCGCGCGGCAATCGACGCGAACGTGTCGCCGTCTTCAACCACATACGGCTGACCGCTGATGCAGGTATAGATGAAATTGGGCAGACAGATTTCCTCCCCGGCAGTCAACGTGGCGAAATCGACGCCGGGATTGATGACCTGCAGCGCCTGCACGGTGGTGGCGTATGTACGGGCGATACGCTCGGCGGTGTCGCCCTCCTGCCAAGTGTAGCTCTCCGCCCCGCGCGGACAGACGCGCCCGATGGCTCTGCGACCTTGCTGTTCCATGCCTGTTTCCCTCCTGTTTGCACTTTTCGGCGGGTTTTGCGCCCACCATTCAAAATTTATGCGCCGGGCAGTGGTTTCATCCCTTGCCCTCGCTGCTATTCTATGCTATAATGTTCGGCAGGTGTGCTGACGCGCCGATTTTCGTGTGCCTAAGTTTCACCAGAATCTGGTTGTTTCCCCTGAACCCGACACATTTCGGTGCGCCTCGGTTCGGGCGGGAAAACGAAAGAAACCATGATGCGTATACAGAAAATGTGCATCAATATGCAGCTTTATACTTCTGCGACATCTGCGAAGAATGATGGAGGGAATTCCCATGAAGCATCTGCTGAAGCTCCTCGACCTGAGCAAGGAAGAAATCACGGAGCTGCTTGACCTCGCTGACCGCCTGAAGGCGGAAACCAAAGCCGGCGTGGAGCACCACATCCTCAAAGGCAAGACGCTGGGCATGATTTTTGAGAAGTCCTCGACCCGCACGCGCGTCAGCTTTGAGACGGGCATGTACCAGCTGGGCGGTCATGCGCTGTTTCTGTCCAGCCGCGATCTGCAAATTGGCCGCGGCGAACCGGTGGAGGACACCGCGCGCGTCCTGAGCCGCTATCTGGACGGCATCATGATTCGCACCTTTGCGCAGGAAGAAGTGGAAACGCTGGCGCGCGTGGGCAGCATCCCGATTATCAACGGCTTGACGGACTTCTGCCACCCCTGCCAAGTGCTGGCGGATTTGCAGACCGTGCGCGAGTACAAGGGGCGCATTGAGGGGCTGAATATGTGCTACATCGGCGACGGCAACAACATGGCCAATTCGCTGATTGTCGGCTTCCTCAAAATGGGCGCGCATGTGTCCATCGCCTGCCCGAAGGCGTATCAGCCGGACGCGCAGGTGCTCTCGTTCACCGAGCAGTACCCCGGCAAGTTCGTCATGACCGAAAGCCCGGAAGAAGCGGCGAAGGATGCGGACGTCATTTTCACTGACGTGTGGGCTTCGATGGGGCAGGAGGAAGAAAAGGCGGTGCGCGAAAAGGCGTTCCGCGGCTATCAGATTAACGCGGAGCTGCTGGCGAAGGCGCATCTGGGCTGCATGGTGCAGCACTGTCTGCCCGCGCACCGCGGCGAGGAAATCACGGCGGATGTGTTTGAATCCCACGCCGACCAGATTTTCGACGAGGCGGAGAACCGCCTGCACGCGCAGAAGGCAGTCATGGTTGCTGTTATGGCGGACAAGAAAGACTGGTAAGCAACACGCGGTTTTTGCCCCAATAGAAAAATGGAGGAAACGAGCATGAAGGGCTATCTGCTGCTGGCCAACGGTCAGCTTTACGAAGGCACGCTGATGGGCGCTGCGAAGCCGGTCATGGCGGAGCTGGTGTTCACCACGGCGATGACAGGCTATCTGGAAACCCTGACCGACCCGTCCTACGAAGGGGAAATCGTCATTCAGACCTTCCCGACCATTGGCAACTACGGCGTGATTCCGGAGGACTTCGAGTCGCCGCGCCCGCGCCTGTCCGCGTATATCGTCCGGGAACTCTGCGATGAGCCGAGCAACTTCCGCTGCCAAGGCAAGCTCGATGATTACCTCAAAGCGCAGGGCATTCCCTGCCTGACGGGGGTGGACACCCGCGCGCTGACCCGCGTTATCCGCAATGCGGGCGTGATGAATGCCGCGCTGCTGACCGAGAAGCCGGAGAATCTGGAGGAAATCTGCGCGCAATTGAAGGTGCTGCCGTTCCATCCGTCGATTCAGGACGTGACGTGCGACGGCGTTCAGCCCGCGAAGAAGCGGGGAATCCACAACGTCGTCCTCTGGGACTTCGGCGCAAAGGCGAACATCCAGCGCGAACTCGAAAAGCGCGGCTGTGCGGTCACGGTTGTTCCGGCGAGCGCGACGGCGCAGGAAATCCTGAACCTGAATCCCGACGGACTGATGCTGTCCAACGGCCCCGGCGACCCGGCGGATAACACCGCCGTGATTGCGAATCTGCGCGAACTCATGCGCCACCGCATCCCTACCTTCGGCATCTGCCTGGGGCATCAGCTGCTGGCGCTCAGTCAGGGCGCAAAGACCGCCAAGCTGAAGTACGGCCACCGCGGCGCAAATCAGCCCGCGAAGGACGTCAAGACCGGGCTGTCCTACATGACGAGCCAGAACCACGGCTATGCGGTGGACTGCGACACGCTGCCGGAAAACGCGTCCCTGCGTTTTGTCAACGGCAACGACGGCACCTGCGAGGGCGTTGATTATACCGATATGCCCGCGTTCTCCGTCCAGTTCCACCCGGAAGCGTGCGGCGGCCCGCTTGACACCCGCTTCCTGTTCGACCGCTTTATTGCCATGATGGGAGGGAATAAGGAATGCCGCTGAATCCCGATCTGCACAAAGTAATGATTATCGGCTCCGGCCCGATTGTGATTGGTCAGGCTGCCGAATTTGACTACGCCGGTTCGCAGGCGTGCCGCGCCTTGAAGGACGCGGGGCTGGAAGTCGTGCTGGTCAACCCGAACCCCGCGACCATCATGACCGACCATTCCTCCGCCGACCATATCTACATTGAGCCGCTGACGCTGGAAACCCTGCGCCGCATCATCCTCAAGGAAAAGCCGGACTCCCTGCTGTCCACGCTGGGCGGGCAGAGCGGTCTGACCCTCTCCATGCAGCTGGCGAAGGAGGGCTTCCTTGAACAGCACGGCGTGAAGCTGCTGGGCGCCAAGTGCGAGACGATTGAAAAGGCGGAAGACCGCCAGCAGTTCAAGGACACGATGCTCTCCATCCACCAGCCCGTCATTCCGTCGGAAGTGGTGGAGACGGTGGAGGATGCGCTCGCGTTCGCCAAGACCATCGGCTACCCCGTGATTGTGCGTCCAGCGTATACGCTGGGCGGTTCAGGCGGCGGCATCTGCCAAGACGAAAAGGAGCTGGCGGAAATCGCCGAGAATGGTCTGCGCCTGTCGCCGATTACGCAGATTCTGGTCGAGAAGTGCATTTCCGGCTGGAAGGAAATCGAATTCGAGGTCATGCGCGACAAGCTCGGCAACGTGATTGCCGTCTGCTCGATGGAAAACATCGACCCCGTCGGCGTGCATACGGGCGACTCCATCGTCGTTGCGCCCGCGCTGACCTTGGCGGACAAGGAGTACCAGATGCTCCGCCGCGCCGCGCTGGACATCATCACCGCGCTGGAAGTCGAGGGCGGCTGCAACTGCCAGTTTGCGCTCAATCCCGATACGTTCGACTATGCCGTCATCGAGGTCAACCCGCGCGTCAGCCGTTCCTCCGCCCTTGCGTCGAAGGCGACGGGCTACCCGATTGCCAAGTGCGCCGCGCAGATTGCCATCGGCTATACGCTGGATGAAATGAAGAACGCCGTGACGGGCAAGACCTGCGCCGCGTTTGAACCCGCGCTGGACTACATCGTGGCGAAAATCCCGAAGTGGCCGTTTGACAAGTTCGTGTACGGCAAGCGCACCCTCGGTACGCAGATGAAGGCGACCGGCGAGGTGATGGCGATTGGTGTGAACGTCGAGCAGGCGCTGATGAAGGCGGTTCGCGGCGCGGAAATCGGCTGCGACACACTGCGGATGAAGTCGATGGCGAATCTCACCGTGGATGAGCTGCTGGAGCTTATCGGCAAGTGCACCGACCAGCGCATGTTTGCAATGTACGAGGCGATTGCGCGCGGCGTGACGCTGGAAAAGCTGCACGAAATCACGAAAATCGACTACTTCTTCCTCCATAAGTACCTGAACCTGTACAACATGGAATGCCGCCTGAAAGAGGGCAACATCGACGCGGAGACGTATCTGCGCGCGAAGAAGATGGGCTATCCGGACAAGGCGATTGAGCGCCTGTCGGGCGAAAAAGTGCCGATGCACCGAGACCCGGTCTACAAGATGGTCGATACCTGCGCGGCGGAATTCGCGGCGGAAACGCCCTACTTCTACGCGACCTATGACGACGAGAACGAAGCGAAGGAGTTCCTCGATGAGCGCCCGAAGAAGCCGTGCGTCGTCGTCTTGGGTTCCGGCCCGATCCGCATCGGTCAGGGCATCGAGTTCGACTATTCCTCCGTCCACTGCGTCTGGACGCTGAAGGAGCTGGGCTACGAGGTAGTCATCGTCAACAACAACCCCGAGACCGTCTCCACGGACTATGATACCGCCGACCGTCTGTACTTTGAGCCTCTGTTCCCCGAGGATGTCATGCACATCATCGAGGTGGAAAAGCCCGTGGGCGTGGTGGTGGCCTTCGGCGGCCAGACGGCCATCAAGCTCACCAAGTTCCTGGACAGCCACGGTATCCCCATTTTGGGTACCAGCGCTGAGTCCATCGACATGGCAGAGGACCGGGAACGGTTCGATGCCCTGCTGGAGCGGTTCTCTATCAAGCGGCCTCAGGGCCGGGCCATCACCGGTATGCAGGAGGCGCTGGACGCCGCTCATGAGCTGGGCTATCCCGTGCTGCTACGCCCCTCCTACGTCATCGGCGGCCAGAACATGGTCATCGCTCACAATGACGAGGACGTGCGGACCTATATGGAGGTCATTCTCTCCGGCAAGATCGAAAACCCGGTGCTGGTGGACCAGTACCTCATGGGCAAGGAACTGGAAGTGGACGTCATTTCCGACGGCAAGGACGTCCTGATCCCCGGCATCATGCAGCACATCGAGCGCACCGGTGTCCACTCCGGCGACTCCATCGCTGTCTATCCGCCCTTCTCCATCGGAGATAAGATGCTGAAGGTCATTGTGGACTGCTCGGAAAAGCTGGCCCTGTCTCTGGGAACCCATGGCCTCATCAATATTCAGTATCTGATCTACCAGAACGAGCTGTACGTCATTGAGGTGAACCCCCGCGCCAGCCGCACGGTGCCCTACATTTCCAAGGTCACCGGCGTACCCATGGTGGATCTGGCTACCCGCGTCATGGTGGGTCAGCCTCTGGCATCTCTGGGCTACGGCACTGGTCTGTACCGCCAGCCCCCCTATGTGGCCGTGAAGGTGCCTGTGTTCTCCTTTGAGAAAATCACCGATGCCAACGCTGCCCTCTCCCCGGAGATGAAATCCACTGGCGAGGTGCTGGGCCTTGGCAAAAATATGCAGGAGGCCCTGTTCAAGGGCCTTGTCTCTGCCGGATACAAGGTGGAGAAGGAGACCCGCGGCGGTGTGCTGATCTCCGTGAACCACCGGGATCAGCCGGAGATCGTCAACATCGCCCGGAAGCTGGACGAAATGGGCTACAAGCTCTACGCCACCGACGGCACCGCCAGAGAGATCTCCCGTCTGGGTACCGATGTGGAGATCGTGGGCAAGCTGGGGAAGGACAACCGGGTGTTCCAGCTTCTTGAAAACGGCCGGATCGACTATGTGATCCTCACCGGCTCCACGGAGCCTATCTATATCCGGGACTTCATCCATCTGAACCACCGCTGCGTCCAGCTGGGGATTCCGTGCTTGACCTCTCTGGATACCGCCAATGCGCTGACGGATATTCTGGCCAGCCGCTACAACCAGCGGAACACGGAGCTCATCGACATCTGCCACCTCCGCAGCGAGCGTCAGAAGCTGAAATTCTCCAAGCTGCAGACCTGCGGAAACGATTACATCTTCTTGGAAAACTTCCACGGCGAGATCACCTGCCCGGAGTCCCTGTGCGTCACCTTCTGTGACCGGCACTACGGCATCGGCGCCGACGGGATCGTCCTGATGGAGCATTCCGACATTGCCGACGCGAAGATCCGGCTGTTCAACGCCGATGGCAGCGAGAGCGCCACGGCGGGCAACGCCCTGCGGTGCATGGGCAAGTACCTGTATGACAACGGTCTGGTGAAAAAGGAAGATATGCGGATCGAGACCGGTGCCGGCGTCCGGGAAGTGCACCTCTACACCGCCAACGGTCTTGTGACCTCCGCCTGTGTGGATATGGGCTGCGCCTCTCTGGATGCGGCGGCCTTCCGGTTTGCCATCGCGGAAAAGACGGTGGTGGATTACCCGGTGTATATCGGCGGACAGTCCTTCAACATCACCTGCGTAGACGTGGGAGAGCCGCATTGCGTGGCCTTCTGCCCCCGGATCGACGATGTGGATGTGGAGTTCCTCGGTCCCCGGTTTGAGCAGGCTCCCTATTTCCCGGAGCGGATCAACGCAGAGTTTATTCGCGTGGTGAATCCCAGCACCATCAAAATGCGGGTCTGGGAGCGGGGCAGCGGCGAGATCATGGCCAGCGGCACCGGTGCCTGCGCCGCTGTGGTGGCGGCCGTGGCCAACGGTATGTGCGAAAAGGGACGGGATGTGACCGTCCGGGCTGCCGGCGGTGATCTGGTGGTGAATTACACCGACGAGAAGATCACCCTCACCGGTGACGCCAAGCTGGTCTATACTGGTGAAGCGTTGTATTAACGGAAAAACCGTTTTCTGAAAACTGGATCTAATCTGCTTTGACTGCACGAAAAGAGCGGCCTATGCGTTTTACGCATGGGCCGCTTTTTTTGCTGCAAATTTCAAGTGCGCTATTATGGGCCCGAAGGCAGGGCCATGGGCGCATTAAGGGAACGTTTTCCGTCGATTTTGACCGTGATACGGCAGGTGAGAAATAACCGGCAGAGATTTACATAAAAAATATGACAGTCGCACCCGGCTTCGACAGAAACCTGTCCGGCGAATATGCTACCATCACCGTAAGACAAGCCATTCCCCAACAGATCTGATCGGAGCCGAGTACCTTCTGAGCTGA
>ENA-OOXT01001851-OOXT01001851.1-human-gut-metagenome-genome-assembly--contig:-NODE-1851-length-12789-cov-2.067693_pt1 | contig 12789 bp, 17 predicted proteins | sample MGYA00241590_ERZ501349 | MGnify/ENA primary metagenome ERZ501349 (study PRJEB25962, sample SAMEA2042838) | human gut metagenome | biome: human gut; feature: human-associated habitat; material: faeces...
TTTGCTCTAGAGTGATAGCTTCTTAAAAAATGATTATAAACTTATGTTAAAAACCACTCTTATCGCCATTTGAGTGGTTTTTTACTTTTTTAAATATGTATTGAAAACCACAACATATTGCAGTTGCGATTATTCCTGCTAAGACGTTAAGTAAAAATGCGTTCATATCATTTCACCTCCTTTCAAGTAAGGTTACTTTGACATGAAGCTACCACTCTATAGAATATAATCCTCTTATAACTTATTATATCATTCTAATTCAAAAAGTCAGTTTAATTTCCAAAAAACAATTAGAATTAACAAAATTAGTATTGACTGTCTAATAATTCTTTTTTGTATTTGTAATATGTTTTTCTGTCTATTCCAATTAATTTAATACAATCAGCATCCTTTAAACTTCCGTTAAAGGCTCTGGAGTACTCTTGTATTTGCTTCTTAGCTTCAATACTTTTCTTAGTTGTAACTTTTGTGCCTTCTTGTCTGCCTATTTGCTTTCCGTTTAGTCTAGCAGTTTCTATTCCTTCTTTTGTTCTTTGTTGTAAGTCTTTGACTTCTTTTTCTGATTGCTCAAAGGCTAATTTGATTTGTTCTTTTGCTAATGCTAATAGATACTTATTAACCCCTTCTAATATAAAGTCTACATTTGTTCCAGTAAGCTTAATATTATTTGTTAGTGCTTTCTTATAAGTTTCTGTATTGATGTGAGGTTCTTTAATGAATATAAGCTCTATCCCCTTATTAAATAACTCTTGATATAATTCAAATCCTTCTTCAGCATTTCTGCTCATTCTTGATACACTATCAAATATTATTGTATCTCCTGGTTTAACTGTTTTTAGAAGCTTATTAAATTCTTTCCTACCTTCTACCTTAGTACCTGTATAAGCCTCCTGTACTATTACTGCATCGTCATAATTATTTTTAATATTTCTCACCTGTCTTTCGATGTTTTGCTTTTGTGTGCTTACTCTACAATACCCATATCTCATTTGCGCTCCTCCTAAGTATTCCAAATTAAACGACCGTTTAAAACGGAATAAAATGTATAAATAAATTGTATAGTTAAATGTGCTATATGTCAATTAGATTTGGGACTTTTTATAAAAAGGTTTAAAATGGGACAATATAGGTCAATAATCATAACTAGAGGTGATAACATGGCCATGTATATATCAGGAATATTATTATTTATAGGATTAATAGGGCTTATAGGATTATTCTTCTGGAGTGTCCTATGGTTAATAGCTCTATGGTACTAAAAAAAGAGGGTTAATCTTTTGTGCTAGATTTTCCCTCTTATATTCTTTAAATAGCTTATTTTATTTTAATGTTAGGTTTTGCTAAGTTTTTAAATCACATTTGATAGTTTAAATAACACTCTATCTCTAAGATATCTGCATCTTTTACCACTGGTTAGCATCTCTTTACCTATAGCTAACCAACTTAATGGCTTCATTCTATCTGAGAAATATCTAAGCTCAACCAGCTGCAATTCTTCATCATCTAATAAAGCAAGTGCATTTTCTATTTTTCTGATTTCTCTTTCTTTTTCAGTGATCTTAGACTGTAGTCTTTCTTTTCTTTTTTCTTTTCTGATTAATTCATTTTCTACTGAACTGTAAAGGCTATTTGTCTTTGATGTTATACCAGAGTATGATTGCCCCCTACAACCTTCATAATCCTTATTTAAATATTCTAAATCTATCTTGTAAGAATTAAGCTCTACTTTCATAGATTTGTAATTATATAGTTTCCCTTCAACATAAGAATATATATCTTGCATTTAATCTCCCCCTGATATTTTTAAATTATTTGGAGTACAACATTGAAAATATAGTTTTTACAATTCTTTAAAGCTTTTGACCGCGTTTTCAATTGCGTTTTTTATTTAGGTTGAGTTGGTTTTTAACCTTCTACTTAAAACACTACAAACGGCTTATTTACTGGATTTCAAAGACTTTTTTATTTGTTGTACTTTTTGCAACGTTACCATTCGCGTAACCATTCACGTTGCAATAACGTTACCAATAAAAATACTGATATTACTCGGATAATACTAAGTTTTACTAAGTTTTATGGCAACATTTTGCAACAATATATACTAGCTTTTATAATAGGTTTTGATAGGTTTTTACTATCATTTTATCTTGGGATTTCTTAGGGTTTTACCTTAACATTACTTAACATGTTAGTATTTGTTAGTGTGCTGATGTAGGTTTTTGTAGGTATATAAATATATTAAAAGCCACTTAGATAGCCTTTAGAAGCTAAATAAATGGCTTACATCTATTACTCTTCAATTCCGAATTTATTTTCTATATCCCAACGAGCTAATCTATTCATATAGCTTTCATCTTCAAAATCTAAAGCTCTCTTTCCTGTATCTCTTGTCCAGTTAGCTTCTTCTATTTTAGTTGCAATGCTATTATCTTCTATGTATTTACCTAAAAGAACATTGTCCTTATATGCATCTTTAATTATATTTAATGTATTTTCGTCCATAGCTTCACATATAAAATTTAGTTGACCTGTATCAATATCCCCTTTAGATAAAGCTAGTAAATTAAGTGTATTAGATAATCTAGTTTGATATTCTAAACTATTTATAACCTCTTGGTTAGGTTTTAACCCTTCTATTGCATTTTTATATGCTAATTCTATATTGGCCAGTTGTTCATTTCTATAAGTTAACACTCTGTCCCTACATTCTGCTAATTTATCATCAATTAACTTTTGTGCATATATATTTTTAGCTTCTGGACTGCTATAACGTTCGTATTCTTGTCTTATTTTTGCTTCTGTTTCAGCAGCTTTATTGTATATATCTTTTATCTTTATTTCTAGATCTAATAAATTCATATCTGTTTATTACCTCCCCTTTATCTGTTCCACATAGATAGATGTAAAATCTTATCCTTTGCTTTATATAAATCCATTTCATATGTAGCATATATATCTGTTATCTCATCTACGCAGCCACACCCTACGTTATCTCCTTTTTTATTAGCCTCGTAAACTTCATCTAAAATTTCAAGAAATTCTTTATATTTAGTTTTTAATAGTGCTGCTTTTTCTCTATATTCCTCTTTTGTCATATATCCCACCCTTTCTCGTATCTATAACTATATTATACCATATTTTGCACTATTTTATCTAGTTATCAATACTATTTATTGTAGTTTTATGTTATAATATAAACAAGTAGAATTTCTCTATTTGTAAATATATTTCTATCTACTGTTATAGATCTTTTAAAAAACATCAAAATATCTGTTTTGTTTTGAACCGCTTATCTAAAATAAAGGCCCCAGGAGTTATTCCTGAGGCTTTTGTTTTGTAACTAATATTTTATTTAACTATATGAAGCTTTGGATTTTCATCTTTAAACATTTTTATTATATCGTATATATCCCAGCCGTTAAAATCAGATACTAAACTCATTATAGCTACTCCTGTATTGAAAATAAATATATGTGTATCACATTCCATTACAAAATCTTTTGTTTCTTCATGATCCATATGCTTATTTAATCCAATTTCTTTAGCAGCTTTAATACAACTATAGTAATCCTTTGTTTCTAATTTATATCCGTCATACTCTTTATCTATCGGAAATAATCCGTAAACTTCATTTGGTGTTAGTCCTTCTAATAGATTTATTACTAAATTCGGTAATGAATAATTAAATGTAGTAATCTTTAATTTTTCAACATCTAATTCATTTGAAAATATATTACAATAAACCATACTGCTACTTAGCATCACATTTAAGTTTCTATATCCAACTTTTTTAGATAAATAATATAATTTTGCTAATGCTTTTAATTTACTATCTTTGTTATCATATGCATGATTCAATCTTTTACCTAAAAAGCCAAATATTTCGTGCCATTCATTTAAAAATCCAGTAGCTAATTTATAAACATTATCTATTTCATTATATGTAAATGGAATAACATCATCTTTATGCATATCTCTATCTATTTTTATCTTTTCTATAAGATTAATTTCTCTTTTTTGTTCCAATTCTCCACCTGTAGCTCTATGCTTCCATAGGTTTCCTAATAAAATAGCATCATAAAATATATTTCCATATCCTTGCATAGTTGATTCCCTCCTTTTGTATATAGTTACTATTGATTGGTTATAAAATAAGCAGCTACCAAGTTGCAAACCCAGTAGCTACCTTGTAATTAATTTTCGTTTAACATTTCTTTAGCTAACTTAATAGCCAAATCTAATTGTTCCTCATTTAGCATTTTAACCCAAACTATTCTTCTTGCTGTTTCTTTTGCTCCATGTCTTGCTATCATATCCTCTAGTAGGTCTTTGTTTTCTGGTAGTAGTGAATCTAATACCTGTTGTTCTGCTTTTGTTAATACTTCATTCATTTCCTAATTATCCCCCTTAATATTTTTATAAGTAATATAAATTGTTTAGTAAATCTATTATGTAGCTAACGTTTGCTCCTGTCATATTTCCTATTTTGTCTACTAAGTACATTGTAGCTAATGCTATTGGTTTATGCAGTATTATTGCTGCAATTAGTATTATTACTACTCCAATTCCTATTTTCTTCTTAGCTTTCATTATAATTAACTCCTTTACTTGAAATTTTAGGAACTACATAATATAATTAATTATAGGTAGTATAGGTATATGTATTTATACCATTCTAAATCGTCGAGGTGTTGCCTTTTTGGCAGCACCTTTTTTATATGTGAGTTTTTTGTAGCCACATTAAAGTTATAAACTCCATTACTGTAAGATGTGGGTAAGCTTCATATATCTTTTGTAGAACTTCTGGTGTACATTTCATTTTCTACCCCTCCATTTTCTTTAATATTTTACTTTGATAGCCTTCTACTATCTTTGTTGCTTCTACTTTTGTTAATTGGTCTATTGTCTTATTGAATTTCTTAATTATGTGATTTTTTACTTGGTCTTGACTATAGCCTGCTTGAAATCCTCGACTATAGATAAACATCATTTCTGATTTTGTGATTAGATCTTGTGATGATTGATTGAATGAAATTACTTTGTCCTCTTCTTGATTTGTTGTTCCTTTAGTCCAGATATTTTTAACATTTACTTTTTCAGAAGCTGGACCAGCGAATGTCGGTTTATCTTCTTTTCCATTATTAGTAGTATCACTGTCTTTTACATCGTTTATGGCAAACATACCGTTTAGGCAATATTTCCTAGCATAACTGCTGCAACTACCTGTTATTTGTGGTGCATCAAATTTTTTTCTTTCTTCGTCCTCTCTAGCAAGTGCACTTGTTTCTATAGCTTCTCCAGTATCTATGTCTATTAGTTTAGCAGTCGCTTTTATGTAGTTCTTTCCACCTACTTCTATAACTTCATCATTGATAACTAAAATTAGGTTATTTTCTTTTAATAAACTTTTTACTGCTTCCAATATATCCTCGCAAGAACGATAGTTATAATTGTCAAATTTGTTAAATTGTTTTTTAGGAGCTTTAAGCTTTTGTTGTATATTGAAAAGTTTTTTATAGATATTCATATCCTAACCCCCTTATATAGCTTCTCTGTTACTAGATTCCATTAAATCGATATAAGCTAGTTCTCTTATTTCTTCCAATTCTTCTGATTGTCTTTTATAAGTTGAATAAGCTTCTGATATTATCTTTTCAATTTCTTCTGTTGGTATATCATGTCTTCTTGAATTAGCTAAAAACACTTTATAGTAAACTAAATAGTTTTCCTTTTCTTGTTTTTCTATTAACTCCACTGTATTGTTATAGATTTCTTGTTTACTTTTCATCAGTTAATCCCCCTTTTACATTTTTGTAGGTCCAGTAGAAATACGAAAGGTGAAATATCTGTTTCGCCCCTCATCTCTTCGCAAACCCTCTCAATTATTTTCATATCTACCTCTTTTAGTTCTGCTAATTCTGTATCTCTGAAATCTCTTGCAAATTCCAAGCTTGATTCTATATAACCTAACTTGTAATCTAAGTCCTCCTGTGGCTCTGTAGCCTGTTTCTTTTTGTTTCTTGACTTGTTATTCGTTTTAGGTTTTGTAGAAGCTTGTGAGCTTGTTTCCTGTCCTACAAGGTATTTATTTATGTAGTAGATGTTGTTTCTTCCAGCTTTGCCTTCTCTCTTGGACCTTGTTATATATCCTTTTTCTTCTAAGCTATTAAGAACTCTTCCTAATGTATCTTTATTCATTCTGCATTTTTTAACCAGTAGCTCTCTTGTTGGAAAGCTATACCCTAAATCTGTATTGTAATATCTTATTAATGTCATCATCACTCTAAATTCTGTATGGCTTAGATTTTCATCTTCTATAAGGCTGTTACTTATATTTGTATAGCTCTCCATATTGCACCCCCTTTTATTCATCTTTAAGTTTTGTTAAACATTTATTTGTTTATATTATACACTTATTAGTTTATTAATGCAATATATTTTTACACTTTTTCGTTTATTTTTTTCATGTTTTAGTTTATAATAATATATATAAGTTACATATAAGGAGTTGATTGAATGTTATCATTTAGTGAGAAAGTAAGAATAATACTTAAAAGAAAGAATTTAACTATTAAAGATCTAGCTGATTTATTAAATATATCTAGTCAAAACTTATCCAATAAATTTTCTAGAAATAATTTTTCAGAAAAAGATATAAAACAAATAACAGAAGCTTTGAATTGCGAATATGAAATTAAAATTAAAGTAAAAGATACTGCAGAAGAAATTTAAAGGCTTGTTAATATAACAGGTCTTTTTTTATTGGTTTTAAATGAAATAAGAAAGAAAGTTGTTTGCTTACATACTTTTGTATGTAGTCTTTATATATAATAATTTTAAATAGGATTTATATCTAGTAATTATAGTGTCCCTTGCTTTAGGATAATTAATATCTGAAATCAAGGGTAATTGAATATCCCAAAATTAGGATAATGAATATCCGAAAACTAGGGTAGTTTAATATCTGAAAAGTAGGGTTATTTAACTTCTGAATATCCGAAAACTAGGGATATTTGAATACTCACCATATGAATGTTCACCTCGTGATAGTTCACAACATGATAAAATAAATGTCTTTGAATAACGATATTCAATAGGTACTATTCTACCTTTTTAGCTTTCTAAACACTCAACTTGAGGGATTATATAAAAATAGCCACTGGTAGATATCCAGCAGCTTCTTCGTTCTAACTTATAGCTCGTCTTTAAAAACGTACTTGTATTATAAGTGTCATAAGCACTTTTTCCTTTTTAAAAGGGTAAACCCCAAATAGGCTTTTCTAATAGTTGGAGTTCTCCACTTTTTCGTTTTAAAACGAGAAACTTAAGATACCGATAGTTCTACCTCTAACCAGTTTTAGGACATCGCATTTTGCTACCCCCTTACGGCTCAAACCTCGTTAAGGTTTTAGGCTTTAAAAAGAAAAACCACTGCCCTAATTCAAGGCCTGCTCAATTTTGCGCACCCCCTAAACTTACTAATAAAATGTAAATCCATCCCTTGTCATGTAATACATAGGTTGTTTTCTATTTTGACTATTTCTATAAGAGGACTCTCCAAAATTGGTTAGTCTAAAAAAAATAAGGTGAGTTAGTATTAATAATCCTGCATCACGATTATTCAATTTTTTAATATCTAACCTAAAAAATAAGGTGAGTTAGTATTAGTTTCTAGCCTTTTGTAACATCTACTTGAATAATTTATCAATAATGAATATAAAACTTGTTAGGAATGCGATAGGAAGCTTAAAACATAAAAAAGAAGCCCCATAAAAAGGACTTCCCTTGTATTTTGATGTTATTTTATTTTCTCTCTTAATTCATAAAATAAAACTTTATAAACCATACTTGGACTAAGTTCTCTATCTACTGCTATTATATGTAAATTCGGATATTTAGCAAGTAAAGATATAATCATTCCTGATATTGCTTTCGGATTCACCTTACTTCTATATTCTCCAGTAATAAGCTTCAAATAATAATCCTTGTCCTGGATTAATAAATATACTTTTAAGGCTTGCTGCTTACTTCGTTCTAACTCTCTAATAAATCTGTTATTTCCGTCAGCATCTTTTCTGTTATCAAGCATATTACCTATTAATTCATCTAAACAAGCTTTACGTTCAATTACTACTGGTGGTATATATCCGTCCCTGTACTGTATTGCATAATCTCCAGTATCAAGCTTCCTTCTTATAGTCTGTATTCCATTCTTACGCAGTATTTGAGGTATAAAAATATCTTGTTCTCTTGTATCGTATATGATTGCATAATCTTCAGCATTTATTTTAAGCATTTTGTACCTCCATTTCGTTCAATAACCCTTGAAGGTACGCCATTCTTTTTATTATCTTTTGCAAAGCTTTGTATTCTTTAGTTTCATCTACTTCTGTATGATCTAGATTTCTGAAATATATTTCAGCCTTGTCTAATCGATTATTTAATTCTTTTAATTCTGTTTCTATTTCGTGTTTTGTCATAAAATCCCCCTGTATTACAGGTTTATTTTTCTTTTAACGCAACTCTTATCCTTGTAACAACTCTTTTGTTCTTTTAAATCAATGTACAACCTGCTATTGGCATACTACTATAAACATAAATATCGCAGCTAAATCTAATACCCCTCGCCCTTCCTATAGCTTGTACAAGTTCGCTATATAAGAAATAAAGTTGTATATCTGTAAATATTTTATCTTCTTCACTTTCGTATGTATTCATATCAAATTCAAAACCATTTTTAGTAACTCTTTTTACTTTCCAATCATTCGATACAGGACTTTTACCAGTTAATAGAACTCCATAGGCTTCATATATAGCGCTATTAAAATGTGGAGTACCTAATACACATAAATTCTGTCCTTCATACCCATTCAAGCCTTCTACGGCTCCATAATGTGTAATTCTTTTTTTATTATATCCTTCTAAATTCACTAAATCATTGTCTAAGAATGTAATTATGTTTTCGTATTTATCGCTACTTAATATTTCATCTAACTTCTTATTAGCTTTTTCAGATTGATTTTTCAATGTAAATCTGCTAAAAGAATAGCTGCAGTCACAATATATATTTGCTTTCAGTTCTACTTCTCCATAATCTTTGAATTTTATTTCTTTATCTGGTAGATATTTTTCAATGAATTTAGTATGTATTTTTTCGTCCAGTGTAGCACTAAGAACTATTACCCTATATTTATTAAGCCCTTTTATGTCCTCCCCATTTACAAAGTGAATATAGCCGTTTTTTAAGCTTACATATTCAGCATTTATTATTTTAAATATTGGCATACTCATATTGTCTTTATTTTCTTTTATGAATTTTATTAACAGTTCTCTAAATCCCCCCTCTAATATTAACTGTTTTAGTGGATTCTTAATCCATTGGTTATTGTGTGTCTGTATATCCATTTGGAAAGCTTCAAATACTTCAAACATATCTAAATAATTTAAATAGAATTTACTTCTTTCGTTGCTAAATTTTTCGCTCCAACGTCTTATTTGGTTTATATTTTCAAATACTTCTTCAAAAGTAAAGTAATCGTATTTAATAAAACTTTTCAGAAAATCTTCGTCAATTATTATTGTGTCTATTTGACTGTTATTTGTTCCAAAACTCATTCTTTGGTGAGTATATAGAAGGCTTGTAGCTTCTTGTATCTCGGCTATATTGTCTAGATATTCTTTTAGATCCTCATAATATTTCGGATGTTTTTTACCTTCTAGCCCTTCTTTGTTTAATCTTTTTATTTCTTCATATACTTCGTTTTTTACTTCTCCATGCAACCCTAAATCGTAATACTTTTGTATTTTATATTTTAGTTCATCTGGCAATCTATCCATTTTTAGAGGTTTTGCATATACTAACCCATAATTTAGTGGGTTTCTTAGTAAATCTTCGTATAATTGCGCCCCTAATCTATGATTACTTACTGCTACTATAGTGTTGCTTAAGTCTATTGTTTCCAGAAGTTTGCTCTTTCCAATTCCTGTTGGTGCTTTTACGAATGTAAATACATTTTTGGGTACTTCTTTTAGTGTTTCGTAGTCTTTTCTTAATTCTGCTTCTACTGTTTTAAGCTTTAATCCCTTGTACTCAGCTACTTTTTTAGCTTTATTTTCTTTTTTATAGTATTTTTCTTTTATATTTTTAGGATTAGAACACTCATTATAATATTTGCACTTGTTACTGCATCTACTTGGAGCGTAGCCATAATTTAAGGCCGTTACATATGTATTATATTTATTTTCCCAGTTATTATAATTGTATTTCTTCAATATCTCGCTTAATACTGTTGGATATTTTTTAAATTCATATAAGTTAGTTGATAAATGATATATTTCCTTATGTTCTAACTTTTTGCCGTTTATAAAGTCATTGAACAGCTGGCATTTATGATAAAGCTTCACAAAATCAATTTCGGTTTTCTTTATCTTCTCGCCTTTTACAATTTGAATTTTCGCCGAGCGATTAGTTGCTTTGGTAGTGTTGTAACTATTATTATCAAAACTGAATAGGAAATCGTCATAAATTATGTTTTTCGTATTTTCATCTAAAAGTTGGTGATTTTCGTCAAATTCCCAATATAATATATTATTGGTGTTTTGATGATTTTCTCCACTTTTTAATATAAAAGGATATTTATTATAAACATTAATTCCTAATTTTTTATAGAAAGCCTTTAAATTTCTAGTAGCATGATTTTCATCTTTAACACTAATAGTAGTCACTACTGCATTTATAAGGTTTTCTATATTAAGTGTATTTTCATATTTATAATTAACAACTTCCTTACCACCAACCCATAATCTTGATAAATCTTTACAGTTGGCATCGCACTCTGGAAAGACTTCCATTAACATTAATTGGATAGCAGTTTTTAGTTGTGGATCTTCAATCGGAGTATTCAGTCTCCAGATAACTCTAAATCTATGTTGTTCTTCAGTGTGTGAAAAAGTTTTATATATAAAGCTAGGCTCTAGCCCTAAATCTTTACTATTTGAGATGAATTGTTCTATTGTTAGGTCGTCGTCAAAGTCTAAGCTCATTACATAAGCTTTTTCAAAGTCTGTATTTTTAGCCCCACTCATTAGTGATGACTTCCATAAGCTTCCTTTTTGACCTACATAATAAGCAAATTGCTTGAACGTTAATTCTTTTCTATTAATAGGCTTCCAGATGTTTCTCTGAACTTCTGAGTAAGTTAATTGTCCCTTAACAGTTTTAATTTCTCCTCTTTTGATTGGTTTTGTCATTGTTGGATTAGACATAATATTAATAATCATAAAAAATACCTCCTGTGTTGTTAGAAGGTACGTAAACGAATTGTATTTACTAGCTTTTTCCTTGCTAAAAATACCAAAAATATGGTATACTATAAGTAATAGTTGAATATAGTATACGGTTTTATTTTTTGTCGCTTACATACCTAAACGGCTTCAAAAAAATAGTTAAAAGATTAAACAAATGAGTATGAGATAACCTTTTACATTTTCTGTTAAAACCGTGCCAAAAGCAGTTGTTGGCGCAGCTGCTTTTTTAATGCTTACTTATATTCTATCACAGTTTTTTCTTATTAAATATTAAAAAATATATAAAATGACTAGATGCCTTCCAATTGCTATTTTTTTTCGTATCATTTTATTGCAAAATGTAAGGTTAAGATTTCAAAAAAATGTCGATAATCTAATAAAAAGCAAAAAAAGAGGTGAAATTTGATTATGTTAATAGATTTGCTATTATTTTTAGCTTTAATTTTAGCATTTTGTGGGGCAATTTATATAATATTATGGCTATTAGTTTTTTTAGTTTTTTTAATGTAAAAAATATTTTATTAAAATAAAAAATAATTAATTTAAATATATTTAACTAAAAAAATACTCCTACTGTAAAAAGCAGGAGTTTTGTATTCTATTTGTCATACTTTTGTATGAATTCAATCATCGCTTGTCCTAATAAGTCTTTTTTGCTAAACTGTTTATTTTTATCACAAAACTTATTCCATTTCAATAAAATATCTTTTGATATTCTTACTGTCGTTCGCTCCACTTCGCCTTCTGGACTATCTATTTTAATTCCTGTATTGACTTCTAATATCTCATTTTGAGCGTGTATGCTATTTGTATGCTCATAGTCATCTAACATATTCTTAATTTGTTTATAGTTAGCAGCTAGATCAATAATATTATTTTTAAAAGTTTCTTTATCTAAACCTTCAATTTGTATGTCAAATATCATACCTGTATCATTTTTATTTGTAACAATATGATTTTCTTTTTCTATAAGCGCAGAAGCTCCAGCGCCTGTAAATGGTTCATACTGTTTTTGTTTTTGATTGTATCTATATCCAAGCTGCTTAATTTGTTTCTGAAACGACTTTTCACCTATTTCTAAAATTGCCCTGATGTCTTTAACACTTTTACCTTCTTGTAATAGATTATTAATATAATTTATATCCATTTTTATTCCACCTTTTAAAATATTATCTTTGACGTACATTTAGCATACATATATTTATTATATTTTTCTAGTTTTAATAATGGAAAACCTCCTAAAAAATAATCATTACATAAAAAAATAGATTCTTTTTTTAAAAAATAGATTCCAAAATGGTTTTAAGATTACCAAAATAGGTGTATAATAATAGAAGAAAGGGTATATAAAAAAACTAAAAAAAACAAAAAACAAAAAAATATATATAAAATTATTAATATTTATAATAAGTTTGTATGCTATATTTACACTAATTAGCCAACAAAACACATTAAACCAATATAGTAAAAATAGTCAAGAAT
>ENA-OOXT01001857-OOXT01001857.1-human-gut-metagenome-genome-assembly--contig:-NODE-1857-length-12763-cov-10.866305_pt1 | contig 12763 bp, 7 predicted proteins | sample MGYA00241590_ERZ501349 | MGnify/ENA primary metagenome ERZ501349 (study PRJEB25962, sample SAMEA2042838) | human gut metagenome | biome: human gut; feature: human-associated habitat; material: faeces...
ATTTAAACAAATTATTAATCAGAATTCTGTTGCATTTGCAAGTTGAATTCAGCTCTTAATGCATGTAAGGCAATCTTGTCATTTATTTTAAATGAAGGTCCAACAGCATTAATAACCAACAAACATTGAGAACAAAAATTATCCAATTCTACATCATTGTTATAGTTCATTTGGTTATACTTAAGTCGCTCACTATTATAAAATGTAGACATAGATATTTCTTTTATGGATCTCCTACCACCAATTAAAACATGGAAGTGAGTTTGTAGTTGTAATAAATATTTAACTATAATAGAACCAATTGTTCCAGTTCCACCTATTATTCCTATATATTTATTATAAACCATAATACTATTCCTCTATAGATATATTTATGTTGTTGTTTTTTAATATTTCGTTTAACATGTGCAGATTGATATTTATATCTTCAAAAGTAAAGATGCCAGGCATAATTGGTATACATCCTTTTATTATCGAGAGCACAATTACCGCACAAAATACTCCTGTTAATCTAAATGAGGAATCTGAGTGCAATAAACATTTTACAATAGAATTTTGATTTCTTACATAAGTACATACTATCACAGATTTCTCGTTTTTCTCATTTTTCTCCAATTGCCCCTGTTGTTTATTGACCATTTTACAAATCAATTTTCTAATAAAAGAGCTCTTTCTTAGTAAGGGAACTATGCCCATAGGAAGATTTTGCAGATGAAAAGCACAATCAAAATTTTGTAGTTCTTCAAATCGACTAGCTCGTTGTATAGTCCTTATTTCAGGACTAGAAAAGAATATTAATGGCATATTGGAATGAAAACGATCAAAAGTAAAAGTTCTATCTGAATGATATTTAGTTGGTTTTATTCTTCGGATTTCCCTTTCTGAAAGGAGCATCAGGTCATCTTTAAAACCCTCAAACATATTGATTATTGAAGCTGTTCCAGAAACAACACCTGCTCCAAAATAGATTCTCAATTCGGCTTCTAAAACAGTTTTTTTTAATTGTTCTGCAGCATATTCTAGCATGAAAGTTGTCAACCCTGGACATAATCCCATTCCTGTAAAAATTGTTCCCCGAAAATTTGTTATGTTCTCATTTTTTATTTCTAGTACACGTCCACTATGTCCATAGTCATCATTAATATCAACACATATTACGTGATTTCTTAAACAAATTGTATAAATATCTGTTCCTACACATGAAAAAGGACCAAGTGCCAAAATTATAATATCAAATTGTTTAATAACAGATTCTATATTTTGGGTATCATGTATGTCCATTTTTATGAACTTTACTTTCTTCTCTGATATCTTATGAATACCTCTTGATGCTATAAATAATTCACAAATATCATGATAATGTAGCAAGTAATCTGTAATAAATTGTCCCGCAATCCCTGTGCCACCAATTACTAAAACTTTCTTTTTAGACATAAATTTCTATCTTTTTTTAAGCTTATCCAACAAATTATATAATACAGAGTGATCCCCAAACTAAAAATGCCTGGTAGTAAGCATTCGGTCTTGGGAATTATCCAAGTGACAATAGATAAAATAATTGTTAGTATAACAGGGTTCACAACTATAGACCATCGAGGAACTATAGCTTTGGATGAAAAGTTACTAAATCCAACAATCAGCCAGGTCACTGGAAGTAGAATAAACATAAAGGGGAAAAAAGGTATATTAGATCCTGTTAATAATTGCCAATCTATATTTGTTTGCATTATCATTTTTGATGTACCAATACTATATATTATGGCATAGCTGTAATGATAAAACCCCAACATCAATAAAGAATAAGATATACAGAATGTATTAATAAGCGCAAGCTTTTTATTAACTTTACACATTGTTGTGTATATGAAGTATGTCCCTAATATCCAAAAAGGAAAAGTAAAAATACATCCAAAAGATGATAAATTTAAAATAGTTTCTTCTAAAGAAAGTAGTCTTGAAACAAAATAATCTGTTTCAACAGTTTTCATCTGTACTAGATAGTCGCAGGTTGTGATAAATAAACCTGAGATTACACTTATAATGATTATACAGTCATAATTACGATTGTTCATTCCATAATAATTAAAAAGCTGCCGGAATCTTTTAGCTTCCGGCAGTCTTTATTTATTTTAAATATTGAATTTTGAAGGGATTACCTTCTGTTTTTATCTTTAAAGGTTCATACTTATCTTCTTTATAGTTGTAAAGATAATAACCTGTTCCTTGAGTAGAAGCCATCCCGAACACCATATAGTCTCCTGCTTTACATTGACTACATGACCAACCCGTAGTTCCGTCAAAGTTCATTTTTTTGACAGTTTTATTATAAACATCTATTTCAAATGTTTGCATTGATTTGTCATTTACATAATCAGGTGGATTACTAACATATCCCGGAACATTGAAATATCCATATAGCTTACCATTTCCTGTATATGTTTTGCTATAAATATAATTTGCTTTATTACCCTTTATGTCCGGTATACTAATTGTTTCTATTGGGAAATAGTATGACTGATCAAAGTCTGTTTCTCCTTTCTTTATACGCAAGAAACCTTCTGTACAGTTTGCAAAATATCCGAAGCCTCCTACACAATAAATATAAAGATCGCCTTTTTCATCAATGAAAGGATCACCTGAATACTCATAAGCGGTTGCCATTGTAGCTCTATTATCAGATATCATTTTAATAGGCTTGTCTGTCTTTGTATCAATCAAAAGTACATAAGCTCCAGTATTAGGGTTAAACTGGGACTTATCTTGAGCTAATCCTACATATAAAATACCATCTCTAATAACCGAAGCACCAGGTTCAGGATTTTTATCACCACTTTCTTTCCCAATTGCATATTCAGATAAATCTATTTCACCTGTTTTTTGCATTGTCGTAGGATTTATTATATACAATTTTCCCAATCCTACGCATGATATATAAGCTTTTTCTTCTGAATCAAATGTAAGGAATGCAGGAAGAGAACCGGAAGGGAGAATCATCGTTTCTTTTTCTTGAATTAGCAAACCATTCTCGACTCTGTACTTATATAAACGGGCATTCATCGATTCTAAGACATAAATGTTGCCCCCATAAGTAAAAAGAAAAGATTCTTTTGCAAAGACCAAAGAATTTTGTGTACTTGTCTGTTCTACATTTAAATCTTTAAATAGACTAACATAAGCATTATCACCCACCGTGACACTATGAACAAAACTCATATCGTCTTCTTCATCTGTTGGAAACGGATCATCTTTACTACATGAAATAAAACTTAAAAAGGTCGCTAATAGCGACAATAAAAACCATTGATTTTTCATTTTTTTTATTTTTTTTAGTTAAAATAATTATTTATAATATTACAAACTCATCGCTCCCCCTGAAGATTCATCACCAAACCAATTAAATCGTAATTTAATTTTAAAAGTACGACCTTGTAAAGGCTTTTTAAATTCCATATAGCTCTCCTTGTTGAATATATTTTCAACTTCAAACCCTAATGATACTTTATTTTTCCAAATAGATTGCTGGAATCCTGCCGTAAAAAGATGACTACGAGGAATTAACCATTTCTTTCGCTGTTCTGGTAAGTTACTCATTTGCCAACTCCAATCAAAATCATGAACGTAAGATGCGTCTATATAGATTCTAGATATTTCATGTTTCCCAAGTAATCCCTCTGTATGATACTCTAAACCATAGTTAAAATAAAAACGAGGAATATTGGGTACCTGTTTATCATAAGTCGGGTTTTTCACACTTTGGTCATTAGTAGTCCATTTTAGCTTATCCCGAATATCTTGATAGGTTAAGTTAAAATAACTATAAAGCTGTGGAGTCACATCTATTTTTAAATCAAAATCTCCCCCCATGATCTGAGTCTTACCCAAATTCGTATAAATCATTCGTATATCAGCAGGAAATAAACTTATCATATCTGTTATATACATATAATATAAATTTGTCTCTAACTGAAAACGACTTAACCCCATAAAATTACTTTTATCCATGATTAACCCTAAATTTATATTATTACTTATTTCGGGATTTAAATCAACTGAAGGCTTTACTGTCACTCCGTCTCCAAACAATTCTTCCGTATCAGGAAGCCTCACGTTATGTGATAAGGAAAATTTACCTCTCACCCCTTTGAAAAATTCATAACTGATTCCTTCACTTATTCCATAGTAAAAATTGTTTATTTTTGTTTTTTTCGGTTCTTTCTTAACACTTTCAGATTCATCTACAATTTTATCACTTGTTCTATATATTCCAGAATTTAAATAGTATAGACTGAACATTAAAGAGTTTTGAAGTTTGTTATTACGTGAAGAATACTCATGTGCTAACCCCAAAGTATTTCCCTTCATATTACTGGGAAAACCACTAGGGTCAAAACCAACATATTCTGCTGTATAATCATCCTTAGGTCTATACCTTGAATATGTGAATTGATTGTTAAGATTAAAGGTATGTTGCTTTAACTTGTATTTTAAATTCAATTTATGTCTGATTTCAAATTGTTTGTCATCTGAATAGTTTAATAAATTATCATCAGTTTCTCCCATTGTATTTGTTATGGTTCCATCCCATTGCCGTTTTGTTCTAGCGGTATCAACCAAATGCGTATGAATGATTGGAGTTACTAGACCTGACTTGAATTCAAGGTTTTTAAATAAGAAATTCTTCTTCTCTAAAGTTAAAGTAGGCATAATGTTTGTCCCATGTGTATGAGAAAAACGTGAATCAAAATCTAAGGCCTGAATTCCCTTTTTATTGTTATAAAAAGCACATTCTAATTCAATCTTATCAAACCAGAATTTTGTAAATGTTAAACCTACATTATACATTGTGGACCTATAATAATCATTATTTCTTATTACTTCTTGGTAGGCACTTGAAGGTAAATTTGTTTCAAAAACAGGATAAGTCATTTTATAATTATTATCCGATTTATTATGAAAAAAACCTCCTCCAATTTGAATCCCTGGTTTTTCAAACATTTTTTTTACACTGACTAACGTTTTGGAAGTACCAAATGAAGCAAACTCCTGAGTAAAGCCTACCAAGTCACACTCGTCCTCTCTTGTAACAACATTAATCGCTCCTCCCAGACCATCACTGCCATATTCAGCAGGAACTATTCCTTTATATATCTCAATATATTTAATGGCATCAATAGGTATGTCGTTTATATCAAATGAACCATCGGGGCTATTTAAAGGAAAACCATCTATATAAATAGCTACTCTTTTTCCTTCCAGACCATGTATGGACATTTTAGAAGAGCTACCCAAACCTCCGGATTTTCTAACTTTGATTCCAGAAGTACGAGTAAGTACTTCTTCAATTCCAGTTGAACGACCTCTTAATTTTGCTCCATCAACAACCGTTACAGCCATAGGACTTTTACGTATATGATTTATTTCTGCCTGCTGTGAGGATGCTTTTACCACGACCTCATTCAACACTTCTGTACTTTCTTCCAAAAAGAAATTTTTAGTTGTATTTCTATTTACAGTAACAGACTGTTTTATTGTTTTGTATCCGATAAAAGAAACCTCTACAAGATACGTTCCGTTTTGAGGTAATTTTATTCTGTATAACCCATTATCATTTGCATTATCTCCAACCTGATTTTTTCGTATATATACAGAAGCTCCTACAACAGGTTCATTTGTCTTTTTATCTACGATTCGACCAGAAAGAAAAACTTGTGCCCAAGATATCATAGGGAAACAACATATTCCCATAATGACTAAAATTGTTTTTACTTTTCTACACAACATAGGTTTATAATAAAATTTTTTTTTAACATGCATATTATAGTTACATTGGAAGCTTTAGATACATTTATCGTGTCAATATCAATCCAATTGCATAATTTACTATATGCTGTATAATATGCCTTTAGAATAGCTTCTTTACGTGAAAAAATGTCAATAGGAGAAAATTCTTTCTTATCTATACACGCTATCTCTTGGGGTGTACAAAAAAGAGAATATTCCTTTTTTGATAATATCGTCGTTTGATCTTCAATATCTACTCCAATACCCTTATACCTCTTTTTCTTTCCAACAGCAGCAACTGCTATTGCATCTTTATGAGATATAGAACCAACTATGTCAAATGGCCATATTGGTTCACCATCTCTTCCTTTTAAAATGGGAACTATTTCCTTTTGTAAAGTCTGTAAGGCACGATGTGCGGCACAACGTCCCAAAATATAAGTTTTAAGACGTATTTCAGACCATTCTCTTTTAATGAATATTTTTTCCTCATTAAAGAGATTATCTGAAGTAGCAAAAGGACTATCTTCCACAATTTCTACTGCTATATCGGAAAAGGGTAATACAAGCATATTTATACATGCAATTCTATATAATTCATTATCAACTTAGCTAATTCCGCATGATATTTTGTAATAAGAACATGCCCTCCTGGCAATTGGTGGAAAGAAACTTTCTGAAAGTAATTATTCCATAGATGTTGATTGTTTCGAATTGTAGGCTCATCCTCTCTACCGACGATGGAACATAATGGGGTTTTCAATTTACAATCAAGAAACTTGTAATTTACCATTGCTACAGTATTCATTCTCAACTCATGCAAATATTCATGTTTTTCTTCATCTGATAAAGTTGCGATCAATTCTTCATTCAACAGATCTTTTGCACGTGAATAATCCAAAAGGGCATTATCGTCATTTGAAAAGAATTGCATTAAGTCATCACGCAATGTAGGAGGAGTTCCACCAATCATTATAATACCCTGTATCGGAATATTTTCTTGTTCAAATCGTTTACAGATATCATAAGCAATATAGCAACTGTAAGAATATCCCATGATAAACAAAGGAATCTCTTTATCAGCCTCTTTCAGTTCATTGGCTAATAGCGCACCAACTTCTTCTACAGAGGACTTTATCTCACGTCCATCTCCATGTCCCGGATATTGTACTGTATATAAGTTGATTTCTCCGGTAAAATCCCCAGAAAATGTACTATACATACCAGGGGTTCCTGCTGCATATGGAAGACATATAAGTTTTGCATATGGAGTAGAAACCTTTTTCATACAAATGAGATTCTCAACTTTATTATTCTCTATTTCTTGTTCAAGCAGTTCGGCTATCGTAGGTTTATCGAATAAATCTTTTAATTTGATGTTGGTTAATCCGACCTCCTTTAATTCTTTTATTAACCTTACAGATCGGATAGAGTCGCCTCCTATATCCCAGAAATTATCAAATACACCTACCTCTGGTATCCCTAATACCTTTTCCCAGATTAAGGTTATTTGTTTTTCCCTTTCATTCCTTGGACCTACAATATCCCTTTTAACAAAATTTTGTTTCTGATTCGCAATATTGGGTAATTGCTTCTTGTCTGTTTTTCCATTGGCAGAAATTGGAATCTGCTCTATTCTAGCCATTGCGGAAGGTAACATATAGTGAGGTATCTTCATTTGCAGAACAGACATTATATCCTTGTATTCTAAATCACAATTATTTGCTGTAACATAAAAAGCTACAACTACAGGCTGTTTGTTTACATCATATTGAATCTCTGCACAAGCCTCTGTAATACCTGATACTTTTAATAAAGCATTCTCTATTTCTCCTAATTCAATTCTATACCCTCTGACATTTACTTGAAAATCTTTACGTCCTACAAATACAATATCGCCAGTTACAGTCATCTTTACAACGTCTCCTGTATTATATACAATTCCTTCATGAGTAATAGGATTATTGATAAATACAGATTTCGTTTTCTCTTCTTTATTCAAATAACCACATGACACTCCCTCGCCTCCAATATAAAGGATACCAGGAACTTCTGGTAGTGTATATTCTAAATTATCATTTAATACATATACTTGTGTATTATAAATCGGTTTCCCTATTGGAACTATATTTAAATGACATTTGCCGTCTTCTTCAATCGGGATAGGATAAAAAGTGGAAGCCACCGTTGTTTCTGTAGGGCCGTATTCATTAATAAATTTGTGCAAAGGATAATTTTCTAACCACCTGTTTATATCCGAAACATTGATAATTTCAGCACCCAGCATAATAGTCATATTGGGTGATAGGTTTACAGGTCTCTCCAAAAATCCCAACGTATTTACCAACATTGAAAAATGAGAGGGAGTTACATTCAAAAAATTGATTTTTTCTTCATCTATAAAATACAGAAGTTTCTCTATATCTTTAGTTGCATTATCGGAAAGAATGTGTAAAGAAGCTCCGGCAATGAAAGGTAGCCAATTAGAAGTAACAGTCATATCAAAGGAATACGATGTTATTAAAGCAAACCTGTTATTACAGTTTACATTAAACGCTTCTTTCTCATAATTCAAAAAATTGGATACATTTCTATGCCTAAGCATTGTACCTTTAGGTTGTCCTGTTGAACCAGAAGTATAAATCATATAAATCAAATCATCAGGAGTATTACAAGGTACTATATTATCCATAGATTGACTATTTATATCATTTACGGTGTATCGACGATATGTATCAGGTAAAGGAATAGAATCATCATCAAGTAACACACAATGTTTAATGTTGGGGGTATATGAACTATTAATATTGTCTACATGTATTCCTTGAGTTACAAGAACTTCTGCTCCACAGTCATTTATCATATACTGTATTCTATCCGAAGGATAAGAAGGGTCAATTGGCACATACGCCCCACCTGCTAAAAGAATTCCAAGTTGTACTATAGGCAAATCAAGCGTTCTGTTCAGTAATAAAGCAACCTTAGAATTTCGTACCACTCCAAGAGAACGTAAGAAATGCGCCATCTGATTAGCTTTTTTCCAAAACTCTGTATAAGTTAAAGAAACTCCTTGATAAGAGATCGCCTCTCTATTAGGATACAAATCTACAGTATTACTGATCTGTTCATATATTGTTTTAAGAGGATAAGCATGTTCTGTTTTATTTGTTTGCTCCAATAATTTTATATAGAAGAGAGGGAGTATATTTGAACATGAACGCTCTTCGTATCCCTTAGTGTTTGTATCATCTACCAATTGGTTAAGCATAGACGTGAATTGTTCAGAAAGTAGTTGTATGTATTCCGCATCAAATAGCTCACGAACATAATTCCAATCAAAACACCATTTATTTTCCCATGTATACATAACAAGGTCTATATAAGTACCAGGTGCACCTGTCTGTACTTTAGGCGCACCAATTGTCAAATATCTAGATGAATGACTGATACCTTTGGGAAGCATATTGATAGAATTACTAAAAATAATTGCACTCAAAGAGCTTTGTTTTAAGCCTTCCTGTTCTGCGATTTTTCTGGACAATTCTATTGAAGATATTGGATACTCAAGCATGGTTCGTACAAATTGTTCTATCTTACGTGCAATAGAAACAATCGGTTCTTGTGGAGATGTTTGGATACGGACAGGGAAAATATCAAGAAAACTACCTATTATATTTTTTGCATTAGGTAAATGCTGTTCCCTGTTAAATACAGGCATGTTGATAATGAGATCATTTTGTCCAGACCACAAATTCATCAGTTTAAAATAGCATGCCATAAGTAAGGAATTAAGGCATATACCAGAAGTATGAGAACTGATTTCAAGAACTTTATTCATCAATAAAGAATCCAATTCCGTATGTAAGGTATTAAAATGGACTTTATTTATTAAAGATGGCTGACATTTCGTGGGAATAGATATTTTCTCTGGTAAATCTTTAAACACCTTTAGGGCAAAATCCATTGCATTCTGATATCGCTTTGTTTGCCTTCTGAATCTCTCCACAAAAACATAGTCAGAAAAAGTTAGACCTTTTTCTTGTTCAACAGTTATTTCTTTACCAGCGATAAACTGATCATAAGTTGATGTTAATTCTTGAAGGAATTGAAAAAAGCTGAAACCATCAATTATCTGGTGATCAATATGTATAATTAATTCATGTTCATCTTCCCCTGTTTTATAAATATTACAATAGAATAAAGGATACTCTTTAAGGTCAAATCTGTGATCATGATCTTTTTCGTCCTTTTGTAAAAAGAATGTTTCCTGTTGTTCTTTGTTCATTGAAGTTATATCTTCATAAGAACTTTTAAATGTCGGATATTCAGGAAGAGTTATCATCTCAGGTTTATCCGACTCTTCGGAAAGAATAGAATGTAACAATGGATGACAGTTAATAATGTGATTTAACGTCTTGTCCCAACATGCTGGATCAAAAAAACCTTTCAATTGTGTCCGACAAATGATATAACAACTTAATCCTGTCGGTTCATTACGGATAAAACTTTTACTGTGATAGAATAATGTTTCTTGGAAATCCATTAACGGAAAAGAATACCCCTCTGGAGTTACATAGCGTTCCTTAATGGTTTGTGCTATATCTCGTATACAAGTTTTATCTTTTATATCATCTAATGTTATTTTATCAAAAACTTCAGTTAAGCGCTTCATCATTTGATATACAGCGGCAAAAGAAGTCACTTTAGTTATAATATTTTCTGTATATTGTATTTCTAAAGAGGGAATTCCTATTTCTTCGCTGATAAACTCTCGAACTAACAGTTCATATTCATTTAAAGGAGATTGAAGTTCTTTTAATAAATATTGTTCAAGATAATGTTTTTGAGAGACTAAGGTCGGATATTTATAGAAGAAACTATTTTCTAATTTAATATTTAACAGTTCTTCAAGTTTAGAAACAGCCATCATACTGCGTATTGAGTCTCCTCCTAAAGAAAAGAAGTTATCTTCTATATGAATGAGGTTTGTTTTTAAAACTTCTGACCATATTTTTTTGAGAACCAATAAATAATCCATATTATGAGATTCTTTGTTTAGTTTTACAATTGATTTATTATACTGTCCTTGCTCAAAATACTTTGCCATAGATCGACGTTTTATTTTAGAGCTAGAAGTTCTGAGTATTTCTCCTTTTTTTATCTTTATAGAGTATTCTGGAGCAAATCCAACTTTGTCTGCTAGAAATGCGTTACATTCATTTATTAATTGTCTTATTTGTTCTTCCGACATTTTTCTTGATAATACAAAGAAATGAAGTACAATTTCACGATTTTCTGTAGAAGAATAAAAAGATGTAAATACAGTTTTTTCAATTGAAAGACCAAATTTCTCTAAGACACAATTTTCTAAATCAAAAGGATGAAAGTTTTGTCCATTTACTATAATTGTTTCCTTTTTTCGACCTACTATATAAAGAATATTGTTATAATCAAAAAAGCCCAAATCTCCTGTACTTAACCAACCGTCTTTTAATACTTCATCTGTTGATTGTATGTCATTATAATAACCAGACATGACACAAGCGCCTTTTACTTGAATCTCTCCTAAATTTAAATTATTTTGAGGAATACCGTCTTTAACAATGCGTACTTGTAAGCCTGGTAATATTCTACCTGCACTAACAAATTCACAAAAATCTTGTTGTTTATCGACTAATTTGATAATCCCTTCATAGAACGCCTCTCTATTTATTCTTATATTTTTATTTCCATAACCCGGTAAACAGGAAGAAACAATCAATGTTGTTTCAGCCATTCCATATGAAGGGCGGAATGCATTTCGATTAAACCCAAGTTGAAAAAGGGGGGATAATCGGACGTATAAATTAGATGGAACCATTTCTGCTCCAATTGAAAGAGTCTTCACTTGAGATAAATCCAATTCTTTTATGTCATTAGATTGTTCTAACTTTTGAATTAACAAATCCAATCCTGAAGGTGTCGTACCGCCACAAATACTTACTTGATATTCGGAAATTTTCTTTAGAAAAATCAAAGGATCTCTTAAAAAGGAAAAAGGCTCTATTTTTATTTCTGTAATTTGGTTATACAAACAAACCAAATGATTTCCAAATAGACCATAATCATGAAAATATGGCATCCAGTGAATCAAAGTATCTTCAGTTGTAATTTCATCCGCAAGAGTTTTTATTTTCAAATTAGTTAAAATATTGTTAAAACTAAGCATGACTCCTTTGGGTGCCCCTGTACTTCCTGATGAAAACTGAATAACACATAAATCTTTACTATCTCTTTTAGGTATGTGTAAAGAATAATCTTGCAACAAATCCAATTGTTTCATAATATCTTCAACACACACAGCTTTATGAAATGAAGATTTATAATATTCAAATAGATTAATATCATTTGTTATAAGTGTAACTACACCTAATATATCAATTGCATTCTTTAGGCGTTCAAAAGCAATAGAGTTCTTATTACTGAATTGTACAGAAGGCATTAAAACGGGTATACAACCTGCCATAACACATCCCCAAAATAATAATATAAAATTTTCGGATTTTTCAACAGAGATTATTATCTTACTGACAGGCTTTACTTGATAGTAAGATTTTAAAATAAAAGCTATTTTTCTAGATTTTTCTCGTAACTCTGAATAAGTTAGAAAAAGATCACATTGACTATTATTTACAATAACAATTCCTTTTGTCGGCACTTTATGTGCTGCTTCTTCCAACAATTCATATAGGTTTTCCATCTTGCTTTATTTTTTGCCCGCAAAGTTCGTTTGTTTAGCTAAATCCATCAATACCAATTATTAGGTATTTTTAATAAATTGTTGTATGCATATAATATTACTTAAATTATATATTTCTATTTATTGTGTGTAGCTATCGTATTAGTAGTCAGTTGATATTAATTTATATTAGATTGTTATACATAATCATTCTTGAGTTCAACTTATAAATGCAACTTTTTGGGTGCGGATAATAAGCAATAA
>ENA-OOXT01001860-OOXT01001860.1-human-gut-metagenome-genome-assembly--contig:-NODE-1860-length-12754-cov-2.213718_pt1 | contig 12754 bp, 8 predicted proteins | sample MGYA00241590_ERZ501349 | MGnify/ENA primary metagenome ERZ501349 (study PRJEB25962, sample SAMEA2042838) | human gut metagenome | biome: human gut; feature: human-associated habitat; material: faeces...
CAACCGATCATTCCAGTCGATCTCGTCCATCAGGGTGCGCCTGACAGCGACATGTGTATGTTCGACGAGATAGGTATGTGTTCTGAAAAACGCTTCCATTCTTCTACTTTATTACGGTACTGCAAAGTTACGCAATATTTTTTGATTTGCAAACTCTACTTTGCAAAATTGCGTTTTTTTTCGTCTTTTAAGGCCTTTTATCCCCTTACAGACCCTTTTTCAGCCTAAAAATAGCTATCTTTGCCGTCCAATGGCTTTACGACTCCACATTTTCAATCCCGAGCACGATATCGCCCTGGCCTATGGCAGCCCGCTTTTCACGTCGCCACGAGCGGGACGGCAGTTGCGCGCCGACCTCGGTTTCCTCCCTGCGTTATGGGCGGGGGTGGACCGACCAGCCGCAAGAGGCCTTGGAAAATGTACGCCGTTTGGGCCTCGACGTGCCACCAGGATTGTTTGTCGATACTCCCACGTTGCGCCGTTTGGCTCATCAGGTGGAGGCGGTTGATCCGTGGGGATGGGACGCGGCCTTGTGTCACCAGCTGCAGCGACTCGGGGTGAATCCTCGCGTTCTGCCAACGGCTGAGGAACTGGAGGAAGTGCGGGCGCTGAGCCATCGCAGGACGGCCAAAGAATTACTTGATTCAATACGCAATACTTCTCTGATTAACAATACGATAGAAGGTTCTATTAAAGCAACGGAAGAAGCTATTGAAAAAACAAGTAAAACTATTGAACTTGTAGGAGAAACCATTGAGGCTACAAGAGAAGCTATTGAACTTACAGGAGAAGCCATTGAAGTAAAAGACGAAGCCGCGCTCCTCCAGCAACTGGCCCGTTGGCCCGAAGCCGTGCTGAAAGCTCCGTGGAGCAGCAGTGGGCGTGGAGTTCGCATGGTCAGCGCACCGGTCCATTCCTCCGTCCTCCAATGGGCCTTGGGCGTGATGCGGCGGCAGGGAAGTCTGATGGTGGAACCGCTTTATCATAAGGTGGCCGATTTTGGCATGGAGTTTTCTGCCAATGCCGAAGGCTTCACCTATATTGGTCTCTCGCTCTTCGACACCTCAGGTACTGCCTATACGGGCAATCTCCTTGCTACCGAGGAGGAGAAACGCACTAAGCTCGCACGCTATCTTTCGCCCACACAGATCGACTCACTGCGCCAGTTGGTCCTGCATTGCCTCGAAGCTATTTCCCCACGCTTCCGCCTTGGCCCTTTCGGCATCGACATGATGATCGTCAGGAAAGAAGATGGAAAGACACGCGTTCACCCCTGTGTGGAAATCAACTTCCGCCGAACGATGGGCCACGTTGCCATCGCGCTCCAGCAGCGTATCACAATGCACTCAGAAGCGATGGCCGTGACCTTCGAAGACGGCCATTATCACCTGCGTTGCAGTTAGCATCATCCTCAAGTATATTGTCTCTTCCTCTGTACTTTTTATTCTGTACATGATATATTAGGTTCATCAGAAAAATCGAGTGATAGGTTTTGTTCATAGTTGTTTCCCTTGCAGCAACCCTTGGTCAGCATGGGCCTCGAAGAGTCGATGTCCCCGCGAAGCTGTTCCATTACATGGCACTCTTTCTCGCCATGGCATAACTTGAGCAAGCTCAGTTCTGCTCATGGCTTACCGAAAGAGTTGTTACTTGTTGTAAAAGTTGTTCAAGTTGTCTTCTATGTGTCCACGTCGAATCACTCCATTTTCCGGAAGAACCTAATTGTTGAACATCAGAAATGCAAATATTGTCTTCTAAAACATCAACTTTAAGATGCTTGCACGAAAAGAGAAGAAGGAGCAACAGCAATGGTTCCACACAACATTATGAACGCAGAAAGGCTCCATAAAGCGGCATGTTGGAGATATTCTCTTGTTGACGATAAGGCAACATAGAATAACGGATGGCAGATATGTCAGGGTGCGCCTTAAGATAGTTATGCAATGAGGTGGCTTTGATGCTTGTACCGCCTTTTACTTCTATAGGCAATAATGCCCCGTCACGCTGAACAAGGAAATCCATTTCCATACGAGAAGTATCAGAACTGTAATAATAGATGTGGGTAATACCCGATGCAAGCAACTGCTGAAGGACATACTGTTCACTGAATGCTCCTTTATACTCCGTGAATACGTTATCTCCAAGCAACACATCCTTTGCTGCGGTATCAGCCATAGCTCCCATCAGTCCACAATCGCACAGATACAACTTGAATGCCGATAAGTCTTCATAAAACTTCAACGGCAACTCAGGCTTTGTCACCTTGGTTATTTTATAAACCAAACCGGCATCCACTAACCACTGTATGGCTAACTCAAATTCCTTGGCTCTGCCACCCTTCTTCAATACCCCATAGACAAACTTCTTATTCTCTTTCGAAAGCTGACCGAGTATGGACTGCCATACCATATCTATGCGAGGCACCTCCTGTGCAGGAGCATGCTTGGAGAAGTCGCTTGCATAATTGGAGAGAATTTCGTTCTGAATAGTGCGCACTTGGCTGAGCAATTTGTTTTCCACATACATCTTCACAACTTCAGGCATTCCGCCCACGTAATAGTATTGACGCAAATAGTCTTTTAGTTTTTCGTGGAACGCATTCATCAATGCATAATCCTTGCTGTGCATCAGCTTGAGCAGCCGGTCCTCTCCCATAGCCATAAGAAATTCTTCAAAATCCATAGGGAATAGACGCATTGTCTGAACCTTGCCTACGGGAAATGACACACCTGCATGCAGGGCAACCCCCAACAGCGAACCAGCCACCACAATATGATACTCTGGAGCATCTTCGCAGAAATACTTCAAAGCTTCCAACGCCTGTGGAAATGCTTGCACCTCATCCAAGAATATAAGGGTTTTGCCAGGGACTATATCCACGCCAGTCAAAGCACTTAACCCTCGAATGATTCTCGCCGTATCGAAGTCGCCTTCATAGATGGCTTGCAGGTTATCATTCCTGTCGCAACTTACATAAGCAAGATTATCAAACTCTGCTTGACCGAATTCTTTAAGAATATAAGTCTTTCCACATTGTCTTACTCCGTTTAATATCAACGGCTTATGATGCTTTTGATACTTCCATTCCACAAGCTTGGCATATATCTTTCTCTTCATATCTTTACACGTTTAGACACATAAAATAGTCAGATTGTCACACTTTTCGACACATGACAACATCGAGAGTTTACACTTTCTGACACATGACGTCAATGCAAAGCTACACTTTTCGACACATACAGCCAAATAAACATTGAGCATAAAGTGGGATATTAAGATATTTTAAAACAAGAAGAATTATTATAATCGATGTAGCGAATGTTGACGATGAATGCGCTTGCACCTATCATCGTGGCATATTCTTCTGTGATCGACTCAACCCTCGGTCTAAGGTGTAGATCGTTCGGTTGTCGGAGGCGTGTGCAAAGCCTAATCATGTATTCTTCGGATGCCCCCCCAAAAAAAAAAGACCGAAAGTAACCGGAGTAACCGTCATGTAAAAACTGTGTTTCTCGGGAAGAAATTTTTGCAACCTCGGGAGGAAACAAACTTTCTGCCAATTGATGGTTGATTCTCAATGCTGTACTGCGATGATAGTCCATTCCAAAGATATTCCATTCCAAGACAGTGATACTTTAGTAAAAAATATCTGAAACAGATAGCTCTCAATGTGTTGTTTGCGGAAAAATGCATACCTTTGCAGGTGAAGGCAATGGGCGCTTCTTTTATGCAATTGACAGTAACCAATAACAGAACAATATGGAAACAATAAAGTTAAGCAATGGCGTGGAAATGCCACAGGTGGGATATGGTGTTTATCAGGTGGAGCCTGAGGAGTGTGAGACTCTGGTGGTGGATGCCATCAATGTGGGCTATCGGATGATCGATACGGCTCAGGCTTATCTCAATGAGGAGGCTGTGGGCAGCGCGTGGAGAAAGAGCGGCGTAAGCCGTGATGATCTATTCCTTGTTTCAAAGGTGTGGCCTTCCAATTATGGCGAGGGCCAGACCATGAAAAGCATCGACGAGAGTCTGCGCAAGCTGCAGACGGACTATATCGACCTCATGCTTCTTCACCAGCCTTACTGCGATCGCTATGGAGCCTATCGTGACTTGGAGAAGGCCTATAAGGCCGGCAAGCTCCGTGCCATCGGCGTGAGCAACTTCTTCCCAGACCATTTGGTTGACCTTGCCTCCAACATGGAGATTGCACCGATGGTTAATCAGATGGAGACGCATGTCTTCGACCAGCAGCGCGAGACACGCAGATTCATGGACGAGTTGGGTACGCGTCTCATGGCGTGGGCTCCTTTGGCAGAGGGTGCCAACGGACTGTTCTCCAATCCGACCCTTACACAGATCGGAGAGAAGCACGGCAAGACGGCGGCGCAAGTGGCGCTGCGCTGGTTGTTGCAGAACGACGTGATCATCATCCCGAAGACCGTCCATAAGGAACGGATGCAGGAGAATCTGAATCTGTTTGACTTCGAGCTCGACGCTGACGACATGCAGGCTATCGACACCCTCGACACGGGCCATAGCCTCTTCCTCGACCATCACGACGGGGAGGTGACCAAGCAGTTTATGGAGTGGCGAGCTGTGGTGAAGCCTACAGAATAAACAGGAGAAGGCTTAGATCTCATGGCGAGGCATGTCGTCGATGAGGTCTTTGAAGAGGGCGTTTTGACGCAGGATGGCCTCATTGCCCGTGATGATCAGTTGTTTTCTAGCCCGCGTTAGGACGACGTTGAGTTTGCGGTCGATCACTTTGCCATCCTCCACAAAGCAGTTGCTGGTGAGGAAGTCGAGCTGGTAGCGGTTTTGGACGGTGAAGGAGTAGATGATGATGTCGCGCTGAGACCCCTGGTATCGCTCCACGGTGTCGATGCTGATGGGGATGAGGCTGGGAATGTCCAGACGATTGATTTCTTGCCGTATCATCGCTATCTGATTGCGGTAAGGCACGATGACACCGACGGTTTTGGACGGGTCGAAACTCGTGCCGGAGAGCGTGTGGATCGTCTTGAGCAGTTGTGCCACGATGCGTGCCTCCTCGGTATTTACTTTCTCGCTCACTCCCGCCTGCCTACAGTTTTTGGACGGGAAGAAGAGACGACGGTTTTCCATGAGCAGACGGCCCAGGGGCGACAAGGTCTGCTGAGCGGAGGAGGGCACGGATGGGTAGATGGTGTCCTCCAACTGGTGGGGCAGCGGGACGCAGAGAAGGTTTTCGCGCTCGTAGAACCGACGGTTGGGGAAGTCGGCTATCTCTGGATGCATGCGCCCTTGGCGACGCAGGATGCCGATGAAATCGGTTCTTTTGGCTGCTCGTTCCGTGTTGATAAGCCGTTCGAAGAGCGAGTGGCGGCAGTCGGTAAGCTGGATCTCCCGGAGGATGGGTTCTTCTACGACTGATTCGGTGGCATCCTGCTGCACGACGGCAGGCAACTGCTTGTGGTCGCCAATCAACACAAACTTGTCGATGCAGCAGCGTCCGTTGCAGTGAGCGCCGAGGATGCCCATGAGGTTGGGCTCGAGGATCTGGCTTGCCTCATCGACGATCGCCACATCGAAGTGCTTCACCTGGAAGAGGAAGGGGCGGGCCGCAAGGGTGCTCGTCGTAGCCACGACGAGGGAAGTCTGGTCGATGATCGCCTTGATAGCCGACAGGGTAGGCCGCGCCGTCAGTCGCTCGCTCAGTAGGTGGGACTGGTACCGTGGGTCGCAGCTGTAGGCGCTACCCAAACGGATGAAGTCGATGTCGTTGTCCACAAGCATGCCGCAGATCTCGTCCACGGCGCGGTGGGTGTAGGAGAGCAACAGCCCATTGCCACCCGTGGGGCTCTCGGGAGTGGGCAGCAGGATCAGTTCGCGCACCAGATACTGAAGCGCCATCGAGGTCTTGCCCGTACCAGGAGGACCTACAAGTAGGAAGTAGTCCTGCGCCTGCTTCGCTTTTTCCACGATTTCATCGTAGTTTTTATTGTAGCTTTGGGATAATCGCAGAGTTTTGTCTGCCATGGGAGGTCGCTTTGCGAGTAGTACGTCGCGGCGTGCCTCAGGTGCCGTGACAAAGGTGTAGAGCCCGCCCATTGCCGAGGTAGATCCGATGTCGCTGCCCGCATGCTCAAGGCAGTACCACCGCTTGTCGTCATCTACTTGGAGGATATGTGGGTTCTGTTGTCCGTCGTTGAGATGGACGACGAGCTGGGTGGGTGTGATCTCCTGGAGCGTACCCTTGTGGAGTATGCTACGCCTCACGTCTGGAGCCTTGTCTTGGGCGTAGGCGTAGAGATAGACCATGTCTCCACGTCGGAAGTTAGGCAGGAAGTCGTCCTCTTGTTTGGGGATAAGGAGCGTGAGGGTGTCGTAGCCTCCCGTGCCATCCGATTTTTTGTCAACGATGCGCAGACGGGTAAAGATATTGCCTGTCTCCCGCTTCATGCTCAGTGGCATGTTCCATAGGTCGGCACCTGCCGAACCCACACCCTCCTGTGCGCCAACCTTGGCGACGATCTGCTCCCGCATCACAAAGCGCATCATACGGCAGAAATAGGCTCTTTCGAGCGGTTTCATCGTTTGTAGCGGCGTAGTAACGGCCTCGATCTGAGGTCGTAGGTATGCATGGAAGAAGTAGTCGTCGAGGTGCTCCGTGTTGAGCGTAGAGACGTGGAGGTGGGGGAGAATGCGCTCCAGTCCGTGGAATGCCATCCAATACTCCAAGGCGACCACTTGGTTGCGATACTTCAGTGCTTCGCGTAGGAGCTTTCTTAGCGGCTCCACTTGCATCAGACCGTCGGGCAGCGGGTATTTTGAGTAAAGCAGATAGATATCGGCTTGTTTTGGGCTGAGACCGAAATTGTAGCTCAAGACGCCGAAGTAGAGCAACACCTGTACATAGTGTTTCTCTACATGAAGCGAACCATAGCGGTTGCGCGTGTGGCGCCTGAGGAAGTAGTTTTGTCCCGATTTCTGCTCCACAAGCAGTCGCAGGTCGGTTGTCATGAGGTCGACGCGTCCCTGGATGCCCAATTTCTCGCAGATGAAACTCGGTTCGAGGATAGCCTTCTCCTTATTATATCTGCCAAAGAGTTCGGCAACGACCGCCTGCATGTTGCTTACTTGCGACTCGGCAAGCTTTTTAAACTCGCTGGGGTCGAAGTCGGGGCAGCAGGCATACTCGATAGCCTTCTCGCGGAAATTGCGTTGCAGCGTGTCGGCGAAACGGTATTGGGCATGGTTGATAAGGTCGTCGAGGGCACTCCCAGCGAAGTTACCGAGCAAGATGTGTTTGCTGTTCTGCCGTTCTTTCAGCCGGTGGAGTGTGAAGAGCAAAGGGTGGTGCCCGTAGTCCTCGAAGCAGGAGGCGATGGCGGAGATGTCCAGCAGATAGTCGGGTTCGACGATGATGAGGCCCGGGATCAGACGCTCATCCTCCCGATGACAGTCGAGGAGGTTGAGCGTCATGCCCTTCTGTAGAATGCGGGTGAGATAGGAAAAGTCGATGTAGTCGGGCGTGTGGCGGTAGTCGATTGTTACCAACTCCTCGTCGCAGTCTTGGTTGACAACGGTGGCGTGGATGATCTCGTCGTCGAACGACCGCACCACGCAGCGGAGGTAGGTGTAACTGCTGATGGGGCTGCCCTTGGTCACTCTTCCCGTAGCGGGAATGCGCCCGACCAACGAGGCTGGGACAGAAGTTTGGAATACGGCGGAGACAAACAACGCCAGTGCACGGCAGTCGTAGCCCAGGTCCTCTGGTGAGAGGGGTTCGTCGCTATTGCTATGACGGCGCATTCGCTGGATGGCGAGCACGTCTTGTGATGCCATGTGACGATCGCGGCAGAGATAGTCCACCTGCGAACTAAGGTTGCCGAAGGCATGTCGCGTATGGCGAAGACCCTCGTGACAACAAAGTACGAGGGTATCGTGCAGGATGTGGTTCGCCACGCCCTGAGCTTCCGCTGCCAGGGCTTCCTCTATCCGTTGGTATAGGTCTTGCGCCGTAATATATTCCATGTGGTCTTCTATCGTCTCAACATTGCTTGACGGATCCCTATTGTCCTCCCAGTCGGTCGAAGAAGACAATGATGTCCTCCCAGGTCTTTAGTCCGTCGCTGCCGAAGCGCAGGGAAGTGCCGATGAAATCGGGTGTTTCGGTGGAGGATATGAGGTAGTCGCCATAGAGGAGCTGCAGGTTGTTGGCGAAGATGACGCGGTTCCAGGCTGGTGCACTGAAGACGCGCTCGATCCAAGCCTGTTGCGATGCCAGTTGGTCGGGGTGGCAGGTGGGGGCTGGTACGACAAAGTGGACATTGTAGTGCTCCAGCAGTTGCTCGTAGGCTTTGTGGAGACTCGATTTCGGTTGGCCGTAGGCGTCGGCCAGCGTGTCCCAGTGGATGAGCACGGTGGGGCGGTTGCGCCCGGTCTGTCGGTCATCGATTCGGCGGACGATGGGGATGATATAGTGATAGACGGCCTTTTCCACCAGGCGGTGTTCGCCGTGGAAGTGGATGGCCTGTGGGTAGTGCTGGAGGAAGAGGTCGTAGGTGTGGACGATGGGGTCTTCGTCGCCGAAGAGGCCAAAGACGCGCTGCTGCTCTTCGGTGGTGACTTGTGAGAAGCAGTGCTCCGTCATCTCGCGATACTCCTTGACCAGCGCCTTGGTGACGATGATCTCCTGTACGCCGTCTTGACGAGGATTTTGAAATGTCTGCTTCCCCATCATCTGATGCTCGCTCATCGTAGCCCCCATCTCGAAGGCAGGGTTGACGCAGATACGGTCGAAGCCGTAGAGCATCTCCGTGTACATGCCTCCCATGGAGGTGCCAATGATCAGGTCGGGACGTTCGCTCTCCACGGTCTCCTTGAGCAGGGCCATTGCCTCTGCAGGATGGACGGGGAGGTCGGGTGCCAGGACCGTGGCACGGGGCATGAACTGCCGCAGCACATCGGCAGTGTGGGTGGATCCAGCGGAGAGGAAGCCGTGGACATAGAGGATCTTTTTCCCTTCCATCAGGGAGGGGTAGCTTTTGGGAAGATATGAGTCCATAGTTGTTGAGGAAGTTAGGATAATGCTTTTTGTATGTCGTCGAGGGAGCCAGCCACGATGAAGTGGGAGCGCCAACTTCCGCGCATGAGTCCGCGCTGCTGAAGGTCGTCCAGCAGGGTGGTCAGCGCGTCCCAGCAACCATTGATATTAAAGAGGATGACGGGGCGCCCATGGTAGCCGATGGTCTTGGAGGCTGCCACGGTGAAGATCTCGTCGAGCGTGCCGATGCCACCGGGCAGGGCGATGAAGGCATCGGCCTGGTCCATGAGCAGCGACTTGCGGTCGGAAAGGTCGTCGCACGGTATTTCGACGTCGAGGTGACGGGAGCGTCGTCCGCCCTGCTCGACGATGGATGGGATGACACCGATCGTTCGCCCGCCCTGGTCTTTGACGGCACGGGCCACACACTCCATCAGTCCAGAATCACATCCGCCGAAGACGAGGGTGTGGCCTTCGCGGGCCATCCATTCACCCAACTGAGTCGTCAAACGGAAGTATTCCGGATCGATCTCGTCGTTGGCGGAGCAGAAAACAGCAATCTTCATAGATATCTATGTTTTGGTTTAACTGTGGCAAAAGTACTACTTTTCCCCGACATTCCTGCATGATTTGTCGGAAATGATGGGTGGAATAGTCCTTTCGGCTACGAAACGCCCTTACATAGGGCGCACGAAGAAAGAAGCGGGGAAAACCTTTCTTGTGAATATCTTGTGAAAAAAAACGCAGTCTTTACTTGAATGTGAAAAATTTTCCATACCTTTGCCCTTGGTTAAGGAGAACGAAACATCTCAATCATAATTTAAAAACCATGGATTTATTAAAGCAAATTGTTGCTCGCGCCCAATCCGACAAGCAGCGCATCGTGCTGCCGGAGGCCGAGGAGGAACGCACGTTGAAGGCTGCTGACCGTGCATTGCAGGACGGACTGGCCGACATTATCTTGATCGGCAATCCGGAGAACATCCGCAAGGAGGCCGAGGAGTGGGGACTGAAGAACATCGACAAGGCTACTATTGTCGATCCGAATAACAATCCCCGCTGTGAGGAGTATGCCGAGAAGCTTGCCGAGCTGCGCAAGAAGAAGGGCATGACCATCGAGCAGGCCCGCAAGCTGGTGACGGAGAACAATCTCTATCTGGGCTGCATGATCATCAAGACCGAGGGGGCCGACGGCCAGATCTCGGGTGCGTTGTCAACCACGGGAGAGACTTTGCGTCCCGCCCTGCAGATTATCAAGTGTGCACCGGGCATCTCTTGCGTCAGTGGAGCCATGCTCCTGCTCACCCACGAGAAGGCAATGGGCAACGATGGTGTGATCGTGATGGGCGACGTCGCAGTCACGCCGAATCCTACTGCCGACCAGCTCGCGCAGATCGCCTACACGACGGCGCAGACGGCACATAGCGTGGCGGGCATGACCGAGCCGTATATCGCCATGCTGAGCTACTCCACGAAGGGCAGCGCCAAGGATGCCATCAACAAGGAGACGGGCAAGAGCGTCTATGTGATCGACAAGGTGAAGGACGCCGTGAGCATCGCCCACGAGAAGTATCCTGAGCTCCATGTCGATGGTGAGCTCCAGGCCGACGCAGCCCTCGTGCCCGCCGTGGCTACGAAGAAGGCGCCGGGAAGCTTGGTGGCTGGCAAGGCCAACGTGCTCGTTGTGCCCAACCTCGAGGTGGGCAACATCGGCTACAAACTCGTGCAGCGTCTGGGTGGTGCCGTGGCTATCGGCCCGATCCTCCAGGGTATCGCACGTCCGGTCAACGACCTCAGCCGTGGCTGCTCGGTAGATGACATCTACTATATGGTGGCCATCACCGCCTGCCAGGCGCAGGACGCCAAGAAGGCTTAAAGTACAAGAACGCAACGAACTAATCAATTAGCGAACATGAAAATATTGGTTCTCAACTGCGGTAGCAGTTCTATCAAGTACAAGTTCTACGACATGGACGGCGAGCGCGTCCTTGCCCAGGGTGGCGTAGAGCGTATCGGCCTCGACGAGGCTTTTATCAAGGTGAAGCTGGCCGACGGAAGCAAGAAGCAGATCATGGCCGACCTGCCGACCCATAAGGAGGGTGTGGCCCTGGTCTTCAAGTGTCTGCTCGATCCGGAGATCGGCGCCATCAAGGACCTCAACGAAATCGACGCTGTCGGCCACCGCGTGGTGCAGGGCGGCGACCTCTTCGAGAAGAGTTGCCTCGTCACGCCGGAGGTGGAGAAGGGCATTGAGAGCCTGATCGACCTCGCCCCGGTACACAACCTGGGCCACTTGCGTGGTATCCGTGCTGTCAACGCACTTATGCCGCACACGCCGCAGGTGACGGTCTTCGACAATGCTTTCCACAGCACGATGCCGCCCTACGCTTATCTCTATGCCATCCCGTATGACCTGTACGAGAAGTACCACGTGCGTCGCTACGGTTTCCATGGAACGAGCCACCGCTACGTCAGTCAGCGTGTCTGCGAGTTCCTGGGTGTGGACATCACGAAACAGCGCATTATCACCTGCCATATCGGCAATGGCGCCTCTGTCGCTGCCGTGAAGTATGGCAAGGTCATCGACACCTCTATGGGCCTGACCCCGCTGGCTGGTGTGATGATGGGTGGCCGCTCGGGTGACATTGATCCTTCTGCCGTGACTTACCTCATGGAGAAGCTCGACATGAAGCCGCAGGAGATGGCCGACTGGCTCAACACGAAGTGTGGTGTGCTCGGTATCACGGGCATCAGCTCGGACATGCGCGAGGTGGAGCAGGCTGACTTCAATGGCGATAAGCGCGCTCATCTGGCTCTGGAGATGTACAACTACCGTATCAAGAAGTACATTGGTGCTTATGCAGCAGCCATGAACGGTGTTGATATCATCGTTTGGACGGCTGGCGTGGGTGAGAACCAGGAGGGTGTACGCTGGGATTCCCTGCAGGACATGGAGTACCTGGGCGTGAAGATGGACAAGGAGCGCAACCACGTCCGTGGCAAGGAGCAGATCCTCTCTGCCGACGATTCCAAGGTGAAGGTGGTGATGATCCCGACCGACGAGGAGATCGTTATCGCTCGCGACACGATGGACATCGTGAAGGACTTGAAGAAGTAAGCCTCGTCCCATCGTATAGAAAAACGCGGTGTGCCAGGCCGACAGTCTTGGCACACCGACAAAAAACAAAAATCCCCGCAAATGGAAGATCCGTTTGCGGGGATTTTGTTGATAGGATGGTTTAGTGTTTCTTGTGAGTCATGATGTCGAGGATCATCGTGTCGGTGGCCGACATCGCATCCTTGCCGATATGGGTGAGGTTGCGGACACACTGGTCGATATCCTCGTCGATGATGCCTTCTGCCGCCGTGACGTGGCGTCCCTCCATAGCCATCGTGGCCGAGAGGACGGCGACGGAGACGCCGGAACTGATCTTCAGAGAGCAGCTGGGCTTGGCGCCGTCGCAAATCATACCCGTAAGGATGGCGATCATGTTCTTGGCAGCATAGCAGGCGCGCTCGTAGCTGCCTCCCATGAGATAGACAATGCCGCTGCTGGCGCCAATACTGGCTACCACGCATCCGCAGAGGGCCGAGAGCGGGCCGAGGCTCTGCTTGATGTAGATGACTGTGAGGTGGCTCAGTGCGAGGGCGCGTACCAGCTCTTCGTCCGTGTTCTTGTTCTCCTGTGCGAAGACCACCACGGGATTGGTGGCGCAAATGCCC
>ENA-OOXT01001861-OOXT01001861.1-human-gut-metagenome-genome-assembly--contig:-NODE-1861-length-12753-cov-3.813908_pt1 | contig 12753 bp, 9 predicted proteins | sample MGYA00241590_ERZ501349 | MGnify/ENA primary metagenome ERZ501349 (study PRJEB25962, sample SAMEA2042838) | human gut metagenome | biome: human gut; feature: human-associated habitat; material: faeces...
ATACTAAGTTCCAGTTTGGTGGTGAATGGACTGGAATTTAAGTTTCCAATTCACCATAATATGAGAAAATAACTACATAGATAGTAAGGAGGTAGCTATGGACAATAATAATATCGGGGGCATGAATCCACAACAGTTTTCACAGAACACGCCACAGACTTCACAGCCACATATGGGAATGTCAGGTATCGAACTGCAGAATATGCAGCAGGAAGCGGAGCAAAGACGGCGTGAGCAAAGCAGGAGAAACGCGGATTTCTTTGGCAGGCTATGTATACCTACGATAATATATGCGCTGCTGTACACCATTTTCCTGTACGAGAATACAGGTGGAATACTTGTTACGTTGTTTGCAATCGTCACAGGAGTATACAGCCTGTATTGTATGCAGATACTTAATATAGAGGCAAAGCCGCTCACTATATGGTACAGTGTGATGATGATACTCACAGGCCTATCATCAGGATTGACCGGCAATAAAATTATACAAGGATTTAATTTTTGCTGGATTCTTGTATTTCTTGTTTTTATGATGCTTCACAATTTCTGCAATGACAGACAGTGGGGGCTCATAAAGTATATCGCTGCGGCATTTCAGGCAGTGTTTGGAGCGATTGGGTGTATAGCTGAGCCGTTTATGGATATTGCCGACTATATGAGAAATGAACGCATGGATAGTGACAATATGGGCAGTGACAATATGGGCAGTGACAGTATGGTCGGTGACAGTGCAAATGCAACTGCCGGAGAGGGGCATGTGAAAAAACACAGAATGCTTTATGTGTTTATCGGAATAGCAATTGCATTTCCGCTGGTTGTACTGATAGTGGTGCTGCTGTGCTCTGCGGATGCGGTTTTTGCCTCAGTAATAAAGAAAATATTTGCTGATATCAATTTCTTTACAGTGAGCAAGGTTGTATTTCTTTTTGTATTTGCGCTTTTCTCATCGTACTGCGGTATAAAGTATCTGAGCAAGAAGCGTATATCGGATGCACCGGTTGAGACTCCGGCATTTCCGGCTGCAATCGGTATCACTGTAGCTGCAACTATATCAGTGGTATATGTATTTTTCTGTTTTATACAGATTGTGTATCTGTTCGGGGGACTTATGCAGCTTCCAAGCGGTTATACCTACGCCAGGTATGCGAGAGAAGGCTTTTTCCAGCTGCTTTTTGTGTGTATACTGAATGTGGTTATCGTATTGCTCGGAAGTGGATTGTTCAGAAAAAATAAAATATTAAATGTATTTTTAATTTTAATAACACTGTGTACATATATCATGATTGCATCAAGCGCATATCGTATGGGACTGTATGTGTCAGAGTACGGGCTGACAGCCACCAGGCTTTGTGTGTTATGGGCACTTGGAGTGATAGCGCTGTTTATGCTCGGAGTGATTTTATCTATATGTAAGCCTGCTTTTTCGCTATTTCGGTACGGAATAATAGTAATCGGGGTATGTTATCTTGTGCTTGCATTTGCAAGGCCTGATTATCTGGTTGCAAGGTACAATACAGTATGTATGGAGGATACAGACTACAAATATCTGATGTCACTTTCCACGGATGCATCCCCGGCGCTTGCGGCAGATGCAGACTTTATGGAAAATAAGGGGATGGTCACCATGTATGCAAGACAGCTGGCAGGTGAGACGAATGACAGCTTAAGACAGCTCAATGTGTCTCATATAAAGGCTGCACATTTATTCAGAGATAGCATAGATGAGGTAAAGAGCTCACAGCTTATCCTTTTATATGTATATTCGCCTTACGATTCGGGCAGCTATAACAACAATGATACCGGTCTTGATGGCGTGGACAGCATACAGATGGGCTATCATGTGTTAAAGGATACAGAAGATGATGACACAGCCTACTATGATTACGACAGTTATAGCATGGATGATACAAGAGTGGCGGCACCAGTATTATTCAAATGGGTGGATGCAGTCGAGGTGAAGAAGATTTCCGACAGTGAGCGTATCTTCCTTGCAAAGATTCCAAGAAAGGCATTAAAAGGCAAGGAGGGAGTGAATATTGAATACAGATTTAATAAAAATGGAGATGTTATATATTCATCCCAGTACAATGTGATCCTTGACAAGAAAAAAGGACTCAACGAGGTGGAGATGTCATACTATGCCGGAACAGATGGCGTGGATGTGCCTGAGTACAATATTTATGGAAAGTAATAGTTTAAATTGTATATAATCCAAAAACGGACATGGCAGTTTTGCATGTCCGTTTTTGTTTTTGTATAATAAGTATATGGTATTATGAACCGGGTGGTTTACATAAAGCAGAGTAAAATTTAATCAAGCTTTAATATTAATCCTAATATACGCTTTACAGAGGTCTCCATCTCACTACGAGAGATGGCACCCTTATCATAAGCCTTCTTTACACGATCAGGATATCCATTTCCCATCTTAAGATCATTTCCGGCTTTTGTCTCCTTGTAATGCTCGCCACAGGTCCACCAGTCGGTTGTGACCATTCCTTCATAGCCCCACTCATCACGCAGTATTCCTGTCAAAAGGTCCTCGCTTTCAGAGGCTCTGTAGCCGTTTATCATATTGTAAGAGGACATAATAGCCCATGGATTATCATTCTTTACAATCATCTCAAATGCCTTCAGATAAATTTCTCTGGCAGCTCTTTCTGAAACGCGTGAATCGCTGTTTTTGCGGTTGGTTTCCTTGTTGTTCAAGGCAAAGTGCTTGAGTGTGGCACCGACATTGTTTGACTGGATTCCGCGTACCATGGCACCTGCGAGCTTTCCTGTTACGAATGGATCCTCTGAGTAGTACTCGAAGTTACGTCCGCAGAGAGGACTTCTGTGAATACAGATGGCAGGGGTGAGCCACAGTGCAAGGTTGTTTTCCTTTAATTCTTCACCGCCGGCGCGTCCTACAGCCTCTAAAACATCCGGGTTCCATGTGCATGCAAGCAGTGTGGAGCATGGAAACGCAGTGGTGCATATACCGACCTCAGGCGCTATGCGCACTCCTGCAGGACCATCTGCTGTCATGACAGAAGGAATACCGTATTCAGGCATATTTCCGATACCGAAGGTATTTGCAACACCTGTATTTGGCTGTCCGCCGAGCAGATGAATGAGTTCATCGATGGAAAGCTCTGATACAAATTCATCAAGCGTGATACGTCCTTCCACAACATCCATGATGTCGTGACTGCCGTTTTTAGCCATGCCATCGGCAAAGCGGAAGTATGGGATGGCTCTCTGACCGGGAGCAACACCCTCTGTCAGGGAAGGGTCAATGTTGCCAATAGCTGAGTAGTCGGTGTCCACAGGCTCACTTTGAGGCAGAGCTTCATAGCTTCCGTCAGCGAGCATTCTCTTTGGCAGACTTGTAGGAACCAGCTTTGCTGAAAGCTGCTCGGTAATTACATCATGATTTAATATATATGAGTAATCAGCTTTTGTCACGTCACGGACGCTCGTTCCAACGTATATATCATATGAACCGGCTTCAAGTACATATGCAGACTTTTTAACCTTTCCAAGGTCATCATATGATGCCATATCGTTTATTTCCCATGTAAGGATCATAAGCTGTGATTCACCCGGCTGCAGTTCTCTTGTCTTTTCAAAGGCTGCGAGCTCCTTTGCAGGCTTGCCAAGCTTTCCTTGTGGTTTAGCAATGTATACCTGAACAACCTCTTTTCCGGAGAATTTACCTGTATTTGTCACACGAACTTTTGCGTAGAGCTTATTGGTCTCAGACGTACAGTTGGAATTCACAACGCCGGCAGAAACAGTCTCCACATCAAATGAGGTGTATGAGAGGCCATAGCCAAATGGGTATACAACCTTCTCGGCAGCTCCCGGAATTGTCTCGAAATAGCGGTATCCGACATATATATCATCGGTATAGTCCACATAGTCTCTTGACTCGTGGAAATTGTAAGTAGACGGATAGTCGTCGAGTGATTTGGCAAATGTATCGACAGTTTTTCCGGAAGGATTGCCATCTCCTACGAGAAGCTCAGCGGCAGCGAGCCCGCCTTCAATACCACCCTGTAAGGCAAGCAGTGCTGATTGAATCTGATCATCATAAGCAAACCAAGATGTATCAACCATTCCGCCGACATTTAAAATCACGATTACATTTTTGAAACTGGCTTTTACAGTGTCAATCATCTCCTTTTCTTTTACGGAGAGACAGAAATCACCATCCTTAAAAAGCTCTGCCGACTTCTCGGTCATCTCGCGTTCGTAGTCCCAGAGAGCCTTGTTGTTTGGGTCAATAACACCCTTTCTGTCCCAGCCTTCTCCGGAGTAGCGGCAGATTGAGATGATAGCAGTGTCGGTATATGCCTGAGCCTTGCTTAAAAGCTCAGCCGGTACATCCGGCTCTATAGTCATGCCGGGTACAGCACCGGCTGCATACTGCTTTTTAATGTCGTTGCGGTAGTAATCGCACAGCTCCTCAAATATGCTTATTTTCTCTTTTTGAAGCTTAAGTCCTTCGTAGAGATTGCGGATATATGCAACGGTTACATCACCGCTTCCGCCACCGCCCTTTACATAGTCGAAAGTACCCTTTCCAAACAGGGCTACCTTAGAACCCGCTGCAAGAGGGAGTACGTTGTTTTCGTTTTTGAGAAGTACCATGCCTTCCTTGGCAGCTTCCTTTGAAAGCTCTATGTGAGCCTTGCTTCCTGTAACTCTTTCACCATTTGCCCCAAGTGGAAGATTAGGAGTGAATTTGAATCGTGACCATTTGTTCATAGCAGATTACCTTTCTTATATTTTTATTATTTAAAGAGCTTCCCATACATTAATATGTCGGGAGCTTGTTCTTTTCGTACAAGATGATTGTAAATTATAAAAGCGATATATACAATTGTGATACTGACATTATTTTAGGTCGATATTGACTTTTTGCGTGAGAGGAGTATATTTTGAAGGTAGAATTTCAAACTATGAATATTGTTTTCTTCGGAATAATTGGATAGGCTCAGGCTAATATAGCATTAAACATTAAATACGAAGTTTGATTTAGTAAGTTATGGAGAAAATTATGCAGCAATACACACACGAAAACGTCAGATCAATACCACATCTTCCAATCTACTGCGACAGATACGAGGACTACAGGCAGTTTTCACCGAGGCACTGGCATGACCATATAGAGATAATCTATGTAGTTTCCGGCTCACTGCAGGTTGTCTGCGGTGAAAATGAATATACATTGCAAGAAAATGAATTTTTTGTCATAAACTCAAATAAGATACATGGCACGCAAAGCTATGAAAGAGTCAGGGTGCTTCTGGTGCAGATACCGTATGCATATCTGGACAGCTACATAGACGATTACGGACATATAAGGTTTAGAGAGTGCTATGAGACCGAGCATGGCAGCAGAAAATATGAGCAGATGAAGTCTCTTCTTAAGTCGATAGCGCATATATACCGGAAAAAGGGCAAGGGCTATGAGCTTCGACTTATGGCAAAAGTGAACGAATTCTTATATATTTTGTTTACAAATTATTCGTACAAAGAGATGAATGCGGGAAAAGAATCCAGACAGATAGCGCGCCTTAAGGATGTCCTTAGATATGTGGCGAAAAACTATCAGGAGCCAATAGCATTAAAGGAGGCTGCAGACATAGCCTCACTCAATCAGGAGTATTTCTGCCGTATGTTCAAAAAATGCATGGGAGTTACATTTCTCGAGTATGTCAATCAGGTAAGAATCAATCACATACATGAGGAGCTTCTGGCAACTGAGGATTCCATCACGGACATACTGGAGCACAATGGATTTACGAATTATAAGGTGTTCAGCCGGATGTTTAAGGCGCAGTTTGGCATGACACCGAGGGAATTGCGGAAATTACAGGAAAATTAAAATGTCATGAATTTGATGTTTTTGAGCTTTTTTTTGTATATTTTAATGATACTTAATCGTTATAGTAATGCTATGGTTACGTGTTACGCTGAAAGGTGTGGACAGTAACATGATGCGAGATAGCAAATAAGTATAATTGTTTCCAATAATGCAGGTGGATACAGCTTTGCAAAGTCAGGTGCAAACGGAAGGCTTTTGAGATATGTGTTTAATCAGTTCGATGAGCCTGGCAGATATATTTATATCAGAGACAACGAGAGCAAGGATTACTGGTCAGCTTCGTGGCAGCCTGTAGGAAAGGATTTGAATGAATACAAGAGTGAGTGTCATCATGGAACAGCATACACAAAGATGATGGCTGATTACAGCGGTATTCATTCAGAAGTAAGATATTACGTTCCGCTGAACAAGACATACGAAGTGTGGAATTTGAGCGTGACGAATAATTCTGATAAGGCAAGAAGCCTTAATATTACAGGTTACGCTGAGTTTACAAACAACAGCAACTATGAGCAGGATCAGGTGAATCTGCAGTATTCACAGTATATTACAAAGACAGTATTTGTGGAGAACAGAGTGCGTCAGATGATCCATGCCAATCTTGACCGCATCGAGGATGGCAAGGAAATTGACAACAAGGATGTGGTAAACAGATTTATCGGACTTGCAGGAGCACCTGTTGACAGCTGGTGCGGTGACAGGGGAGAATTCCTCGGAGAATATCACAGATATGGCAATCCTGTCGGAGTGGAGAGCGGAAAGCTTAACAATCACGGCAACTACAACGAGAATAGCTGTGGAGCAATCACAACAGTATTAGAGCTGGCACCGGGTGAGACAAAGACAATAGCATTCTTAGTTGGAATGATAGATAATGAGACAGCAGGAAAGATTGTTGCTTCTTACACGGATACAAAAGCTGTCTGCGACAAAGAACTTGAGGAGCTTATCGCATATTGGCATGGACAGTTATCACATTTCCAGATTAATACACCAAGTGATGAGTTCAACACAATGATCAATACATGGAACGCATATAACTGTTTCATGACATTTATCTGGTCAAGGGCTGCATCATTTACATACTGTGGACTCAGAAACGGATACGGATACCGTGATACAGTCCAGGATATTCAGGGTGTTATACACCTTGCACCTGAGATGGCTGTTGAAAAGATCAGATTCATGCTCTCAGCACAGGTTGATAACGGTGGAGGACTTCCGCTTGTCAAGTTTACACACAATCCGGGACATGAGGATCGCTCATCGGCTTCATGAACTTCCTTATGTGGTTCGGTAATACGACTATTATGCTCATGGCAGCAGTCATGGGTATCAGTACAGAAGTATTTGAGGCGGCAGATCTGGATGGATGTAATGCATTGCAGAGATTCAAAGAGTAAGAACTATGGTATGGCCGGAACATTGTCAGTATATCTGTTTATAGTCAGCGCAATTCTGTGCTTCATCGTATACAGAATGACAAATGACAGCGATCCTGACGGATCAAAGGCAGCAGCAAAGCGAGCTGCAAAAGAAGATAGAAGAAAGAAAAAGGAGGCGGCTAAATAATGAAACCAAAACATAAAATTAATGTCCGCAGTGTTATAGCGCATATAGTTTTGATATTATTATCATTTTTATGCCTGTTCTTCTTTGTAATACTTATAATCAATGCGACAAGGTCGCATGCACAGCTACAGAAGGGCTTCTCATTTATCCCGGGCGGGCATTTCCTGGATAATCTGAAATCTGTAGCTAATGACGGAACCTTCCCTATGTTTAAGGGAATAGTAAACAGCCTTATTATATCGGGCTCATGTGCAGCTTTATGTACATATTTTTCATCGCTTACAGCATATGGACTTTATGCTTACGATTTCAAATTAAAGAAAGTTGCATTTACATTTATCATGGCGATACTGGTTATGCCGACACAGGTTACTGCGATGGGCTTCCTGCGTTTAATAACAAAGATGGGAATGTATGATTCGTGGGCTCCACTTATCATTCCATCAATAGCATCGCCGGCGGTATTCTATTTCATGTACAGCTATCTACAGTCATCACTTCCTCTATCACTTGTAGAAGCTGCACGAATTGATGGTTCGAATGAGTTTAGGACATTCAACCATATAGTATTGCCGATCATGAAACCTGCAATTGCAGTACAGGCAATTTTCACATTTGTAGGTTCATGGAACAACTACTTCACACCGGCCCTGATCATCCAGTCAAAGAATAAGATGACAGTACCAATTTTGATTGCCACACTTCGAGGAGCGGACTATATGAATTTCGATATGGGAAAAATCTATATGATGATAACAGTAGCTATCGTGCCTATTATTGTTGTATATCTCCTCTTATCAAAATATATTATTGCCGGTGTCACACTTGGAGGCGTGAAGGAGTAAACAATTTAATTAGTTTTAGCATCAGAGCAGATGGCTTACATATATGTTATGTAGGTCATCTGTTTTTAGTATATTGAAATATGAGGTACAGCATATTTTTTATTTAGGAAATATTATGGCACCTATGCAGTATATCAGCAGAAAAATGCAGAAAATAACTAAATGATTGTTGATTAAATAATTCTAAAATGATAGATTATAGAATTGACTCATGGTATAATATAACGAACGTAAAGATATGTGCGTCGAAAGAGATATCATATAGATAAGATTGGAGAAAATACATGAACCCAGCAAGCATAATGAAAATGATGAAAGCAAAAAATACATTTACAGCAAACCACCCAAAGTTTGTATCCTTTTTACAGTATGCATTCGGCAGCGGCATCCCGGCAGACTCTGTTATTGAAATCACAGTTACAAAGCCGGGACAGGAGCCTGTGACCTCCAATATCAAGGTGCAGCAGTCGGATCTCGAGCTTTTGGAGAGTCTTAAGGACTTAAAATAGAGGTAAAATATGTTATACCAGATTAAGGATGGGACAGTTTCGGCAGGAGGTCAGACGATTCTGTCCCATGTTGATTTTTATATAAAGGAAAAAGAAAAAATAGCTGTAGTCGGCAAAAACGGCGCTGGAAAGACCACACTGCTTCGGCTTCTTGCTGGTGAGCTGACACCGGACAGGGATGACAGCAGGGGCAGCTACGGCAGAAGCAATGATATGGTCACGGGAGCTGCCACTGCAGGCAGTGATTTAGATGGTACGGCAAAAAGAACTCAAAGAGCAAAAAAGAAGAAACCGTCGGGAAACCCGGAAACCGGAATCACTATGTCCAGAAATATCACAATTGATATGCTTAGACAGGCGGATAAATCAAATCAGGATTTGACAATAGAGCAGATACTGCTTGAGAGCTGCCCGGATAAAGATACCTTTTCAAAAGAGAGGTTTGACTACGAGATGGAGTACGACCGGCTTTTTACAGGCTTTGGCTTTGATAAAGAAGAAAAAAGCCGTACATTCGGCAGTTTTTCTGGAGGTGAACAGACCAAGATTTCACTTATAAAGCTCTTGCTTGAAAAACCGGATTTGCTGCTTCTTGATGAGCCGACTAACCATTTGGACATGAAAACGGTGGAGTGGCTGGAGGATTATCTGATTAACTATCCCAAGGCTGTAGTTATGGTGTCCCATGACAGGGCATTTCTTGATGCAGTTGCGACTGGTGTATATGAGCTTGAAAACGGAGCATTGCACAGATATGCCGGCAACTACACGCAGTACAGGCAGCAGAAGCTTAAAAATCTGCAGATACAGCGCAAAGCCTACGAGCGCCAGCAGGCGGAGATTGCGCACAATAATGAACTTATCGACAAATTCAAGCATAAGCCGAAAAAAGCTGCGTTTGCACGCTCGAGAAAGACCATGCTGGCACGCATGAAGCTGATAGAAAAGCCGGTTGAAGATGAAGCTCATATTTTTACAGGCAATATCGAGCCACAGTTTCCGGGCGGTAAATGGGTTTACGAGGCGAAGGAATTAAAAATTGGATATGACGGCAGGGCACTGCTTGAGCTGTCGCTTCGTATAAGGCGTGGTCAGAAGATTGCCGTAATTGGTGACAACGGCATAGGAAAATCAACATTTCTAAAGACTGTGGCAGGACTTGTTCCGCCAATAAAGGGCACAAGCCAGCTCGGCAGCAATCTGCTGGTGGGATATTTTGACCAGCAGTCGGCACTTATAGACAGCGATAAGACGGTGAGAGACCATTTTCACGAGCTTTTTCCGGCACTTGTGGAGAAGGACTTAAGAAAGACGCTTGGCATGTATCTGTTGGGAGGGGCAAATGCCTCAAAGCGTATCAGCTCGCTCTCAGGTGGTGAGAAGTCCAGGCTTGTGCTCGCAGAGCTTCTGACAGGTCGTCCAAATCTTATGATACTCGATGAGCCGACCAATCATATGGATATTCCGGCGAAGGAGACACTCGAATCGGCATTTAAGGCATATACCGGCACCATGCTCTTTGTATCGCATGACAGGTATTTCATAAAGCAGGTGGCTGATGCCATACTGGTCTTTGAAAAGGACCGGGTGATGTACTATCCGTTTGGATATGACCATTATATTTCAAGGCTTAAAGCATCACAGGACGGCAATCTGCCGGCGCTCATGCAGGCAAAGGATGCTGCGATGGTCGAGGCACTTGCGGCTGTCCCAAAGAGGGAGAGGCATGAGACCAGACAGCTTTCGACAGATGAGGCGTACCTCGAGTGGAAGCTTACGCTTGCGGCAGAGCCAATGATGAAAGCGGCTGATGAAGCAGAAAAGGTTTATGAGGAGCTATGTGAAGCAGAAAGCGAGCTTAACGAAGAAAATGTCGATAAGCTGCGACTGCAATATGAAAAAGTTGCTGACTCATGGACAAATGAGTGTACAAAATGGTATGATATATACTTAGATGAGATGTATCCAGAGAATGATTTTTAATTTGCAGACATAAGGGAATCAATGTCATTTGCTGTATATCATAAATTATCCGGGGAGAAAGGATTATATATGTGGTTATCAAGATATTTTGTGTATTTTATTATATTTAGCTGTATGGGCTGGATATATGAGAGCATCTACTGTACCATCAGGGCAAAAAAATGGGAAAACAGAGGCTTTCTCTATGGACCACTTTGTCCTATTTACGGAGCCGGAGGTGTCGCAATCACTGCGATAGCAGATTTTATTTCTGTTCACACGGATGCTACATTTACATGGTGGCAGATATTTCTTGTGGCATTTTTTGGAAGCATTGTCTTAGAATATGGCACATCATGGGCGCTTGAGAAGCTGTTTCATGCATACTGGTGGGATTACAGCAGCATGCCGCTTAATATAAACGGCAGGGTGTGCTTTCCATATTCTGTAGGCTTTGGGGTGGCAGGACTTATAGTGGTGTATTTTATTGCACCGTTTACGAAGCTCATCACAGGCTGGATGTCACCTATATGGTATGAGTTTTTCTCACTGCTTCTTATGGGCTTTTTAGCTGTAGACACTGCAATCACCGTGTCAGCGCTTACAGATTTCAGCAGGACAATAGTCAATCTGCAGAACAATTTCAACACCTATATGGATGAGGTAGTGGAAGAGGTTAAAGAGCGTAAGAAGGCGGCAGATGAAAGGTCGCAGGAGAGGTCACAGGAGCTTGCGGAGGCAGTCGAGGAGCGCAGAAAGAGAAAACGTATCAGAGCCAGTGCAGACCGCGTCATCGATTCAATGGGTGCTTTAAAGAAATCTGCGCTTAACCGAGCACAGGGATTCAGAAATCCAAAGGTGGAGAACAGGTATCTCGAGACATTTACAGAGAGTCTGAAGGAACGCTTTAAAAGAGAACGTATAAGGAAAGCAAAGAAGGCGAAAAAGGCAGATAAATAACAAATAAAAATTTTTAAAAAAATTTCAAAAAAAGCTTGCATTATCCGATTGACCATGGTATTATAATACACGGTTCGTTGGTCAAGCGGTTAAGACGCCGCCCTCTCACGGCGGAAACACGGGTTCGATTCCCGTACGGACTGCTAAAACAAAAAGCCCTCAGTACACAGTGCTGAGGGCTTTTTATTTTTGCAAGCTATTAATAACTATAAGACCACTGAGAACAAAAAGCTGATGTCTGCCCGGCTTGTTTAGAATCTCATTGGGGATCATTGAAATAGTAGCCACATCCACACTGTGCTTGAAGATGTACTAGATGTGGTGACCGCCACCACTGTGACTGCCGCCACTATGACCTCCACCACCGCTGTGACCGCCACTTGAGCCTGAGCTTTGTGGACTGTAGTGTCTTGTCTGGTTCATAAAGCGTGCGCGTGCATTTTGAATCTCTACCTTTGTAAATGCTGCACCCATGAGCTCGTTGCTCTTAGCCTTGCGGCCCTTTGACAGGGATAATGCATATACAAAGCAAAAAATCATGCCGGCAGCGAGAGCGATAAAGATACTTGAAATGTATCTGAGAGGCTGTGATATATGTCCGCCTGCAAGGACTGTGTTGACCTGGTCTATTGTTTCCGTACAGCAGGTGAAATAGTCGTAATCATGACTTGAGGTGGCATATATATAAGTGTTGTCACAGATGGAGTTACATTTTGAGTTTGGAATGGTTCTCTGCGTGCTTCCCTCACAAGCCAGATAAATCTCGTCTAAATCTCTGTCTATTACGAAAATGACACCGTTTGCACCGGTTCCGAAATAGCCTTCAAATGTATTGACTGCATAGCTTTCAGTGCTTCCGTAAGGATGTGAGGTAGTGGTGACAACAGCTATGTTGCAGTATTCGGTTGTCTTTTTCATCTGTGAGATGAGCTTGCCTTTTACGGCATCGTCAATGAAATTGGCAGAGTCATCAAGGATGTACTCGTAGCCGGTAGAATTGTTTGTGCCGCTTAGATTGTAATTTGTG
>ENA-OOXT01001862-OOXT01001862.1-human-gut-metagenome-genome-assembly--contig:-NODE-1862-length-12742-cov-1.731457_pt1 | contig 12742 bp, 11 predicted proteins | sample MGYA00241590_ERZ501349 | MGnify/ENA primary metagenome ERZ501349 (study PRJEB25962, sample SAMEA2042838) | human gut metagenome | biome: human gut; feature: human-associated habitat; material: faeces...
TTTGATTTATATCACGATTTAATGGACGATATAATGGATAGTCATCCAGATTGGTTTAATATGTTAACATTTAACAAAAAAGAAAATAAATTCATTCTTGATTATATAAAATCAAAAAATAGAATCAAACATAAAAGGCAGATTAATTAATAAATTATTATATGATACGTAATAATATATACTTATAACTTAGGAGATTAATAAAAACTAGTCTCTTTTTGTTTTTATTAAAAAATGTTATAATATAACTATATTTAATATTCATTTAATAAATAAATTATATATTTAAAGAGGTGATTAACTATGCATATCTTAATAATTGAAGATGAATATACACTCGCAGAACTAATAAAAGAAAAATTAACTAAAGATGATTACATCGTAGATATAGAAACAGATGGTGAAGAAGGTTATTTATAATACCTTATCAGGACTATATGATTTAATAATATTAGATGTAATGTTACCAAGTATGAATGGTTTTGAAATATTAAAAAAACTAAGAGAAGAAGAAATAGAAAGTAAAGTCATAATGTTAACAGCCAAATCAATGCTCGAAGATAAACTAAATGGTTTAGAAAATGGAGCGGATGACTACTTAACAAAATCATTTCATATTGAAGAGTTATTAGCAAGAGTAAATATTCAGTTAAATAAAACAAGTACTAGTAAAAAGAAAAAAATATCTTATGAAGATATAGAAATAGATATAACAAAATCAGTACTAAAAAATACTAACAATAATGAAGAAGTAGAACTAGTATGTAAAGAATTAAAATGGTTATAAATTATATGTAAATAACACCGCTATAAATTAAATATCAAAAAGATACTAAAAAGTAAAATTAGTATCTTTTTATACTAGTCAAGTTAACCAAATTAACATTATTTACATATACTACTTTGAAGGTGATAACTATGAATAATAATGAAGATAGAGCGGTTCGTAAAGTAATAATTGACCCAGGTCATGGTGGTACGGATGCAGGTGCTACAGGTAATAATTTACTAGAAAAAGACTATAATTTATTAATATCCAAATACATGTATGATAGATTTAAACAGTTAGGAATACCAGTGGCTATAACAAGAGACTCTGATACGACTTTATCTCCAACCGATAGAGTAAATACTATTTTAAATAAATTTGGCAATTCATCTGATGTTATACTAATATCAAACCATGTTAATTCAGGAGGCGGCGAAGGAGCCGAAGTCATCTATGCCCTAAGAAACAAAGATACCCTAGCTAAAAGAATACTAGAAAACATCGGAGCAACTGGACAAGAAACAAGAAAATACTACCAAAGAAGACTACCAAGTGACACCTCTAAAGACTACTATTTCATACATCGAAATACTGGCAATCTAGAACCGCTAATAGTGGAGTATGGCTTTATTGACAATACCAAAGATGTCGAGTTCCTAAAAGAAAACTATGAAGAATTAGCAGAATCCGTAATATCTGCAGTAGCAAACTATATAGGAGTACCATACACACCACCAGAGGACCTAATAACTAATACTTATGTCGTTCAAAAAGGCGATACCCTATATAGTATAGCAAATAAATTAGGAACTACTGTTTCAGAACTCAAAAAAGAGAATAACTTAACATCAAATACATTACAAATAGGAGAGGTTCTTCGTATTCCAACTAAAGAAATATATGAAGAAGAAGAAAATATCTACATAGTCAAAAAAGGCGATTCCTTATATTCCATTGCCAATAAATATAATACTACCGTTGATGAACTAAAGAGAATCAATAACTTAACAAGTAACATACTATCAATAGGTCAGGTACTAAAATTACCAAGTGATAAAGCAAGCAATGTAGAAAAGGAAGAAAATACCATTAGTTATACAGTCCAAAAAGGAGATTCTTTATATAGTATAGCAAGAAAGTATGATACAACTATTGATAGAATAAAAGATTTAAATAATTTAACCACCAATTTACTATCCATAGGTCAAGTATTACTAATACCAACAGATACCAATCTTGAAACAACCTACACAGTCAAAAAAGGGGACTCTCTATACAGCATAGCCAAAAAATATAACACTACTGTTGATAGATTAAAGCAATTAAATAATCTAACATCAAATCTACTATCCATAGGTCAAATACTAATAGTAAGATAATATAGAAAGTATATAACCATATATTTTCTTTTTTGCTCTAAAAACTAGTATCAAATTACTATTTACACAAAACAAAATAAGTGCTATAATAAGCCACAAATCACTAAAGGGGGATATTATCATGTTTATAGAAGACAATAAAGAACTTATAAACAAAGCCCATTTTCTAGAGGACTTTTTAGATTCATTTGTTAGTGATACATACCATTTAAATAATATTATCTTTACTCATATTACTGATTATTTAGCACTTATCACTTTCTTAGAAGAACATATTTTATTACCAAATAAAGATGAAGTAAATAACATAGATTACACACTCTTTACAAAAAGTACTAAAGAAGAAAATGTAAATATAGTAAACAAATTCTATCGAAATCTAAATATAAACTTTGATATAAATAAAGAAGTGCCAAAAGAAAATATAAGCTACCATACTCATGATATAACTAAATTCAGTAAAGATAAAGATATCGAATTAGAAAAATTAATTTTTGGCAGTTGTATTCCAAAAGCCAATAATGGTAGTCCAAAAATATTAATTCCCAATAATGGCCTTCTATCAGACTCTGTAACTTTAGTACATGAACTAAGTCATTATCGTAACTATCCTTGGTCAAAAGTAGGAGATAATCTTACTGAAGTACTATCTTTTGCGGAAGAAACAATTTACCTAGACTATTTATTAATATTAGGATATAAATATGAATTCTATAAAATAAATACTATCAACTATGATAGCTTTTATGATAATATAAAAAAACTAATACCAACATATCGTATACTTACACTTTATTTAAAATATGAAAATCTATCTCCAAAAATATATCAAAATAATTTTCCTAATGAATCATATAAAAAAGATATAGAAACAATATATAACAATATATTTAATATATTTCAAACTTTTACAAATTCCACATATCATATGCTAGGCTATTTATTAGGAGTTCATCTTTATATAGAATATAAACAAAATAAAGACTATCTAAATCTAATAGAACAAATGCATACTAATATTAACAAGTATTCATATGAAGAATGTCTAAATATATTAAATTTATATCCCTTAAAAGATAAAATAACAATACTAACTGATGATATAAATAAAATAAATACAAGTATCAAAAAAAGACAGTATAAAAAGCTATTACTTTAAGTAATAGCTTTTTTATTTAACCTCTTCTTTAGTTTTATTAGATTTAACTTCCATAACAATAGGAAGAATAATAGGAACTCTACCAGTCTTGTCAGACAAAATAGGCATAAGACCATTAATCATTTCACTCTTCATATCATTAAAATTAAATACTTTCTTTTTAAGCTCCTTATTAATAATTTCCTCAGCACTATGTTGAATATCACGAATCAAATCAATATTTTCATTAACTAAAATATATCCTCTTGTCGTAATAGCGGGACTACCCATAAGTACCTTATTATGTGTATCAATATTAGCAATGATAACCAAAATACCATTATTACTCATAAGAATTCTATCTTTAATAACGGCATTTCCAACATCTCCAATTCTAGAACCATCAACATAAACTTCTCCAGCTTGTACTTTACCATCTCTATATAACTCATTATTCTTAAGCGATAAAACATCACCATTTTCAAGAACAAAAGTATTACCTTTTTCTACACCGCACATTACTCCAAGATCAGCATGCATTTTAAGCATTCTATATTCACCATGGTAAGGAACAAAGTATTTAGGTTTAAATAGCCTAATCATAAGTTTAAGTTCCTCTTGATTAGCATGTCCTGAAGAATGAATGTCTGTCATAGAGTTAGTAAACACCTTAACTCCTTTTTTATATAATTTATTAATAGTTTTAGATACTGAAGCAGTATTACCAGGAATTGGTGATGAAGAGAAAATAACAACATCATCAGGCATAAGCGTAATTTGTCTATGACTACCTGAGGCAATTCTAGATAAAGCCGCTAAAGGTTCACCTTGGCTACCAGTACACAAAAGACATACTTCACTAGGTTTCATATGATTAGCTTCTTCTGCAGTAATAATAATACTTTTATCTTTAAAGTAACCACATTTAATAGCAATATCAACCATATTTTCCATGCTTCTACCAAATAGAGCAATCTTTCTATTATTCTTACGACATGTTTCCATAATATGCTTAATTCTATATACATTAGAAGCAAAAGTAGCAAGAATAATTCTATTATTCTTATTAGCAGTAAATATTTCACCTAGGTTTTCATCAACTACAGATTCACTGAGTGAAGCACCAGGACTAAGAGCATTAGTAGAATCACTCATAAGCACTGCTACACCTTTTTCACCAATTCTTGCCATTTTATGTAAATTAGACATCGGACCAATAGGGGTCATATCAAACTTAAAGTCTCCTGTCATAACAATAGTACCATCTGGAGTATCTATAGCAAGACCATGAGAATCAGGTATTGAGTGAGTTGTTCTAAAAAATTCAATATTAAAATATTTAGTTTTTATTACAGTATTCTCGTCATAAACAAATAATCTTCCCATTATACTAACTCTCCTTTCATCTGCTCCACTTCCTCTTCTGTAATTCCCAGGCGGTCATAAAATGTAACCTCTGCCGGAATACCGATTGTAGCCGCATCCGCCGCAATAGCCTTTGAAAGTGTCAAAATTGTGTGCTTGGTCTGATTGTTATTTGTGGTTGTTTCGGCATCTGCTGCCGCCGTTCCCTCTGCTGCTGCCGTTTCCTGGTCTGCTTCTGCTGCCTTTTCAACCTCAATATGCTCCACGGTCTTAACGGTTGCGGTCACGTTCCCGGCTTTTACCTTGTCCCCCTCTGTAACCTCGTTTACAAACATAAGGGTAACGCCCTTTCTGTCCTCGGTTTTCTCCAGGATAGGGCAAAAGATGAAATTCTGATTTTCCAACTTCTCAACTGCTGCCAACCAATCTTCTTTCTTCAATCTGCCTTTCTTTACAAGTTTGTAAGTGTTGACTAAATCCGCCTTTGTCTTAATTACTTTTGGAAATCCTACCATTGTTTAATCCTCTCTTTCTTTTTATTGTGCAATAAATGAACCAATATAATTTCCGATATAGCCCAGGTTTGAACCCTCACGCAATGTAATATTCTGCGTTGTCATAAGATTATCGTTTGTAACCTTAAAGGCTTTCGGTGTAACCATAACGCTTTCCAAATCCGCTTCCACGGTGTATTCTCCGGCTTCCGTGACATAAAAGCCCATTTGACTTTTTGTAACTGTAACCGCCTGCATGGTCCCCGTGGTCTTATTCGTAAGTTTTACCGTTACCGGGCTTGTAATCTGCTCCAATGTGCTAATGATGTAAACCTTAAAGGCAATGTTGTAAACCTTTTCTTTTACATCATCAATCTGTAATTGCAGTTTCCCGGCAATGTCCCCGGAAAGTTCCGTTTGCTTCTCTTTAAACCACTTATTCCATTGTGCTTCCTGGTCCGTCATAAACGCTTGTGTCATTTCGGCGTATTCTTCAATGAAATTTGCATGGTCTTGTTCCATGCTCTTTTTTTCCAGGGCGAACCATGCGTTAAATTGCTTTGTGAACTGTGAAAAATCAAAGTCCTCAAACTGTGATGCAATGAAACCGCACAATCCCGTGTCTGCCCTGGTGTCTGTAATATCACTTTGTGATATTGCCACCGCTCCGGCTGCCACATAAATTTCCGCCAAACATTTTTCCTGGATTGTGTCATTGTTCGTAAGTTCCGGCGGCTGCGGATTGCTTGAATATGCCCCCTCTAAAATAAAAATGCTTGGTTTTCGCTCTGTTTCATCATTCCGTAATATTACACGGTCAATTCTTGGCAATGTACCGTTTGAACCGCTCACGGGCAATTCTAGGACGGTTGTATTATGGATTGTGTGCAAGTTGATGTATGCGTACCCGGTACGGCTTCCGCCATACTTTCCCCGTCTGCGGTTACTTGCAAATGTCCATACGCCACACCCTCTTTATAGAACGGGGCTTTGTCCTCGTTCATATCCTGGCCGTTGTATAAGCGGTCTTTATTTACGGAATTGTAAAAAAATCCTCTTACTGCCATTTGCTTTTCCTCTCCTTTCCTAATTGTCCCAATTTATGGTTGTGGGTAGGGCATCCCCAAAAGTAGGAACAACATACATTCCGCCGTATTCGTAAACCTCGCAAAGTTCCGTAATGCGTAAATTTAATACTTTGTTCCATTTTGCCTTTTCTACTGTCACAATGTCCCCTAAATCGTAATCCGTGCCATAGATAAAATTAACCTCGGCTTCCACTTCGGCTTCTATGTTCTCAATCACGGCGTTTTCCGCTTTGTACTGCTCCCCTCGGATGCGTAATGCTTCCAGGTATTCCGCATTGGTTGAAAAATCATCTTTATTTATGTCTTTGGCATCCAAAAACTCTTCCCGTAAATCAAACCCCGTTCCGCCGCCTACCGTTACATAAATACGGTCCGCACCGTCCCCGGCCCCACCTACAACAATCTTTGTTTTGGCGGTTTCGTCTGAATAGGGATGTTTTGCACGGTTTAGGTTGTTGTAACTCTCTGAAAAGATTACACGGGGCTTTGTGCCTTGCTTCGTGGTTCTGTCTATGCCTTTATATGTTTCAAAGGTCATTTTCTTACCCTTAAAGTCCGGCACTACCCTAAAGCCCAATTCACAATACCTGGCAATCTTAGAAAGATAGGTTAATACATTCTTATAGGTTGCCTGGAATGTTATTTTGGTTGCATCCCCTATTCCTGGGGCTACTTCCAACAACGGTACTGCTGCCATGCGGTTAATCATATAACGCATAGCATCTTCACACGTTCCGTTAAATGTAAACATGGGACCGGTCAATCTGTCATTAAAATATATAGGCAGAAAATAGCCGTTTCGCACAATCTCATTTACAAGGGTACTTTCCTCTTCTGTCTGGTCCCCACGGATAACGGCGGCTTCATCCTTTCCCTTTGGCCTTATTACATTACCCGGCTGCAAAAGCCTTATGTTGTCCTCTGTTGCCGGGGCGTGTAACTCAAACGTGCCACACTCGTAATATTTTCTATGCCATTGTAAGGATGTATGGTTTTCAATCGTCCCCAGGCGGTACAAATTGCGGTCATATACAATAATTTCCATGCTCTTACACCCCCAAATATGAAATGCGGTAATATACGGACACGGATAAATAGTTAATGCCGCTTTCTGCATTGTATGTAATGGTGTTTGTGCCGTCCTGCAACTGTATAAAATCCCCGTCCTCGTCCAAATACTGATTTATGATTGTTCCGTACATAGAAACAACCGTTTCCCAATCAATCATTCCGTAACGGTCCTTGTGTTCCTCAATTTCTGCCTGGCTCACACCGCCCAAAAGGTATATATTTTTCTTTCCGGTGTGCGTGAAAATAACCACATATTGGCCGCTTTGCAATTCAAAATCATTTCCGGCATAACCGACTTTTATATATTTCCCGCTCTCTGAATGGTAAATAGCCGGATTTTTTACAATGCCGTCCGCTCTGAATATTGCAGTTATTCCGATATTGTCCGCACCGTTGTTATTTTCAATTTCCTTTACCAACTCGGCTTCCCGGTGTCCAAATTCCACGCCGTTAATATCAAACCCGTTTTCAAAGTACCAATCTGATACCCAACTTGCCATTACCACTTCCACATCTGACAGGTCCTTAAAATACGGGTCGGTGCAAATAAGGCTAATTGTATAATCCCTTACAACGCCCGTTGTTGCCCCTGGTGTCACGCTTTCCACTCTGTAAGTGATTGTTTTTATATCCCCGTCCTCGCTATATTCAAGCGTTCCGGTTCTACCCTTTGGGAACACTCTATACAGTAATTCCCGGTTCTTTCTGTAATCTCCGTCAATCTCTGCGGTTATTACAATGTTTCTTTCCTTTGCCGTGCTTCCCTGGTATGTGCTGCCGTCTGTTGTGGTGTTTTCTGATGTGGTAACATTGCAATCATAACCATATATTCCGTCAAGCCCTAATAGGTGGAATGGGTTATTGTCCCAATCCCACCTAAAGGCAATAGAAACATTTTTATCATTTGTGCAAGTAACTGTAATATCTGCCATAATTTACCCCCTCTGCATTGCAATAACCATTGCACGGGTCTGTATTCTCGTTTGTCTTGCTACTTCATAAGGGGATAGGGCTTTAGGACTTGTAATATTGATTTCCTGGTGGAAACCGCTATTGTTGCCCTTTAGGTTGTCTGCTGCCGTGTTTACCGCCGAACCCGTAAGCGGTGTTACAACTGCCTTTCCGTTTACCATGCTTAAAAGTTCCGGTCCGGCTTCTGCTACCATTGCCGTACCCTCTCTTAATACACCGCCTTTTGCTAATCTTGGAAGTGAAAGTGTATCTATTTTTGAAAGTGAAACGCCCGGTATCTCATTGATAATTCCAATTACTCCGTTAATCATACCGATAAACTTATTTACAACGCCCTCTATGGTTGATAAACAACTGTTGATTGCCGATTTAAAAGCATCCCCAACCGCTGAACCGATAGCCACACCGACATTTACGAAACAACCTTTGATTTTCTCCCATAAATCAGAGAAAAAGGAAGTTACATTGGCAAATGCGTTTTTTATGTTCGTCCATGCGTTATCAAACTGTGTTTTAAACCATGTTGGAACGGATGCAAGGGCGGTTTTTATCTCCGTCCACCTTGCCCCGAACCATGAACCGATTGCAGCGAATACATTTGTTACATTGGTGTATGCGTTTGTGAACATAGTTAAAAACCATGTGGCTACTGCTGCAAGGGCGGTTTTTATGTCGTTCCACCTGGCGGCGAACCATGAACCGATTGCAGAAAAAATTGTGGTTATTGCGTTCCATGCTTCCGTAAATCGGTCACTGAACCACTGACCCACGCCCTGGAATACGGCAACAATGCTATTCCAAATATTGGTAAATAATGTTTTTACATTTACGCCGAACCCCTCTAAAAATCCGATTATGAAATTTATAACCGCCTGGATGATGTTTTTTACAAACGATATTGCACTATTAAACGCACCTTGCAGATACGAAAAGAAACCGTCAAAATCTCCATGTAATAACGCTATAATGGCATTTATGATATTGGTAACAAAATCAATCACATTTTGGATTGCTGCAATTATCGGTGCTGCTGCATTGATAACCCCATTTACAATACTTGCTATGTATGTAAGAACAAATTCAAATACGGGTTTTAATGCAGCCATGAGGTTAATAAACGCTTGCTTTAGGCTCTCCAAAAGCGGTTGTATGGTTGTCCACATCTGTGAAAAGGCATCCTTTACCTTTCCTATGGTCCCGTCCACTTTCTCTTTAAATTCATCATTCGTTTTATATAAAGCAATGAACCCGGCGGCAAGTGCCGCTATAATAGCAATCACTATTCCAACCGGTCCCGTGAGTGCTGATAAAACACCACTCATTCCGCCTATTTTGCTTGTTAATCCCGTTACGGTTTTTATTACCCCGGATATTCCCGTTGACATTTTCCCAAATATGATTAAAGCCGGGCCGATAGCCGCAACAATCATTCCGATTTTTACAATCATCTGCTTTGTGTTGTCGTCCAGGTTTTTAAACCATGTTGTAAACTCTTTTACCTTGTTCACAACCTTATCAATTGTTGGCTGCAATGTGGTTAAAATGGAACTTCCCAGGTCTGCCCCGGCAAGTTTCAAATTGTTCATTGCTACGGCTGCATCATCCCACGGGTCTAATGTGGTTTCAAATGTGTCACTTACCACATCCCCATAGTCTGATAAAGCACCGCTTAAATCGTCTACGGATAAACGCCCCTCACGGATTGCCTGGGTCATTTCCGCCGCACCTTTCTTTCCGAAAAGGTCGGATGCAATGGTTAAGGCTTCCGTTTCTGTCTTTGCGTTTTTAATGCTATCTATTGTTTCGGTCAATGCTTCGTCTGCACTCTTGCCGTCTGCCGTTGCGTTCTGAACCGCTTTTTTCATTCCGGCAAGTGCGGTTGAAACATCAACGCCGCTTGCTTCCATTTGTGCAAGCAAATTAACGGATGATGTTAAATCAAGCCCCATTTCTTTAAGGCTTGCACCGTTGGTTGTAAGTGCGGTTTCCAATGTTTCCATTGAAATACCCGTGTCCTGGCCCGCTTTTGTCATAAGCCCCAACACATTTTTTGTCTGTGAAGCATCAACGCCGAATTTTGTCATAATACTGTCCACGCTATCAATAGCCGTGTTTAAATCCGTTCCGTTGATGTTTGCAAATTTAATAAATTCTTTTGAAAGATTTTCTAACTCTGTCCCGGTTGCCCCGAACCTTGTATTTACTTCTCCAACCGCTACGCCCACATCATCCATTGTAGTTGGCATATCTGAAAATACATTGTCCGCTACTGTCGTAAGGCTTTCCAGTGCTTCCCCGGTTGCTCCCGTCTTGGTAATAATGGTGTCATAGCCGTTATCTAATTCCATAGATGCAGCAACCCCGGCTGCTCCTAATGCGGTTATTCCGGCCGTTACGGGCATCATCTTTTCCCCGGCTTTGGTTGCCTTATCCCCTACCGTTCCAAAAGCATCCCCCACCTTTGCAAGCGTTGAATTACTCGCCTTTGCTTGCTCTTCCAGGTTTTTAAGTTCTGCTTCCGTTGCGATTACTTCACGTTTGATTGCCCGGTACTGCTCCTCGGATGCTTCGCCGTTTTTAAACTGCTGCTCCACCTGGGCTTCTGCCGTTTTTAATACATCTAATTTATCTTTGGTTTCGCCTACTGCCTTTGTAAGCAACTGTTGTTTCTGTGCTAAAAGTTCGGTATTCTTGGGGTCTAATTTCAAGCCCTTTTCAACCTCTTTTAACTCATTCTTGGTACTTTTGAGGTCCCCGTTTACACCCTTTAAGGCATTTTGCAACTTGGTTGTATCTCCGCCAATCTCAATAGTAATACCCTTAATGTTGTTAGCCACTTGATTTTCCCCCTTTCTTTCCAAATCTTTCTCTTAATCCCTCACGGTCCGGTTTTGTCTGCTCCATACGGAAGCAATCTTTTAAATATTTCCGTCCCTCTTCGGTCTGTGAATTTTCAAAAATCATTGCTTCCCGTAAGAAGAAAAGGTAAATATCTATTTCCATTTCCTGGACTTCGTAAATATTGATATGGCAATAGTCCATAACCAATTTTTCCGGGCGTGTAAGGATTGTATACGGGATTTCGCCCTTTTTATCCTGGCGTGGATAATAGGGCATTTTTAGTTTGGGTTTGCTTTTAATTCATCCACAAACTCCATGTATGCGTTAAGGATTGCCGTACACTCTTCAATGTCGTAACTCTCTACCTCTTCGGCTGAAACTTTCACATTTCCCATATTGTTGTTTAATACTGCTGCCACAAGGTTATAAATGGTTGATGTATCGGCATCCTCGCCCGTTCCGTTGGCTTCTACATCCTTTATTGCTTCAAAAACGCCCTTTTGTGGCATACGGACAATAATTTTCTTGCCTTTTTCAACCACATTTCCGTTTTCATCCTTCTCAACACCGGTACATGTCACGAAGTAAGCTCCCATGAGACGCACTTCATTGCCCGGGAAGAGGCGGAAATACTTCTTCGGCGGATTCTCCATGAAGTCCTCGCGCTCGATGTAGAGTTCTCTTGAGAACGGAACCTCACGCTCGCCCATCTCCGGATTTTCAAGGTTGTTCGGGATACTTAACATCTCGGTCTGTCCTTCCGGATAGTTATCGATCACGAGCTTGATCGGATCAAGGATCGCCATCATACGCGGACGTTTCAGTTTCAGATCCTCACGGATGCAGTATTCAAGCATCGCTGAATCTACAGAGCTGTGACTCTTTGCAACTCCGACAAGTTCCATAAACTTCTTGATGGATTCTGGTGTATATCCTCTTCTTCTAAGTGCTGATAATGATACCAGACGTGGATCATCCCATCCGTCTACGATGCCTTCCTCTACCAGTTTCTTGATATAACGTTTACCTGTAACTACATTTGTCAGATACAGTTTTGCAAACTCGATCTGTTTCGGAGGATGCGGATATTCCAGTTCTTTTACAACCCAGTCATACAGTGGTCTGTGATCTTCAAATTCCAGTGTACAGATAGAGTGTGTTACCCCTTCAAATGCATCCTCTAATGGATGAGCAAAATCGTACATTGGATAAATACACCATTTGTTTCCTGTATTATGATGTTCCATTCTTGCGATACGATAAAGAATTGGATCCCTCATGTTGATATTTCCAGATGTCATATCGATCTTGGCACGAAGAACTTTGCTTCCATCTGGGTATTTTCCTTCCTTCATCTCGCGGAATAACTGTAAGTTCTCTTCTGGTGTACGGTCACGGTATGGACTGTTCTTTCCAGGTTCTGTTAAAGTTCCTCTGTATTCTCTGATCTGTTCAGCATTCAGATCACAGACATATGCTTTTCCTTTGCGAATCAGTTTCAATGCACATTCATACATATCATCAAAATAATTCGATGCAAAATATACCGGTGGTTTTTCGCCACAAATCCACTCCACATCTTTGCTGATGGAGTCCACAAATTCTTCTTTTTCTTTCTGTGGATT
>ENA-OOXT01001866-OOXT01001866.1-human-gut-metagenome-genome-assembly--contig:-NODE-1866-length-12723-cov-3.682270_pt1 | contig 12723 bp, 8 predicted proteins | sample MGYA00241590_ERZ501349 | MGnify/ENA primary metagenome ERZ501349 (study PRJEB25962, sample SAMEA2042838) | human gut metagenome | biome: human gut; feature: human-associated habitat; material: faeces...
ATATTTCTTTGTCAATCTCCTGTTATTACTTATTGCGGTGGTGATGATCGCGCTGCCGCGCCAGAGCGACAACTATGCCGTGATAGACGGCAAGGTGTACACCAACAAGAAGGTGGTTGAGGAAGAAGCCCTGAAGGCTCTCGAAATGGTATCATCTGACGAGAAAGACAACTTTGGCGCACTCGAACTGATGCGCCAATGACACTCTCTTACTGCTGAACGCCTCATGCAGGCGCATGAAAGACGATAATATAAACAACAATGTAAAAAACATTAACCCGAGATATGAAACAGCAATATTATAACCCGCAACTGCCGGCAACGCATGCTGACGCCATAGATGTTGTATGCGCGATAATGATAACGGCCATGACACGCCTTGCCGCGGCATGCAGACTGCCGGTCAACACATACTTCGGCAACAGCGAGGCCACACGACGCAACGCCAAAGGCACAAGCCGCGCACGGAGCGGCACTATGTGGCACGGGCTATGCCGCATCTTGCTCATAGCTGCACTGGCCCTTACGGCCGCAACGCCAGCCATGGCGCAGGAGGGGCTTAACGTCAACAAGGTGTTTCAGCGGTTCGGACATGCCAAGGGCTGCAAGATGGTGGAGATGCACAACGCCAAGCTGAAGGGATATGAGCTGAAGGTGTACAAGAGCCTTACCTACAAGAACATCGGAGCAAGCATAGAGCCTTATCTGAAGGCCGACAGAAAGAACGCCAAGAAGATACGCGAGGTGGTCGAGAACGGCCAGATAGTGAGCGGATACTACATAATGCCGCCAAAGAGCAAGGGCATCAACCGCTACATACTGTTCAGCAAGGTGAAGCCCAACCGGGGAACGGTGATATACATAGAGGGCGAACTGTCGCCCGACGACATAATGAAACTGTGTTACGCATAATCAAAGAAACAAACAATAAATATGACAAATATGAAAAAGACACTACTTCTGGCGGCGCTGCTGCCCCTGACGGGCATGGCCGCCGAAACCGGCGACACTACATTCGTGGTGAACAACAAGAAGATTGTTGTAAACGATTCAGCAGGAAGCACAAAAATATCTGTCTACGGCAGCGACGGCAAGAAGTTTAACCGCACATACGAGACTAACTTTGTTGACGGACAGGAGATTGAGCGCGTATATGTAACGTCGCCCTTCATTCCGCAGAGCCTCAACCGCAAGAAGAGCAAGCCCAGAAGCCACTATCCGCTGTTCTTCATGGGCTTCAGCCAGCTTGCCGGAAGCGTGATGGGCACGGGAGGCAACGCCGGCATGCACACACGCGACTCAAAGTCGTGGGAATATGGCTTCACGCTGACCAGTCTGGCCTTCAGAATAACCAATCCGCTGGCGCTTACATCGGCGTTTCAGATAGGTCAGGTGCATCATCACTTTCAGGACAACTACGTGCTGTCTACAACCGACGGCATAACCTCCATGAGGCAGATAGAGGGCGAGACGCTCAAGAAGAGCTACATAAGCTACACCTTCATCCGCATTCCGGTAATGTTAGAGTGGCAGAAGCGCACCGGCGGCGCTGATATGTTCGCGGCAATAGGTCCGTCTATTGAATTGCGCTGGAACGACCACTCGCGCTACTTCATCGGAAAGAACAAGACCACCGAGACGGGCGACATAAACATGAATCCCGTGGGCCTCAACCTCGACATACGCGCCGGCTACGGCTGTCTGATGATCTACGCGCGCACGGCTCTCACGCCGCTGCTCAAGACAAGCGTTGCACCCAAATGCTATCCCGTGTCGTTCGGACTGGGCATACGTATATAACACAAACAATAACCCTAAAACACATTAATGATGAAACTGCTATTCTTATTTACGGCACTCATACTTTCTGCCACAGCATACGCCGAGGAGGCCAACGACACTACGTTCAACGTGAAAGACAAGAAAATAGTTGTAGACGTGCAGGACAGCAAAACAATAGTGAAAGTTTACGACAACAACGGTTTTCAGCTTCTGAAAACACGTGAAATGGAATACGTTAACGGTCAGGAAGTGGAACAGGTTTATGTAGGTTCACCGCTAATTCCTACTGAAAACCTGCAGAACCTGAAATTCCGCTCATATCTGCCGACTATATGGTATGGTTACAACTATATGGGCAACAAAATAGGTTCTACTAAAAATGACGGCATATACAGCCGCAGAAGCAAATCATTTGAAATAGGTATAACGCCATGGTCGTTTGCCTTGCCATTCGACAAGAGCAATACATTAGGACTGGTTGGAGGCGTTCAGCTTACATGGGTACACATGTGTTTCGACAAGAACTATGCAGCAGGCATGCAGGGCGACAGGCTCGACTTTACCAAACTTGACATGAAGGCATCAGGCAACAACATGAATTACGGAACACTGCGCATACCTTTGATGCTGTCTTTACAACATGACTATCGTTCATATTGCATGAATCTCGGAATATCCGCAGAGGTACGCACTAATGGTGCTTACCGCTTCTCTCCTGCAGCAGGCAGTGCCGCACCGAATGTCCCTGACGCCATAAGACTTAACCGCTTCGGACTTAACCTTGAATATTCTTTTTGTTTCATGGGTATATATATGGGAGCGTCAATGTCCTTAACTCCGTTGTATAAGACAATAACAAACAATAAGGCTTATTATACTTCCATTCATATGGGCATTAATCTGCCGGAAATGATACGTTATTTTAAAAGCGACAAGAAGAAATGACCAACATCAGATATGACGTAACAATATAAAGACATTAAAGAGTTTTTCCGAAATACCACAAATCTAATTAAGTAGGCTTATAACAGGACAATGCTTCATGTTCCGGCAGACATTAAAAATCTGCCGGAATTTTATTTTGTCGCTATATATTCATACTGACTATCGGCACTTAACATCAATCATTAAGCATACGGCAACGCAAAAACAAATAACATACAATGGCGCATAAAGTCGACCGGCAACAGCGATAACACGGGCTATAGCCAACTAAAAACAGGTGTTGGCCTGCATGAAGTCAACCCAAAGCAGGAATATAAAGCGTAATTATTTTCTTAAAAAACTCATCACTCGTCACATCAGCACATAACCTTCTGATTTACAAAGCATTAGAGTGTGACGAGTTGAGATTCCAACTCGTCACGCAAGCCCTGCTGTCTCCGGCAGTGACGAGTTACAGGATCAACTCGTCACACCATAACAGTCTGACAGACAGCGCATTAAACCATGATGTGACGAGTGACGAGTTTTTAACAAAAACTTTTTTGCTCATGCTCTCTGCCGCCATGTTACATGGCGCAAAAGAGTTTTTTCATACTGCAAAACATGCCTTTTCATAATGCAAAAGGGCACCTTTGAGCATGTAAAAAGCTACCTTTTGCAATACAGTTGATGGCGTTTTGCGTAAAGAGGAATCTGTATTTACGGAAATTATGCAATAAAAAAATCCCCTCAACTCCTCACAACCGAAGAGCCAAGGGGATATTATCTCAAACTATGTTTATCAATATAACAGAATCAGTCCGGCAAAGCCGCTGTAGCATATCATGCGTATCGGATTGATCTTGAAATGCCACGTGCCCACCATAGTTGCCACAAAGAGGAAACAGCTAATCCAGAACTGCCAGGGATTGACAGACGGGGCACTGAAGTTCTCGGGAGTCATAAGCAGAAGAGTGGCAGCGCCGAGCAGTCCGACAACGGCAGGACGAAGGCCTGAGAAAACGCTCTGAACTGTGGGCGTGTTCATATATTTCATGAACAGGCGCGATATCAGAATCATTAGTATTAGCGACGGCAGCACCAGCGCAAAGGTGGCTGTTACGCTGCCGAGGATAGACATCCAGTAGCCGTAGCCGGCATTGTGAACGGCAGTATAGCCGCAGTAGGTGGCCGAGTTGATGCCGATAGGGCCCGGCGTCATCTGACTTATGGCCACGATGTCGGTAAACTCGCCCGTGGTGAGCCATCCGTGATTGTGCACCACCTCGCCCTGAATGAGCGAGAGCATGCCGTAGCCGCCGCCGAAGCCGAACAGACCTATCTGAAAGAACGTTATGAACAAATACAGGTAAATCATAAGAATATGCTCTTTATTTGGTTCGTAATTTTTTTAGATTAATGTCACTCCGTAGGCTTTATATACTTGCCGTAGACATAGCCGCCGATGCCGGCAATGAGGATAACAAGTATGGGCGAGACGCCGAGCAGCCATATAGCCAGCGCACCGGCAATGGGTATCCAGCAGTTAGTAAGAGTGATCTTGGCACTCTGTCCCAGCTTGAACGTAGGCACGGCTATGAGAGCCACAACAGCCGGACGTATGCCGCGGAATATGGCCGCAACAACCTTGTTGTCCTCAAACTGATGGAAGAACATGGCTATGGCCAGAATGATAAGAAACGAGGGCAAGGCTGTGCCCAGACTGGTACACACGGCGCCCTTCACCTTCTTCATCTTGTAGCCTATAAACACGCTCACGTTGATGGCGAGCACGCCCGGACAGCTCTGGGCTATGGCTATGATGTCGAGAAAGTCTTCCTTGCTCACCCATTTCTTCTTGTCGACCACCTCCGACTCTATTATAGGAATCATGGCGTAGCCGCCTCCCAGGGTGAACAGGCCTATCTTGAAAAAAGTCTTGAAGCTCTCTAAATAAAAGTTGCTCATCCTTGTTTTAGTTGTTTAAAAACGAAAAGTAAAAAGACACGCGCTCCGCCTTGTCCGGCCTTTGCCGCACCGCCTTACAATAAAGGCGCCACGGGCTGTGCTGACGGCCGTCATGACAGGGCTCTTGTCTTTTTACTTTTCAGCTTGCTTGTTTATTATTTGTTCTCTTCAATCCACTTGCGCGCATTGACAAAGGCCTCAATCCACGGCGTAACGTCGTCGTTGCGGCGGTCTGCCGGATACCATGCGTTCTGCCACGGGAAGATGGCGCGCTCAAGGTGAGGCATCATTGCCAGATGGCGTCCGTCGGCTGAGCAGATACCTGCAACGGCATAGTCAGAGCCGTTGGGGTTGCCCGGATATTCGGCATAGTTGTATTTTGCAACAACGTTATATTTGTCTTCGCCTTCGGGCAGATAGAACTTGCCTTCTCCGTGAGCCACCCATATGCCCAGCTTGTTGCCGCTCAGCGAGCCGAACATTACGCTGTTGTTCTGCTGTATGTCAAGGCTTAGGAAGCTGCTCTCAAACTTGTGTGAGTTGTTGTGCAGCATCTTGGCCTTCTTCTCGTGCTCAGGATTGATGAGGTTGAGCTCAACCATCAGCTGGCAGCCGTTGCAGATGCCGAGCGACAGGGTGTCCTTGCGGGCATAGAACTTGTCGAGAGCCTCCTTAGCCTTCGGGTTGAAGAGGAATGCTCCTGCCCATCCCTTGGCAGAGCCTAACACGTCAGAGTTAGAGAATCCTCCGCAGAACACAATCATGTTGATGTCCTCGAGAGTCTCGCGGCCGCTGATAAGGTCGGTCATCATCACGTCCTTAACGTCGAAGCCTGCAAGATAGAGCGAGTAAGCCATCTCGCGCTCGCCGTTGGTTCCCTTCTCACGTATGATGGCAGCCTTGATGCCTGTGCGCTCACGGCGGTCGGCTGAAATGCCATACTGCTCGAGCTTGCCTGTGAACGAGTCGTTGAACTTCATCTCCAGCGGCTGTTTCTTATAGTTGTCATGGCGGGCGTCGGCACATCCGTTCATGCTCTGGTCGCGGTCGAGCAGATATGAAGTCTTGTACCATACGTCACGCAGAGCGTCGATATCAAATTCGTGGTTGAACGCACCCTTGGTAACCTTCAGCGTGCGTGTGCCTACAGCCGGCTTACCTATCATGGCGTAGCTTATGCTGTTGTTGTCCATTATGGTCTTGAACTCTTCAGCATCCTTGTCGGCAATCTGAACGATAACGCCGGGGTTCTCTGCCATAAGAATCTTAACCATGTCGTCGCCGCCAATCTCCTTCAGGTCGATGTCCATGCCGCCCTTGGTGTTGGCGAAGCACATCTCGAGAAGAGTGGTTATCATACCGCCGGCGCTGATGTCGTGACCTGCCATTACGAGGTCTTTCTTGATAAGCTCCTGAACGGTGTTGAACGCATCGCGGAAGTATTCGGGATTCTTCACTGTAGGAACGTCGTCGCCTACCTTGCCGAGGCTCTGTGCAAAGGCACTTCCGCCAAGGCGCTGCTCGTCGAACGAGAAGTCGATGTGATAGATGCTTGAGTTAGCATCGTTGACAACAACAGGAGAAACCACCTTGCGGATGTCTGAAACCTCACCGCCGCTGCTGACGATAACTGTTCCCGGGCTGATAATCTTTGTTCCGTCAGGATACTGCTGACTCATTGAGAGAGAGTCTTTACCTGTAGGAACGTTCACCTTGATGTCGCAGCAGAAGTCTGACAGAGCCTTGACTGCGCTGTAAAGACGTGCATCCTCGCCTTCCTGTGAGCGGCAGGGCCACATCCAGTTGGCAGAGAGGCTTACGCTGTCGAGACCGTCCTCGAGCGGAGCCCATACTATGTTGGTGAGCGACTCGGCCACTGACAGCACGCTGCCTGCCTCGGGCGAAGCCAGACCTGCCTGAGGAGCGTGTCCGAGGGCTGTGGCTATACCCTTGCGTCCGCGATAGTCGAGAGCTACGACGCCGCAGTCAGACAGAGGCAACTGTATTTCGCCCTGGCACTGCTGGCGCGCAATCTTACCTGTAACGCTGCGGTCAACCTTATTTGTGAGCCAGTCTTTGCAGGCAACGGCCTCAAGCTGCAGTACACGGCTGAGATACTCGTCGAGCTTGTCCTGGCTGTAAGTTACGTCTTCATAGTGGCGCTCTACGGTCTTGTCCACCATATATGTCTTTGGTGAATGACCGAACATCTGAGCAACGTCGAGGTCGAAAGGCTTAACGCCGTCGCCCTGAACGAACGAGAAGTGAGCGTCGCCTGTGGTCTCGCCTACCACATACAACGGAGCACGCTCGCGCTCAGCTATCTTGCGCACATGTTCAATATGTTTTTCGTCAATGAGCAGACCCATGCGCTCCTGACTTTCGTTTGCTATAATCTCCTTGCTCGACAGTGTCTTGTCGCCTATAGGCAGCTTGGTCATGTCTATCTGACCGCCGCACACCTCAACGAGCTCCGACAGACAGTTGACGTGTCCTGCCGAACCGTGGTCGTGGATGCTGACAACCGGGTTTACATCTTCCTCGCACAATGCACGTACAAGGTTGTAAGCACGCTTCTGCATCTCGGGGTTGGCACGCTGAACGGCGTTAAGCTCAATGCCGTTGCTGTAGCGGCCTGTGTCTACAGAAGAAACGCTTCCGCCGCCGAGACCGATGCGATAGTTGTCGCCACCTACAACGACAACCTTGTTGCCCTTCTGCGGCTCCTTCTTCAGGCAGTCGCGCTTTGTGCCGTAGCCTACGCCTCCGGCAAGCATGATTACCTTGTCGTAAGCATATTTCTCGTCGCCTTCCTTATGCTCGAACGTAAGCACAGAACCGGTGATGAGCGGCTGACCGAACTTGTTGCCGAAGTCTGACGCACCGTTAGAAGCCTTGATAAGAATCTGCTCAGGTGTCTGATACAGCCATTTGCGCACGGGCAGGATGTCCTCCCAGTCGCGTCCGCCGTTGATGCGCGGATAAGAAGTCATGTAAACGGCTGTTCCGGCGATAGGCCATGAACCTACGCCACCGCCCATACGGTCGCGGATCTCACCGCCCGTACCTGTAGCGGCACCGTTAAACGGCTCTACGGTTGTAGGGAAGTTGTGTGTCTCGGCCTTCAGAGAGATAACGCTCTCGATGTCCTTAACACGGAAATAGTCAGACGTCGACTGGTCTTCCGGGGCAAACTGCTCGATGACAGGGCCCTGAGAGAAAGCCACGTTATCCTTGTATGCACTCAGAATCTTGTGAGGATTCTCCTTTGTCGTCTTCTTGATCATGTTGAAGAGCGACGACTCCATCTCCTTGCCGTCGATGATGAACACACCGCCGAAAATCTTGTGACGGCAGTGCTCTGAGTTGATCTGTGCGAAACCGAAAATCTCTGAGTCGGTCAGCGGGCGGCCGAGCTCTTTCTCAATCTTGTGCAGATACTCAATTTCTTCAGGCGACAGCGCCAGACCTTCCTGCTCGTTGTATTCCTCAAGGTTGTCAACGTACTTGATAGGCTCCGGCTTGTGGTCAACAGTGAAGATGCTCTGGTCGAGTCCGTCGTACATGCGCTGCAGCATTGGGTCGTGGTCGGCATCCTTGCTGCTTACGGGGAAGTATTCCTCTATACGCGAAATGCCGTTCAGATTCATGTTTTGTGTAATCTCAACGGCATTTGTGCTCCAGGGTGTAATCATCTCGCGGCGCGGGCCTACGAAATATCCGCTGAGGCAGTTGTCTTCTACGAGTGTGGCATCGCCATAAAGCCAGCACAGTTCCTTTATTTCCTCGTTATTGAGCTGATGGTCAGCTTCGGTAGCAATAACGCTTTGTGATGGAGTTCTGAAAAAAAGAATCATATTTACGGTATATAATTGTTTGTTCTTGAAAGATATTCAGCTGCTCTCCTTGGCCGTCCGGCATAAAATATTTCGAGATGCAGCTTTTCTTGTGCAAAGAAAATGCAAATCGAGAGCAGAATCGCCAAGCTTGCTTGAGCGGTATGCCGAGATGCAGCTTTTCTTGTGCAAAGATAATGCAAATCGGGGGCAAGACAAAATAAATTCATTGATTTTTAATGGTTTTGGCTGTTTAATCATAACGCCGGCATGCCTTTCATACTATTGTTGCCGGCAACTGCTTTGCACGCATCGGCTGGGCACCGGCTAAATGTAAGCTTCTTTCAGACGCAAAGCAACGCCCGGCGATAAGTTATAAAGTGTTAACAATTTGTTGAAATTGCAATGCGAACGGTTTAAATTCATATATTTGCAGACAAATATGAACGACCGTTCGGTTTTATTTGCCGCATATGGTCAACACGGTAAAAACACTTTAGAGAAAGACAAAGAATATTTATTGTTTAATTAAAAAAATTGAGTTATTATGAAAAACTTACAGAGAGTGCTTATGCTGGCCCTCGCAGCCATAATGATTACGGCGTGCAGCAAGTCGGGGCTGAAAGATCTGACAGGGGTGAAAATGGACACGGAGAGTGCTGTTGAGAAAGCCAAGTCGATAGCAGCCGACAACATCAAGCCCGACCAGTGGAAGATAATCAGCGTGTCGTGGACCGAAGGCATGGGGCGCGACGAACTTTCTAACAACGTTTCTATTTTTACCTATGAGATGGTTGACAAAGACGGACGCGTGTGGAACCAGTCGTTCATGTCTGACCTGGGCTGGAAGGCAACAGAGCTTACTGACGCAGGATGGGAGAAATGGCACAAAAATCTCAACGCCAAAGACGTGCCTGCCATAGACATGGCCAACCTTAACCCTGCCGAGGTGATGAAGGACATTGAGGCTGCAAAGGCACTGATACCGGCCGAATTTGAGTTTAAGTCGATGGACAGCTACACGATGAACACATACGACGACCCGAAAGTTTCAATAAAACTCAACGTCATCGAGAAAGGTAAGGAGACCGTAAGCAATGCGGGACAGACCTCAACGGTGTTCTATGAACTCGACTTCAGGAAGAACGCCAAAGGAAAGATGGAGCTTGTAAAACCATAACAACACATACAGCCTTGCGGAAACTTGACAAAGAAGATGCCGCAAGGCTGTATTTTTTCCGGCAGACCGCAATATAAAAAAAAATCTTGCCTCACAAAAACAAAGCCCATAAATTGTTCCGGCACAATAAAGACATCTGCTGCAGGCACAGCTTCTGATTACATGTTTGCCTTTTATTAATCTATCTGCAAACCAATTTATTGCAGCATCTTGTCCGGTTGTACATCGTCCGGATAAACACGGAATATTATCGGTATGGTGTATCTTGCATCTATGCATTTTCCGTTACGCTTACCGGGATTCCAGCGCGATCCGTCGGCACGGGGTACTGAAAGAGAACTGATGCACTCAGTTTGCAGTTTTCCTGTCACAAGGATGTGAACAACCTGCGTCAAGGATATGTACAAAGCATTACAAGGATGTGAACGTCATGTTCAACGAACCAAAAAGTCATAGAAAGGAGTGTAGAGCCGGTCGTTCACCTCCAGATAGAGATAATTGTTCTTGAAGTCATAGAGTTGGTTGAAACGTTGCAGGAAGTTGTTGCCCAACACGCCGTCCATCGCGTCACTGGCCTGTACACCCGTTGTCACCGTAGAAAAGGCACCGGGTATGCGAGGCAAAGTCAGTGCATCTCCCAGTGTTACCGAATCGAAGTACACATTCTGAAGTTCATCGCCGTCCTTCACCGTACCGGCTATGCGCGAGATGGCAAATGGTTTCTGTGTGCCCAGCAGGCCGTTGCGACGGACGAAAGGTGTATTGAGATCGAACACACGGTCGGAACCGGTATCCACCTCTACCGACACCAGATAATCCACTCCGCCGACACGCACGCCGACCGGAACGACCGGCACTCCAGACTCTCCAGGATCTCCAAGACGATAGTCCATCTTCAGCCTGACAGCCTTGTCCGATGCCGCCTTCTGCCCGTCGCCCAATTCATACAGGAAGATGGATTTCCGCCGATAATCAATGCGGACATCAAAGTTCCTCAGATAAGACAGCCCCAGCACACCGTCCCAGGCATCGGGCGGATAAGGAATAGCTACCAGTTTCAAGCCGGAAATGGCCCGGCTGCCCATCCTCACCACCTGAGAGGACTCTGTGGAAGGAATGGTTTCCACCGAATTGGCGCTATTGTTCTCCACACTTCCCGTAAAGGCAGCCAGCCCTTCGGTGCGCGGCGAATTGGAATTAAGCACCACATCCGTCGCTCCAGTGTCCAGCAGAAAGCGCAGGGGGCGGTCGTCCTGCCCGTTGATATAGACTGTCACATACAGACGGTTGTCGGCACCCAGTTCAAAAGGTATCGTGTCGACCGGAGATTTGCTAATCTGGGCATGCAGCTCAGGCAGACACAACAATGTGCACAAAACCAAAATTGCACTGATTCGTTTTATTCTCTTCATATTTGTGTTTTTAAAAGTTGCATGCAAAGATATACAAATTTCAATTCATGCAACAATTCTAATGTTATACAAATACCAGCAACAAAACAACAATATGCAAAGGAAAACAGTCAAACCACAGACAAATGTGAACCAAAGCTAAGACATTATCTGTTTTATTAAAGGACCTTCGCTGCAACACGACATATAAAGATTTTTCGCCGCGTTACTACTTGCGCAAATCAGCCGAAACAACAGCATGTTTAAGTGAAGAGTGAAGAACGAAGAGTGAAGAAACATCGTTCGACGTTAGTCAATTCAAATGCTTTGTGGTGATACAAAATATTGTCTTAAAGCAACAAAGCTAATGTTCTGTCGGATTTGCACGTGTTGTTGAGCGCAGCGAAAAATCCGACAGCATAAAATATAAGAACCAACGGTCAGCGAAGCTAATCTGTGATCCGCAACTCATACCAATTAATTAAAAATAGGAAGTAATCGGATTGCAAATTAGCTTCGCTGACTGTTGGTTCCTTATACTCAATTCCGGCAGATTATTCTTGTTGCTACATATCAGTCGGCACGGGTGATAAGTCACATCAATTTTGATAAAATTTTTAATTATCTTTGTTTTCATAATATAAATAATAGGTATGCATTTCGGATCACAGATCCTTATACTCAATTCCGGCAGATTACAAATCTGCCGGGACATTAGCCTTGTTGCTACATGTCGTTGTTATTAAGCCACAAAGCATATGACTTTAACTCCTTTAACTACTCTAACTCCTTAACTCCTAAAAATATAACCATTTAACGCCTCCAGAATCGCCATGCTCGTCACAGTTTCGTTGTTTGGCTCGAAAAATGGCGAAATTTGCGCATTTTTGTTAAGACGCTGATTTATAATGCTTTACACATTTTGCAGGACAAAAATGCAATAGTTAAAAAATATTACTCGGCCACTTTTCACTCAAAACCGATAGGTTTACCAACCGTAAGCCGCCCTTTTGCATCACGAAAAACGGCATTTTGCGCCTTAAAATCCATGCTTTTGCGTCATTTTTATGCATCAAAAGCAAACAGATGTTAATAGATTTACTGCTTTGATGTCATATCTTTAACATCAGTTATACATTGATTTTCCAGATTGAAAAAATATTTTGTCCTGACTTTTTTCGGATTTTCCGCTTTTTATAATGCCTGATAAATAAGATTTACGTACATTGACCATAATGATAAATGAGATGCATCAGCAGTCAAAAAAGCTCATAAGATATGACAAGAATTGGTATCTGTATTGAAACAACAATACATTCTATTCAGGCGCAAACGCCACATAAGATTTGCATACATGGGGGAAACCGGGCAATAACAACAGCATCCCCCATGATTAAATTAGCAAATGCTTACCAATATCTACATGCAAGAAAGATGTTTACTCTGATGTCGTCGTTCTTCATATCTTTCGTGGCACAAAACAGCACTTTTCCGCCTTAAAACCCACCACTTTCAAGAGACAAACCTATGGTTAACCGACCGTAAGTGGCCGAGTTATGTTTTTTAACATTTGCGTCTCCATTCACGAAAGGGCGAATTCAAGCAGCAAGTGCAAATTTATAGTATTCTGTTTAAAAAGCAT
>ENA-OOXT01001871-OOXT01001871.1-human-gut-metagenome-genome-assembly--contig:-NODE-1871-length-12707-cov-2.442539_pt1 | contig 12707 bp, 10 predicted proteins | sample MGYA00241590_ERZ501349 | MGnify/ENA primary metagenome ERZ501349 (study PRJEB25962, sample SAMEA2042838) | human gut metagenome | biome: human gut; feature: human-associated habitat; material: faeces...
TATTTCGTATTTCAGGGACTTCGGCAGGGTAGCTGTCGAGCCGACTTTCAAGTGGATCGCAGCAGCAGTTCATGCCTGTGATGGCGATTACATTCATTTGTTTCTCGTGTATGCTTTTTTGGGGGTTGCGTTCAAGTTGTTGGCCATCGGCAAATTGTCCGATCTTTTGTTTTGTTCGGTCGCCGTTTACGTGAGCCATTTTTTCATTCTTCACGAGATGGTACAGATACGGGCCTCCGTAGCGGCAGGGCTGCTCATGCTGAGTTTCGTCCCTCTTTACGAACGCAAACCCGTGAGATTTGTTATCACGGTCGTTTGTGCGGCATTGTTTCATGTATCTGCGTTGATGATATTACCTTTTTATTTTCTCAATACGAAATCAATAAACGTTAAATGGTACGGAGCGCTTTTGCCCATTGCTTATCTGCTTTATTTCAGCGGAGCGAGTGTCATGTCGCTGTTTTCGGCCATTCCGGTTCCTTATATTCAGCACAAGGTCATCAGTTATCAGGAGTTAATGGAAAGCGGCGTGTCTTTCGTCTCGAATATCAATGTTTTCAATTCCGTACATCTGATACAGTGTGCTGTCGTTTATTTGATGCTGACCAAAATCCGTATGATTGTTCCACCCGTGGCTGGCGTTTATCTGTTCAAGCCTTCGTAATATGGGCAAAGCGGTCGTCGTGCTGTATGCGCTAGAAGTATTGCCAGTTCCTCACCGATAATTCCTGAATATGAATATTCGTCGGTATTTGCAACCTGCTGGCACAGTATACGATGTCAAAAGTGTGTTTCCAATCTCTTGGATAGACGGAAGACTCTAAAAGTTAAATGCGAATCGAATGATTACAAATCCAAGACAGAATATTCCGATAGTAAGTGTTCTTATGCCGACCTATAATCACGAACGCTACATAGCGGAAGCTATTGAAAGCGTTTTGATGCAGCGAACGGATTATGTATACGAATTGGTTATCGGCGAAGATTGTTCGACTGATTCGACAAGGGAGATATGTCGTCAATATCAACAGAAATATCCGGAAATCATTCGTTTATTGGAATATGAGACCAATGTCGGATTAATGAAAAATTATCAACGTATAATCTCTCGATGCAAAGGTCGATATTTCGCAATATTGGAAAGCGATGACCGATGGTTAGATCCGTATAAGCTCGATCGACAGATCCGGTTTTTGGAAACGCACGGAGATTATGGATTGGTGTATTCCAATGCAGATTTTTTGTTTGCGTCCAATGGGAAATACAAAAAATCCGTTCAACGTCTAAAAAATCCTTCCGGGAATATTTTTGACAGATTGATTATCAATAACTGGGTGATTGCCGGAACTGCATGTTTCCGTCGTGATTTATATGAACGTTATGTCTGTCTCGACGATTTTATTGCTCACGGATTCAAGACTTTCGACTATCCGGTTTGGCTGACGCTGGCATACCATTCCAAATTCAAATATTTCAGGGATAGTACGACCTTGTATCGGATAGTCGAATCGTCCGTAAGCAATAATAAAGATACGGATAAAGCATTGCGTTTCAAAAAATATGCTCTGAAAATAAATGATTATTTCATAGAAAAATACGGGCTTAATGCGAAAGTCAGAGATAGGGCTTTCAATGCTTATATCCGATCCTCTGTTCGTTACTTGTGTATTTCTAAAAAATTCGATAAAGCAGCTCGTTTGGTTGATCAATATAAAGAACTTTCTATGATAGACCTATGGATGAAAAAAATACTCAAAAAGCCTATTTGCCTAAAAATGGTCGATCGGTTGTTCTTTCGATGAAAACTGTAGCGCAACCGAAGACTACTTCGAAAGATTTGCTGGTATGTAGATTATTAGAGATTTTCTACATATTGAGTTTTTTTGCCTTTACCTATCAATACAACATTAATATATTATACGCTTTACTTTTATTTGTTTTTATTCCTAGACAACGCAACAAGCCTATATTGATTTGTGCATTGGCGATTCTGAGTCTTCTTGTCGTTCTTTATTTTATTGTCCATGATGGTAGAGCTGCGTATCGGATCGTAAAGACATTAGCTGTTTTTATGCCCCTCTTTTTTATGCCTGTTTTGGAGAGAACTCGTTATCGTTTGAGCTTTTTGTTTCATGTCTTTATGGTAGTAAATGCATGGTTGGTGTATGCCGATTTTTTTTTATTTTTCACAACGGGGCGAACAATCATGCACTTTACAACGACAGGTATTTTACCCAGACCTTGTGGACTAATTGAAGATTCGAATTTTTTTTCCTATTTGATGGTCGTGTATTGTATTTATCGGAAACGGGTAACGGGTTCATATAGTAAGTTTTTATTAGGGTCTGTAGTGCTTTCCGGGTCGTTATCTGCCGTGTCGATGATGTTCTTTTTGCTGTTGTTTTATAAAATGCGTAAAAACAGGGAATTCTGCTCTCGTTGGCGATATGTCTTAGGAAGTGCGTCACTTATTTTTCTTTACTTCTGCATTGTTTCGTATTCTGAAAATATAGTGGATTATATCCAGCAGTTGGATGTAAATGAGTTGGTAAAGCTGAAAAGTGTCTCGATGACTCTGCGACTGCAAACTCAACATGAAGCTCTGACATATTTACTGAATCATGATCCGTTATGCGGCGTGGGAGCAGGACTTACCACCCAATTGATGACCAAAGGGATCAATCTGCATAATGGTTATTTACAATTGTTTTTTGAAATGGGTGCATTGTTGTTGGTGCCGACTATTATATTGATTGCATCGAGTATAGCTTTTATGAGGGATGCGTTTTATATTCCGTTGTTTTGTGTATTGTTGATTCTGGGAAATATTTTGGATATCGTCTATTTTCCGTTATTGTCATTCGTTTTCTTTATTTCATTTGCTCCGTCCGTTTCTCAAATTTTCGTTTCAAATGCCAGATCTAATATTGCTCACGACCTGCATTGATGAACGTTCGATTCATGCATTGCTGGAGAGCATCGCATCGTGTAATTCAAAAATAGATATACGCATGATCTGCGTGGCGCAAAACGGCTGTCGGATTGTTGCTCCTGTGTCGAGTCGTTTCATTCTGGATGTTTTGAAGGTCGATACGATCATACCTCTGTCTCAAGCGAGAAATCTAGCTATACAACATATCCGAGCCAATGGCATCCGTGGACGTTACGTCATGTTTCCGGATGACGATACGCTGTTCGACAAAAATTTTTTCGAAGCGTTCGCAGATCGAGTACAAGGGAATACGATTATCGATGTATACGGAACGGGAACGGATATTTTGTTCAAACGAATCCGACATAAGCAGAACGATCGACTCAGCGAACGGGATCATGCGGGGGCAATGTCGGTCAATATGATTATAGACTACGATATTTTTGCCAAGCTCTCTTGCATCTGAAAGCTTGATAACCTTGTAAAGGGCGTTCTTGATTACGGAATATGCAAGTCCGGCAGAGATGTCGGCGACGGTTGCGCCTTCCTTCTGTGCCTGCTTAACCTTGGAGTTCATAAATACGGTGCATCTGGTTCCGAGGTCTATAGGATGCTCCGCAAAAAGAGCGGCTTTGGCAAAATCCTGAACCGAATAGTTGAGGGATTTGGCAAATGTCTCGATGAACGAACCACAGCCTGAAGAACATGCTTCATTAAGCTGTACGCCGTCAACCGTGTGATCCTTAATCTTAATGCATTTCATGTCCTGACCGCCGATATCAAGTATGCAGTCTACTTCCGGGTCGAAGAAGGCAGCGGCGTAATAATGCGAAACCGTCTCAACCTCGCCTTCATCAAGCATGAGTGCGGATTTGATAAGCGCTTCACCATATCCGGTAGAGCAGGAGCGGACAATATGTACATCCTCGGGAAGCTTATTATATATGTCGGTAATTGCCCTGATGGATGTGGCAAGAGGGCTTCCGTTATTGTTATCGTAGAACGAGTAAAGAAGAGTTCCGTCCTCGGCAACGAGGGCAACCTTGGTTGTTGTTGAACCGGCATCGATACCCATATAGCAGTTGCCCTTGTATGTGGCAAGATCACCTTTTTTAACGGTTGCTTTGTCATGACGTGCAATGAAATCGTCATATGCTTTCTTATCAGCAAAAAGTGGTTCCATACGTTCAACTTCAAAATCCATCTTAATGTTGGACGAGAGTCTTTCAATAAGTGCGTCAATGTCTGCTTCGGCATCTTCTTTGTAAGCCAGTGCTGAACCGATTGCAGCAAAGAGGTGCGAGTTATCCGGAGCAATTATGTACTCATCGGTAAGATGAAGTGTCCTGATAAATGCTTCTTTGAGTTCGGAAAGAAAGTGCAGTGGGCCGCCTAAGAATGCGACATGTCCGCGTATCGGCTTACCGCATGCGAGACCGCTTATTGTCTGGTTGACAACAGCCTGAAAAATAGAGGCGGATAAATCCTCTTTCGTGGCACCTTCATTAATGAGCGGCTGGATATCGGTCTTGGCGAACACACCGCATCTGGCTGCGATAGGGTATATTGCTTTATAATTCTTGGCATACTCATTAAGACCGGCAGCATCAGTCTGAAGCAGTGACGCCATCTGGTCAATGAATGAGCCTGTACCGCCGGCACAGATTCCGTTCATTCTCTGATCGATACCGCCTGTAAAATATATGATTTTGGCATCCTCACCACCGAGCTCGATTGCGACATCGGTCTGCGGTGCATAGTGGCGCAGCGCAGTTGATACGGAAACAACCTCCTGGTTAAATGGAATTTCAAGATGGTTGGCGAGTGTAAGTCCGCCGGAACCGGTAATCACGGGATGTACCGAAATAGGACCCGTTATTTCGCGGGCCTTTCTTAAGAGATTTGCTAAAGTATCCTGAATATTGGCATAATGTCTCTCATAATCGGAAAAAATTATGTCATCATTATCATTCATCAATGCAACCTTTACGGTTGTGGAACCGATATCGATTCCAAGTTTGTATAAATTACTCATATTGTGCGGCGTAAAGTGCCGTACCTCCTTATAAAAATCAATTAAATTTAACAATTTCTTAACAAATCTTTATTATATATGAAAGAACTTCTTTTTTCAACTGTGATGATGCAAAAAAAATATTAAAAAAAACTAAAGTAAACGGAATTCTTGACAAAGCATTATGGGTAAAATATAATTAGTTGAATGAAAAAATTGAAACGGAAGGAAGTGGACATATGGAAAGCGGACCTGATAATTATCACAGTTGTACCTTGGGAAAATACTATTTTCATATGGCTGCGGACTGTATGCGTTAGACGGGCTTTCAGAAATCCAACCGTAGCCATAAGGAGGAACTATGGTTAAGATTTTTAAGACTGCCGAAAGTGGAGTCCTTCAGATTGAGAATTTTGAACCCGGATGCTGGGTGGCTATGACGAACCCGACAGCCGAGGAACTGCATGAGGTTGCGACCAGATATGATATCGATGCTACTGATATGAGGGCACCTCTTGATGAAGAAGAACGTTCAAGAATTGATGTCGAGGATAATTATACACTTATCCTTGTTGATATACCTACTATTGAGGAGAGAAATGAGAAGGACTGGTATGGTACAATACCATTATCGATTGTGTTATGCAATGACACGATAATTACTGTATGTCTTGAAGATACTCCGGTTCTCACGGCCTTTATGGACGGAAGAGTCAGGAATTTCTATACACATATGAAGACGAGATTTATTTTTCAGATACTTTACCGGAATGCGACGCTGTATCTGAATTACCTCAGAATTATTGACAGACGAAGCGACAGCATAGAACAGAAGCTTCATGAGGCTACGCGTAATAAAGAACTTATCGAACTTCTCGAATTGGAGAAATCCCTTGTGTTCTTCACAACATCGCTTAAGGCGAATGAGATAGTTCTTGAGAAACTGCTTAAGTTCAGTGCCATCAAGAAATACCCGGAGGACGAGGACCTTATAGAAGATGTAATTGTAGAGAATAAGCAGGCTATTGAGATGGCCAATATATACAGTGGAATTCTTAACGGAACGATGGATACTTTCGCATCGGTTATATCCAATAACCAGAACAGTGTTATGAAGTTTCTTACCACGATAACAATTGTGCTTTCAATCCCTACCATGATTGCCAGCTTTTACGGAATGAATGTTAAGTCGTTTTCAATGCCGTTTGCTGACAGCGAATGGGGATTCCCGATTGTAATAGGAATATCACTTATTATATCGTTGATAATAGCATTTATCTTCCGTAAAAAAGACTTGTTTTAGAAAGCAGGAGATGACATAATATGAATTTTATATATAAACTGGAACATAAATTCGGCAGGTTTGCCATACGTAATCTTTCACTTATACTGATTCTGTGTTATGTGGCGGGATATATTATCGAATTTGCGGCACCGGCATTTATGGGGTATCTCACACTTAATCCATACGCAATCGTACACGGACAGGTGTGGAGAATTGTAAGCTGGATCCTTATTCCGCCGGGAGAGAATAATATATTCTTTGCGATAATCATGCTGGTGTTCTATTATTCAATAGGAACGTCGCTTGAGAGGACATGGGGAACATTCCAGTATAATCTTTATCTGTTTGCCGGTATGTTTTTTACATTAATCGGAAGCTTTCTTATGATGGGATTCTGCTATTTGTTCAGACCGGAACTTTTGAACGGAATATACAGTGAATACACTGTTTTTGAGTCACTTTCATATGTGTTCAGCACATATTATGTCAATATGTCGATATTTCTGGCATATGCTGCGACATTCCCGGATAATCAGGTGCTGTTGATGTTTATTATACCGATCAAGGTTAAATGGCTGGGTGTTGTATATGGTGCCTTCCTTGTGTATGAGATGATTTCCGGCATGTTAATGAATGGGAACGTTGGATTTGTATATCCTTTTGTGATAGGTTCTTCGATGCTCAATTTTATTGTATTTTTCTTCACAACGCGCAATTATATCCGGATGAACCGCTCACAGCGGAAGATGCACCGCGATTTTGCCAGAAAGCAGAGAACTGATAAGGCGGCACGGAATGCAGGAATCACCAAGCACCGTTGTGCGGTCTGCGGAAGAACGGAGAAGGACGGAGATGACCTTGTATTCAGGTTCTGCTCCAAGTGTGCAGGCAATTATGAATATTGCCAGGACCATCTGTACACACACATTCACAAGACTAACTAAGCAGAATAGGAATATTTATACCCGCTATGCCGGCTGACACGGTGTGGCGGGATTTTTTTCACGCAATTGTCACATTAAATACACAAATAAAACATTTTTTGGACTAATTTTAACCATAAATTTTCCATATAATATTTTGTAAATTGGCTGAATGTAAGGAGGAATCAGTTGTGATTGAAGTTAAGAATCTGGTCAAGAAATATGGCAGTCATACAGCCGTTGACAATCTGTCGTTTACACTTGAACCGGGAAGAATTTACGGTTTTCTGGGACCGAACGGTGCCGGTAAATCCACTACAATGAATATAATAACGGGATATCTTGGTGCGACAAGCGGTGATGTCATAATAGACGGACATAATGTGCTTGACGAACCGGAGGAAGCCAAGAAATGCATAGGATACCTGCCGGAGATACCGCCGCTTTATACGGATATGACTGTTAACGAATATCTGCATTTTGCCGCGAAGCTTAAGAAACTTCCGAAAGATAAATCAGAGGATTTCATCGAACAGGCGAAGGAGATGGCTCATGTCAAGGATGTGGAGGGCAGGCTTATAAAGAATCTGTCCAAAGGTTACAGACAGAGAGTCGGACTTGCATATGCGGTCCTTGGTTTTCCGGATATAATAATACTTGATGAGCCGACAGTAGGTCTTGACCCGAAGCAGATTATCGAGATAAGGGACCTTATTAAAGAACTTGCGAAGAATCATACGGTCATTTTAAGTTCGCATATTCTTTCGGAAGTCAGTGAAGTATGTGATTATGTATTGATAATATCCCATGGACGTCTGGTTGCCAGCGATACGATAGATAATCTGTATAAATATATGGGTGAGACCTGTGAACTTGAGATTCTGGCCAAAGCTGACGAAGGAAGCTTCAGAAATGCCATTGCAGAGGTGCCGGGAATAAATGAGACGGAATGTAAGACAGAAGATGATTTTGTCAAGGCAACGATTGATTATGATGGCAAGGATGATACACTTGAAGCTGTTTTCTATGCACTGGCACAGAGCCGCATACCGGTTTATGAAATGCATAAAATAACCAAGTCGCTTGAGGAACTCTTCATTGAGCTTACATCCGACACAAAGGAGGCCGAATAATGGGTGCAATATTTTCAAAAGAAATTAAATCCTTCTTTAATTCTATGTTGGGATATGTTTTCTGCGCGGTAATGATTATCCTGATAGGAATATATTTTTACATATATAATCTTTCATATGGATATCCGAGATTCTCATATTCACTTATGAGTGCACTTTCGATAATGATGTTTGCAACGCCGCTTTTGACAATGCGTTCTTTTGCCGAGGAAAGAAAGAGCCGCACCGACCAGATGCTTCTTACGACACCGGTCAGGATATGGCAGATTGTGCTTGGCAAATTCCTGGCATATGCGGTTATATATGCAATACCGTTGCTTGTGTCATGTCTGTGCCCGCTTATCATTAATCTTAAGGGAAGCACATCATATCTTAAGGTTGACTATCTCACAATATTTACGGCGTTCTTCTTTGGACTTGTGTACATCAGCATTGGTGTGTTCATATCATCACTTACGGAGAGCCAGATCATAGCGGCAGTCGGTTCGTTTGCGGCTGTATTCCTGCTGGTGTTCTGGAGCGGACTTACCGGATACATACCGAACACGGTAATGGCAGCACACATCGGTCTTATGGTTCTGCTTGTACTTGTGTTCCTTATAATATATGCTTTGACAAAGAACTGGATAATTGCCGGAGCAATCGGCGGCGCAGGATTTATAGCATTACTGGCTGTTCGCCTTGCAAAGTCATCCTTACTCAGTACATGGCTCAATGCAGTTACCGATAAAATGGATTTATCCAAACCTATATCGAACATTGCGTATTACAATCTGTTTGATATAAGCGGAATAGTAATGTATATTTCCATTATTTTTGTCTTCCTTATGCTGACTGTTTCAAGTCTTAATAAGAGAAGATGGAGCTAGGAGGTCAGCCATGAAGAGAGAAAAACATAATTTAATCGGAACAAAGGCTTTTAGAAAAGGTTCTTATTCCACGGTGATTATGGTAGTAATAATTGCTATTGTAATAGCGGCCAACGTGATGTTTTCAAAGCTTCCGACGGCTGCCAGAAATATTGATGTCAGCAGTAACAATCTGTATTCAATAGGTGATACCACACATTCGGTTCTTGACGGATTGAAGAATGATGTTGAGATAATTGTAATTAAAGATAAAGAAAGCACGGATAAGAGAATTTCAACACTACTTGCTAAATATGCCGATTATTCGGACCATATCAAGGTTACATATAAGGATCCGGTCCTTTATCCTTCGGTTCTTACCACATATGATACAGAGGAAAACAATATCGTTATCAAATGTGATGCCACAGATAAGACCACAAAAGTTGCATTCAGTGACATAATCGTTACATCAACCTCTTACTACGGAAGTACGTATGAGACTTCTTTTGACGGAGAGGGCCAGCTTACCAAAGCAATCGATTATGTATCCAATGAAAACAACAAGCTTATATATACAATAAGCGGACACGGTGAGAGCGATCTCGGTAAAAATATATCGGAACTTATATCCAAATCGAATTTCAATGTGAAATCCGTCAACCTTCTCGTAGATAACGGAATCCCGGATGATTGTGATATGCTTATATGCAACCAGCCGACGAAGGATCTTGCCGATGATGAGCTTAAGCTTCTCAGAGAGTATATGGAAAACGGCGGTAAAATGACAGTTGTATTAGCTGATACTACGACCGAAACACCGAATTTTGACGCGCTTATGGCAGATTACGGAATTTCAAAGGTAAACGGATATATAGCCGATACCGAGAGATATTACGGACAGAATGTATATCAGATTTTCCCTAATTACAGCTCGGGCGACATAACCGGCAAATTCGGTTCGGAAGAATATACACTTTTATTTGGTTCGCTTGGATTGAAAGTTGAGAAAACAGACGGAGTTACGGTTGATGAATTTCTTACAACATCCAATAAAGGCGCAGCCGTTGTTGGTGAGAATGATTATACCGAAGGCAAATATACACTTGCCGCAGCCGCAACAAAAGACGAATCAAGATTTACTGTTTTTGGCTCGGCTTCGATCATTGATGATAAATTTACGTCATATTACACGAATCTTATGGACCTGCAGGTGTTCATGAATTCGATAACAGCTAATTTTGATGATGTCAGCAACATATCGATAGACAGCATAAGCCTTCAGACAACATATAACACGATAGCCAACGGAAGCGGAATCGGTGCCATATTTATAGGTATAATTCCGGTAGCGCTTCTTATCCTCGGATTCTTAAGATGGTTTGGCAGAAGAAAGCTTTAGAGGTGGTGCAGAATGAATAAACAGATTAAAATAATAATAATTCTTGCATCAATCCTTGTAGTGCTCGTTGCCGGAAATATCATTATTAAGAAAGTAACGAAGTTCAACTCTGAAAAAAGCCAGAAAGAAAGTGAAGCGGAATCGTTGGCTGCTGCAATTAAGGTTAATGATTACGATGAACTTTCAGCAATAAGCTTCGGGGATTTTACTTTTACATGTAAGGACGGTACGTGGAATTATGACGGAGACAGTGAATTTCCGCTGGACTCATCAATTATTAAGAAAATAGCCGATGAATTTGCAGGACTTTTGGCAAGCCGGGAAATCAGTAATGCGGATTCGATAGAAAGCTACGGGCTTAAGGATCCGGCATATACCGTGAAAATCACATCCACGGACGGTGGCAGACAGACTATTTATATAGGTAAAAGTTATGACAGCGAATACTATGTGAAGGATGCAGAAAATGATACGGTATATACATGCAGCATTTCCTGTATGGATGACATCAAGGCGGATGAGATAGTGCATTTTGCCAGGATAGACAGTGTCAATACAGTCTGGGACAGCAAATATTACAGTTTCAGCCTTGCAAGTAAGGACGGCAGCAGCCTTGTACTTAATAAGGACAGAAGCGTGGATGTATATTCGGAAGATGAGACAGATGAGAATGGTGATAAAGTTCCAAATATTGTGTGGAATGCATCCGTAAACGGAGGCGAAGCATATGAAGTCACGGATACGACAGATTTATCATCTGTGCGTAATGCACTTGACATAACATATGACGGATGTCTTGAATATAAATCGGATGATAAAACGCTTGCCGCATATGGTCTGGATGACCCGACGTGCACTATTAAGATAGGGTACACAGATGAGAATGATAAAGATTCTGTCATTACATTAACAATAGGAACACTTGATTCGGATAATAAAACATACAGCATCAAGTCAGACAAATCAGATGCAATATACTATATTACAAGCAGCAAAGCAGACGCAATCAAGAACTGTTTTTCGTATGATTTTAAATCCGATGAGACAGAAACAGATGCGGATACGGCAGCAGAATAAAAAGTACTTGCATTTTATTTGAGAGTATGATATTATTTTACAGTCAATGATGATATTACTAGGAGTGAGCTTTTCGGAGCTCACTCTTTTGTATGGAAGACAAATGCCATAGAAAGGATGTGACAGTGTGGCAAAACGTGACGATTACGAAGCCATGGCAGAGAAGCTTATTATGCCGATAATCGAATCCAACGGATACGAGCTTGTGGATATTGAGTATGTCAAAGAAGGTCAGAATAATTACCTCAGGGCATATATTGATAAGCCGGGCGGAATTACCGTGGATGATTGCGAAGTGGTAAGCAGAGCATTCAGTGACAAGCTGGATGAGAAGGATTTTATTGCAGAGTCCTATATATTGGAGGTAAGCTCCCCGGGACTTGGCAGACCGTTCAGGAAAGACAAGGATTTCGAACGCAATATCGGTGAAGAAGTTGAACTTAAGTTATATAAGCCGGTTGAGCATAAGAAAGATTATGTCGGACTTCTGAACGCATATGATAAGGACACGGTCACTATCGGACTGGAAGATGGCAGTGAGAAGGTTTTTGAGAGGCGTGATATCGCCGTTATAAGACAGACTGTATATTTTTAGATAATTAGGAGGATAAATGAAAAAATGAACAGTGATTTAATGGAAGCACTCAGTGCTCTGGAAAAAGAAAAGAAAATCAGTAAAGACACCTTAATTGAGGCAATAGAAAATTCACTTCTTACGGCCTGCAAGAACCATTACGGTAAAGCGGACAATTTTATTGCCAAAGTTGATCCGGATACAGGAGATTTCTCAGTGGTTGCGGCTAAAGAAGTTGTTGAGAATGTAGAGGATGACGTTACGCAGATAAGTCTCGCAAAAGCAAAAGAGATTAATTCCAAATACGACATCGGAGATACCGTAAACATTGATGTCAAGTCGGCAGAACTCGGAAGAATCGCAATCCAGATTGCCAAGAATGTAATTCTTCAGAAAATCCGCGAGGAAGAGCGCAGGGTTCTTTATGATGATTATTACAGCAAAGAAAAAGATGTTATGACCGGTGTGGTACAAAGATATGCCGGACGTAATCTTATAATTAATCTCGGAAGAGCGGAT
>ENA-OOXT01001876-OOXT01001876.1-human-gut-metagenome-genome-assembly--contig:-NODE-1876-length-12697-cov-2.037810_pt1 | contig 12697 bp, 10 predicted proteins | sample MGYA00241590_ERZ501349 | MGnify/ENA primary metagenome ERZ501349 (study PRJEB25962, sample SAMEA2042838) | human gut metagenome | biome: human gut; feature: human-associated habitat; material: faeces...
CCCCAGGAGTTTCATGACGAGTATCGCAAAAATAAAATGGGAAAACCCTCTTTTGTGAAAGTGATGCAAGGCATCAATCTTTTGAAAAAACATGGGGTGGAATGGAATGCGATGGCAGTTATTAATGACTTCAATGCCGACTATCCCCTTGAATTCTATAAATTCTTCAAAGAAATCGGTTCTCATTATATCCAGTTCGCTCCTATCGTAGAACGCATCATGCCGCACCAAGACGGACGCCATCTGGCCTCACTGACCGATAAGGAAAAAGCTACGGAACTGGCGGACTTCTCCGTTAGCCCGGAACAATGGGGAAACTTCCTCTGTACCCTGTTCGATGAATGGGTGAAACAGGATGTAGGTACTTACTATATCCAGCTCTTCGACTCCACCCTTGCCAACTGGGTGGGCGAACAGCCGGGCGTATGTTCCATGGCAAAGACCTGCGGACATGCCGGTGTAATGGAATTCAACGGTGATGTATATGCCTGCGACCACTTTGTATTTCCGGAATACAAGCTAGGAAACATCTATCAGAAAACACTAGTGGAAATGATGTACAGCGAACGTCAGCAAGCCTTCGGACAGATGAAGCAAAAGTCTCTCCCCACCCAGTGCAGGGAGTGCGAATGGCTGTTTGCCTGCAACGGTGAATGTCCTAAAAACCGCTTTGCACATACTGCCGACGGCGAACCCGGACTGAACTACCTGTGCGCCGGCTACCGGAAATTCTTCAAGCATGTGGCTCCTTACATGGATTTCATGAAGCAAGAGCTGATGAACCAGCGTCCGCCTGCCAACATCATGGATGCTATCCGGGAAGGAAGATTCAATTAAAAATCATATAGTAAATTAACAACAAAAAAGATGAAAGTAACGAAGTATTTGATTGCGGCGGTCGCCGTACTGACAGTCTGCTCGGCACGTGCAGACGAAGGAATGTGGTTACTGCAACTGATGAAGCAGCAGAACTCTATCGACATGATGAAGAAACAAGGACTGAAACTTGCAGCCGATGATTTATACAACCCGAACGGAGTATCGCTGAAGGATGCCGTCGGCATCTTTGGCGGTGGTTGTACGGGCGAAATCATCTCACCCGAAGGACTGATTCTCACCAATCACCACTGCGGCTACGGTGCTATCCAACAGCACAGCTCAGTGGAACACGATTACCTGACAGACGGTTTCTGGGCAAAAAGCCGCAATGAAGAGTTGCCTACTCCGGGATTGAAATTCCGTTTCGTACACCGCATTGTAGACATCACCGACCTCGTAAACGCGAAAGTCAAAGCCGGAGAAGTGACGGAAGTCGATGCATTGACCGCCCCGTTCCTCGGCAAACTTGCCAAAGAAGAACTGGAAAAGAGTGATTTGAAAGGCAAACCGGGCATCGAGGTAAGAGCACTTCCTTTCTATGCGGGAAATAAATTCTACCTGTTCTATTACAAAGTGTACAGTGACGTACGCATGGTAGCCGCTCCCCCTTCCTCGGTAGGTAAGTTCGGCGGTGAAACCGACAACTGGATGTGGCCGCGCCACACGGGCGACTTCTCCATGTTCCGCATCTATGCCGATGCCAACGGAGAGCCGGCTGAATACAGTGAAAGCAACGTACCCCTGAAAACCCCGAAGTTCCTGCCCATCTCCATCAAAGGTCTGAACGAAGGTGACTACGCCATGATTATGGGCTTCCCCGGCAGCACAGAACGTTACCTCACCCAGAGCGAAGTGAAGCAACGCATGAACGCCGTGAATCAGGCAATGATTGATATGCGCGGCGTACGCCTCGAAGTGCTGCGCAAGTATATGGATGCCAGTGACAAGACCCGCATCCAGTATGCCAGCAAGTTTGCCGGAAGCAGTAACTACTGGAAGAACTCCATCGGTATGAACAAGGCAATCATCGACAATGACGTGTTGGGCGCCAAAGCCGAAATCGAGAAAAAGTATGCCGCCTTTGCCCAAGGAAAACCCGAATACGAGGGTGTGGTAGAGAAAATTGATGCCATCATCGAGAAAAGCACCCCCACGCTGCGCCAGCTCTACTATACCAACGAAGCATTGCGCGGTGCTATCGAATTCGGCAGTACCTACCTTATCATGGATAACATAAAGAAAGCGCTCGAAGAGAAGAACGACTCATTGCTGCAAGCTTCGAAGAAGCAGTTGGAAAATGCATACGATGGTATCCACAATAAAGACTACGACCACGAAGTGGACCGCGCCGTAGCCAAAGCCATCCTGCCCGCCCTTGCCAAGGCACTGAACGCCGACGAGCTGCCCTCCTTCTACCAAACCATCAACGGAGAGTTCAAGGGCGACTACAACACATACGTAGACAACATTTACGACAACTCCATCCTCTCCAACCGCAAGAACCTGGATAAATTCCTGGCAAAGCCCACCGTGAAAGCCATCGAGAAAGACCCTGCTACGGCTTACTCGCGCTCCAAGAACGAAAAGCTGCAGGAACTCGGAAAGCAATACATGGAACTGGAAAGCGGAATGGAACTGCTCCACAAGGCCTACATCCGTGGCTTGGGTGAAATGAAACAGCCCGTCCCCTCCTATCCGGATGCCAACTTCACCATGCGTCTGACCTATGGTAATGTAAAATCATACAGCCCACGCGATGCCGTACACTACGACTACTATACCACTACCGACGGTATCCTTGAAAAAGAGAATCCCGAAGACCGTGAATTCGTGGTACCCGCCAAGCTGAAAGAACTGATTCAAAAGAAAGACTTCGGACGCTACGCCATGGCAGACGGCACCATGCCGGTTTGCTTCCTCACGACGAACGACATCACCGGCGGCAACTCGGGCAGCCCCGTCATCAATGGCGAAGGACAGCTCATCGGTACTGCTTTCGACGGCAACTGGGAATCTCTGAGCGGTGACATCAACTTCAACAATGACCTGCAGCGTTGCATTGCACTGGATATACGCTACGTGCTCTTCATCCTCGACAAACTGGGCAATTGCAGTCATCTGATAAAAGAAATGAACATCATTGAGTAATGGGAACCCATCCCCAAAAGGGTATGAAAGTGAATGGCATTCGGTCGTATACTGAATGCCATTCACTCGTATACTGAATCCTATTTAGTCGTATATTGAATTTCCCCTCTCTCAGAACACCTTCTAACGCATAGTTACATGAGACGAATCATATTATCATTATTCCTTACATCCGGCATCCTTTCGGCACACGCCGACGAAGGAATGTGGATGCTTACCGACCTCAAACAGCAGAACGAGGTTGCCATGACAGAGCTCGGCCTGCTTATCCCTGCCGAACAGATATACAACCCCAACAGCATAGCCCTGAAAGATGCGGTAGTGCATTTCGGCGGCGGTTGCACGGGTGAGGTTATCTCGGCAGAAGGGCTGGTACTGACCAATCATCACTGCGGCTATGGAGCCATCCAGCAACACAGCAGCGTGGAGCACGATTACCTGACCGATGGTTTTTGGGCAATGTCCCGCAGCGAGGAGCTGCCCTGCAAGGGACTTACTGTGACCTACATCGACGAGATAATGGACGTGACGGACTACGTAAACGACCAGTTACAGATAGACTCTGACCCGAACGGCACAAATTACCTCTCGCCCAAATACCTTGCCATGATAGCCGACCGTTTCCTGTCCGCGCAAGGCATCACGCTGACATCCGGCCATAAAGCAGAACTGAAAGCATTCTACGGCGGAAACAAATATTACTTGTTCCTAAAGACAACCTACAGCGATATCCGCATGGTAGGTGCTCCTCCCTCTTCCATCGGCAAGTTCGGAGCCGATACGGACAACTGGATGTGGCCGCGCCACACGGGCGACTTCTCCTTATTCCGCATCTACGCCGGCAAGGACGGCCAACCCTCCGCTTACAACCCCGACAATGTGCCCTTGCAGGTAAAGAAGCACCTCACCATCAGCCTCGCCGGCTATCGTGAAGGCGACTTCACGTTTGTCATGGGATTTCCCGGACGCAACTGGCGCTACATGATTTCCGACGAGGTGGAAGAGCGTATGCAAACCACCAACTTCATGCGCCACCACGTGCGCGATGTCCGCCAGAAAGCTCTGATGAAACAAATGTTGCAAGACGATGCCGTACGCATCCACTATGCCAGCAAGTATGCATCTTCTGCCAACTACTGGAAAAATGCCATCGGTATGAACGAAGGTCTCGTCCGTCTGAAAGTATTGGACACTAAACGTGCACAGCAAGAGGCACTCCTGGCACGCGGACGCTCGCTGAACGACAATAGCTATCAGCAAGCATTCGACCAGATACGCGCCATCGTAAAGCAACGCCGTCCAGCCCTCTACCACCAGCAAGCCATTCAGGAAGCACTGGTGACGGGACTCGATTTCATGCGTATCCCCAGCACCGCAGGACTGGTATCTGCCTTGAAGAACAAGGACAAAAAACAGATTGCAGCAGCTAAAGACAGCCTTCAGAAGGCAGCCGACCGCTACTTTGCCTCTGTCCCCTTCCCCGAAGTGGAACGTATTGTTGGCAAGGAAATGCTGAAAATCTACATGAAGTATATCCCTGCCGAACAACGCATCGGTATTTTCCAAATCATAGACAAGCGTTTCAAGGGCAACAGCGACGCTTTCATCGACGCCTGCTTTGAACATTCCATCTTCGGCAACAAGGAGAACTTTGCCAAGTTCATCCGCAAGCCCAGCCTCTACAAGATTAATACAGACTGGATGGTCTTGCTGAAATATTCCATCACGGACGGCCTGCTTCAGACCTCCATTGCCATGATGGATGCCAATAAAAACTACAATGCCGCCCACAAGGTATGGGTAAAGGGCATGATGGACATGAAACTTGCCAATGGTCAGCCCATCTATCCGGATGCCAACTCCACCTTGCGCCTGACCTACGGTCAAGTACTCCCCTACGCTCCGGCAGACGGTGTGAAATATGATTACTACACCACTCTGAAAGGAGCTATGGAAAAGGAAGATCCCGACAATTGGGAGTTTGTAGTCCCCACCAAACTGAAACAGCTGTATCAGGCAAAGGATTTCGGACGTTATGCCATGCCGAACGGCGAAATGCCCATCTGCTTCATTGTCAACACAGACAATACCGGTGGAAACTCCGGCAGCCCAGTGTTCAATGCCAAAGGAGAACTGATAGGTACCGGCTTTGACCGCAATTACGAAGGTCTGACTGGCGACATTGCCTTCCGTCCGTCCTCCCAACGAGCAGCATGTGTAGACATCCGCTACACCTTGTTCATCATCGACAAATACGCGGGAGCTTCGCATCTCATTGAAGAGATGACGATTAAATAATGATTTAGCGAACAAATCCTCCTCCTATTTTGTTATCATTACAAATAAATAAAAACAGAAAGGAAAAAATTATGGAAAAGTTTGAAGAATTGATACAATCAGAAAAGCCCGTTTTAGTTGATTTCTTTGCAACCTGGTGTGGCCCGTGCAAGGCGATGCATCCGGTACTGGAAGAACTCAAAAACGAAATAGGAGATGCTGCCCGTATCGCCAAAATAGATGTAGACCAGCACGAAGAACTTGCTGCCCGCTACCGTATACAAGCAGTACCGACATTTATCGTATTTAAGAAAGGCGAAGCCGTATGGCGCCACTCGGGTGTCATCAGCGGTAAGGATTTGAAAGCCGTTATAGAACAAAACTCTTAACAAGAAGAAATGAAGAAGATTATAGCAATGGTTGCCCTCGTGTTTTCCTGCATGCTGGCCTATGCTCAAACAAACGGAGAAGTTATCGTCATGAACAAAGCCATGTTCATCAAGGATGTGTTCGACTATGAGAAATCCCAGGACTGGAAATACAAGGGAAACAAGCCTGCCATCATAGACTTATATGCCGACTGGTGCGGACCTTGCCGCATGGTGGCTCCCATTATGAAGGAACTGGCCAAAGAGTATGCCGATAAAATCGTTGTCTACAAAGTCAATGTGGATAAGGAAAAGGAACTGGCAGCGTTGTTCAATGCAACAAGCATCCCTCTTTTTGTATTCATCCCTATGAATGGAGAGCCTCAGCTCTTCCGCGGAGCAGCCGATAAGGCTACCTACAAAAAGGCGATTGACGACTTTTTACTGAAAACAGAATAGTTCATAATAGAAAGAAAAAACTCCTGACTACCTTTACAAAAAGGCAAGTCAGGAGTTTTTGTATCCTATTCACTCAAAACACGATAGGCATCTCTTTCCATTCTCCTCCGTGTAGTTCCATCACCGATTCATATCCAGCTTTCCTCAAGGCACACAAAGCTTCGGGACGTCCGTTGCTTATCCGTTCCGGATAGTGTGAATCACTGTTTACCTGCACACGTACACCCAAATCATGCAGGTAGGAGAAATACCGCTCATTGGGGTAAAAAGTACCCAGGTCATGATAGGCTTTGGTATTGACCTCTACCTGATAGCCGCGACGGGCAATATCTGCGAAATACGCCCTAACCAGCTCATCATACCAAGGCTCGTCCAGCAATCCCGGGCGATAGCATGCTGCATTGTAGTGCATCTTATCGGCATGGCCCACAATATCAAAACCACCCAGCTCGAGCATCCTCGTCAACCTACCATAATAGAGACGGACCACATGCTCCAAGTCACCGCAGAAATGTCCGTCTACAATGGTCTTAAAGGTATCCGCAGGTACATCTACATCCACCACTTCCCCTTTGTCATTGTAGAGAAGATGTACAGAACCAATACGGTAGTCCAACGGCAACTCCCTGAAACGGGCGATGGACGGATTACTCGCTTCATTCAGATAATCAATCTCCAGACCGATATACAGTTCGATACGTCCGGCATACTTCTCCTTCAGACGATGGAATTCAGATAGATAGTCGTCCATGATATCCCACTCCATAGTCCATGCCGTAGAAAAAGGCAATGGAGCATGCGATGAAAAGCCATAAGATGTAAAACCTTCACTCAATGCAAAACGCACAAAGTCCTCCATGCCGGCACGCCCGTCACAATAAAGGCTATGGCTATGATAATTCGTCAGATTTCCCACTTTCTCAGTTCTAATTTTTAATTCTTAATTTTCAATTTCGAACTTCAGTTCGATTCTATCTCACTCAGCTCCAGCCAGCGCAATGTTTTTTCGTCAATCAAGTCCGACAATTCCGGCAAACGTTTCGACTTCTCCGTCAGTTCGTCCACAGACAAAGTACCGCTGCACAAAGCCTCTTCAATTGCATTCTTTTCGGTTTCCAGGTCAGCTATCTCCTGCTCCAATTGTTCAAACTCGCGTTTTTCCTTAAAAGACATGCGCCGCTTTTCGTTCAGACGCACCTTCGCCGTCTTGTCCTCCTGAGCCTTGGCGGCTTCTTTCTCTTTCTCCTTTTCCTGATGGACTTTCGCATCTTTCCAGTCGCGATATTGTGTATAGTTGCCGGGAAAGTCGCGGATGTCCCCTTGTCCGTTGAACACTAACAGATGGTCTACCACTTTGTCCATGAAATAACGGTCGTGGCTCACCACAATCACGCATCCTTTGAAATTCTGCAAATACTCTTCCAGCACATTCAGCGTCACAATATCGAGGTCATTGGTCGGCTCATCCAGCACCAGGAAGTTGGGATTGCGCATCAGGACCGTACACAGATAGAGGCGGCGGCGTTCTCCCCCACTCAGCTTGTAGACATAGCTGTGCTGTGTCTCGGGAGTAAACAGGAAATGTTGCAGGAATTGCGATGCCGTCAGCTTCTTGCCGTTGCCCAGTTCTATGACTTCGGCAATGTCCTGCACTACATCAATCACTTTCATCTGCTCGTCAAACTGCAAGCCGTCCTGCGAGTAGTAACCGAAGCGGACCGTCTCGCCAATGTCCAGCGTACCGCTGTCTGCCTGCTCCAACCCCATCAGTATCTTGATGAAGGTGGACTTTCCCGTACCGTTATTCCCCACGATGCCCATCTTCTCATAGCGGGCGAAGATGTAGGAGAAATCATCCAGTATCTTCAAGTCGCCAAAGGACTTATAGAGGTGGTCTGCCTCGAATATCTTGCTGCCAATATAGGATGCCTTTACATCCAGCTTTACATTATCGTTATTGAAACGTTGCTTGGCGACCTTCTCCAATTCATAAAAAGCATCTTCCCGGTAACGTGCCTTATGCCCTCTGGCTTGCGGCATACGCCGCATCCATTCAAGCTCCGTACGATACAGGTTATTGGCGCGTTCTATCTCTACGGTCTTGGCTTCGATGCGCTCTTCGCGTTTTTCCAGATAATAGCTGTAATTTCCTTTATACTGATAAATCTGTTTCCGGTCTATCTCGATAATCTCACTACAGACACGATCCAGAAAATAACGGTCGTGCGTCACCATCAAAATACTAATGTTCGCGCGAGAAAGATATCCTTCCAGCCATTCGGTCATTTCCAAGTCCAGGTGGTTGGTTGGCTCGTCAAGGATGATCAATTCGGGATCGGTGATCAACACGTTTGCCAAAGCCACCCTTTTCAACTGCCCGCCGGAAAGCGTTTCCATCTTCTGGTCGAAGTTATGGATTTTCAGCTGTCCCAAAATCTGCTTGGTACGCTGTTCATAATCCCAGGCTTTCAAGTTATCCATCCTAAGCAGGATATCTTCGAGATTGGAATGATCGCCGCTTGCCATCGCCTGCTCATATTCGGCGATCAAACGCACCGTCTCGTTCGGAGAGTAGAAACACGCTTGCAAAACAGTCAGGCCGTCCGGATAATGCGGCATCTGTTCCAGGTAGCCAACCCGCAGATCATTTCGGAACACAACCGCCCCGCTGTCATAATCCTCCTTTCCGGCTATAATATTTAGCAAAGTCGTTTTCCCCGTACCATTCTTAGCTATCAGCCCGACCTTCTGCCCTTGCGCGATTCCGAAAGTGATATCTTCGAATAAAACCAAATCGCCGAAGCTTTTAGTCAACTTATCTATTTGTAAATAACTTATCATATATTCATATCTGCTTTAAATGCAGGACAAAGATACAAAAAGATCAAGCACGATGGATGGGATTATTTCGTATATTCATGCCGAAACAGTTGCCTGCTGACAATTGTCGGCAAACAACAACTACGGCGGAAAAATCCAATTATCAGAAGGGAAAACCAGATTATCCGGCAGACGATTCAACAATATATGCCAAGCTGTTTTAAACAATCCTCTTAACAAATATGTTCCCTTTTATAATAAATTATTATTTTTGCCGCTTTAGATAAATTTTAACAGATACACTATGTTGACAACAATGATCATCGTGTTCCTGATAGGATATTTACTTATCGCTCTGGAACATCCGCTAAAAATCAATAAAGCGGGAACAGCACTCCTGACTGGAACAATCCTTTGGGTTTTATATACATTGGGGGCCCCTCAATTTATTCCGACCGCTTCAGCCGAAGAATTTAAACTTTTTTTAGACGCATTCCCATTCATAAAGGATCTGCCCTATGCAGACCAGTGTATCCGTTTCGTCATCGACCATCAGATACTGGATAGTATCGGTGAGATCGCAGAGACTTTGATCTTCCTGATCGGGGCGATGATCACCGTAGAACTCGTCGATTCTCACGGAGGGTTTATGTTCATCACCAACCGCATCACCACCAACAGCAAGCGGAAGTTATTGTTCGTCATTGCTACGATCACCTTTTTCATGTCAGCAGTCCTGGATAACCTGACTACTTCCATCGTCATGGTCATGCTGATCCGAAAATTGATCGGCAATTATAAGGAGCGCTGGATTTTCGGCAGCATCATCGTGATTGCCGCCAACAGCGGCGGGGCCTGGTCGCCCATCGGCGACGTGACAACGATCATGCTGTGGGTAAGGGGAAATATCTCGACTTCGGCAACGATCCCGCATCTCTTTTTACCGAGCCTCGTATCGGCATTAGTCCCAGTATTGATCATATCCCGCTATTTGCACGGCAAAGTTACGCCTCCCAACGCTTTTGAGGAAAACCGTGACAACCTTCTATTAAAAGTATTGAAAGCGAACGAAAAACTGGCGATCCTCTGCATTGGCGTGTTCTGTCTGCTGTTCGTCCCAGTGTTTAAAACGATCACGCACCTGCCCCCTTTCATGGGGATTTTGATGGGAGTCGGTATCCTGTGGATATTCACTGAATTGATGTACCGGAAAACTCCGATCAACGAGGACCTGAAACTCCGTTTATCGAAAGTAGTGAGCCGTATAGACGGAGCTACTCTGATGTTCTTCCTCGGTATCTTACTGGCTGTGGACGCACTGCGTTGCAGTGGTGTTTTAGGCAGTTTTTCCCTCTGGTTGGACGATACGATCGGCAATGTATATGCCGTCAACCTGATTATCGGAACGCTCTCCGCCATCGTCGATAACGTTCCGCTCGTCGCCGGTGCTATCGGAATGTACCCCGTTGCCTCGGATGCGATGGTCGCTACGGCTGCTGATCCGGCTTATATAGCCAATTTCGTACAAGACGGCGTGTTCTGGCAATTCCTAGCCTATTGTGCCGGCGTGGGTGGCAGCATGCTGATCATCGGTTCTGCTGCCGGAGTTGTCGTTATGGGACTGGAAGGGATCAATTTCATCTGGTATCTAAAAAGAATCTCGTTGCTCGCACTGGCCGGCTATCTGTCGGGAGCCGCTGTTTACATCCTACAAAATGTACTATTAGGCATATAAAAAGATTCTTATTATATTTGTCGGCAATAAATATAAATATACACAATGAATTTCATTTCCAAACTATTCAAGAAGAAAGAAGAAGAAACAGAAGTCGTATCGAAAGGCTCCGTAGAGGAGTTCGTTACGCTGATCCGCGTGTATTACCAGGCGGTAATGGCTGTGCAGTTAGGTATCACCAACCTCAATATATTGAACGATATGGCGTTGTTCAAACGGATGCTTAAGATCCCGACTCAGAACAACAAGTTGGGCATAGCCGAGAAATCCCGTTCCCGCAAAATCCTAATGCAAGAATACGGGCTGAACGAAAACTTCTTCAAGGAAATCGATGCCTCCATCAAAAAGAACTGCAAGACGCAGAACGACATCAAATCCTATTTCATCATGTATCAGGGATTCAACAACGACCTGTTCTCCCTGCTCGACAACCTGATGCAATGGAAATTCCGCTTCTCCATGCTAGTGAAGAAACTGTTATATTCGCAGACACAAAAGACCATCCATGAGATTGTAACCCGTTCGGAATGGAAAGATGTCAGTGTTCAGAAAGTCGCCTGGAGAATACGGAAATACAAAGAAACGCTCGGCTATTCGGAAGAATGGATGACCGACTTCGTGTACAATGTCGTGCTGATGGCCAAAGAAGATGCCAAAAGACAGAAGAAAGAAGACAAATAACACCGTGACTATATGAGCTACCTGTTCTTAGAATACCCGAAATGCAACACCTGCCGAAATGCAAAAAAATGGCTGGATGAGCATAAAATAACGTACGAGGATCGTCATATCATCGATCGCAATCCTTCTGTCGAAGAACTGACAGAATGGATCAAACGCAGCAAGCTTCCTTTGAAAAACTTTTTCAACACCAGCGGACTGGTTTATAAGGAGATGAAATTGAAGGACAAGCTGCCTGCGATGAGCGAAGCGGAACAGATCGCTTTGCTGGCTTCGGACGGCAAATTGATCAAGCGCCCTTTGCTGATCAGTGAAAATCAAGTTTTGGTCGGTTTCAAAGCGGACGAATGGAACAACCTGGTAAAATAATGAAAACGCCAGCCACTCAGCCGATAGAGCAACATCCGTTAGGGTTCTTCCTCCCGGAAAACACGAAATTATTGATGCTGGGCAGTTTCCCACCTCCGCGTGCACGCTGGTCGATGAATTTCTACTATCCGAATATCCAAAACGACATGTGGCGGATACTCGGACTGGTTTTCTATAACGATAAAGAATATTTCTTAGAAACCAAAAAAGCTTTCAGTGAAGAGAAAGCAAAAGCCTTCTGCCGGGAAAAAGGGATCGGAATCGGTGATACGGCTATGGAAATCATCCGTTTAAAGAATAATGCTTCCGACAACTTCCTGCAAGTGGTCACACCGTTGAACCCGGTTGAGGTTCTGGCCAAAATACCAGAATGCGAAGCAATCGTCGTAACAGGTCAAAAGGCAATGGACACGCTTATCGCCACGCTGCCTCCGGTTGAAGAACCCAAAGTCGGCTCCTACTCCCGTTTCACCCTGTCGAGCCGCATTTTCCATCTCTACCGCATGCCTTCTTCCTCCCGGGCTTACCCCAAGCCGTTAGAGGAAAAGGCCGCAGTATATAAACAGATGTTCGAGGATTTAAAGATGATATAAATCAGTCACTTTCGGCTTGATCCTAAAGTAACCATCATCCGCAATGAAAATACCGGTTTACCAGTTCAAGCATTCCTTCCGGATCATTTTTCAGGTCTTCACGTAATGTCGTGTCATCATAACTTTCCAGTTTTTTTATGATACCGTCAATCATGCTCGGACTAAAGACATTATACTGTTCGAATATCCCCCTCTGCTGTTGCAGGCGTTTGGCAGAGGCGGCACAGCTATCCGGCAGTTGGTCCAATGTTTCCAAACGAGCCTTGTTTTCTTCCTGATGAATATTCACGTTCACATAAGTCTTTTCTGCAATATCCAACGCATCCGGGATTTCAAACCCGTAACGGCAAGCGACCGCCAGTCCCGCC
>ENA-OOXT01001880-OOXT01001880.1-human-gut-metagenome-genome-assembly--contig:-NODE-1880-length-12666-cov-10.297359_pt1 | contig 12666 bp, 9 predicted proteins | sample MGYA00241590_ERZ501349 | MGnify/ENA primary metagenome ERZ501349 (study PRJEB25962, sample SAMEA2042838) | human gut metagenome | biome: human gut; feature: human-associated habitat; material: faeces...
ATGAGCCACTTTACCAGCACCTGATCCACGGCAAGGAAAGTGTCGCACTCCACCAAATCGTCCACTCGCATTCCTGCAAATGCCGAAAGAACATTCAGCCCTTTGGCAACGTGCGCCGACAGAGCGTATTTGTCCCGGTACAGGACGCTGTTCATCAGGCTATCGAGAAATGCGATGATATTGCCGGACTTGTAGGAGACAAAGCTCTTCCATGCTGCCGGAAGCTCTGCCTGCACATATCGCCCAGTATAAGTAACGAACAATGTTACCAGCAGCCGTTCCAAACTCGGTTTTGTATCGGTGTATCCGAAATGCTGCTCACAGAGCTGCCAGAATGCAGACAGCAGGTCGTATTTTTCAAACTCCTGCAAGAAAGCATTGTCCACCAGCTCGCCATCTGTCAACACGATGCGCACGACTTCCTCAAAAGAGCAAGTACGCGCCTTGCAGACTGCACTTAGCAGACCGACAAGGATATTTTCTTCATTGAAGTTTTCGATTTCCAAATCATAGAACCGCTGAGTGCGCTCTTTGTTGGCGAAAAACTTGATGTGCTTCTCAATAACCGGCTTGTACTTTTCCTCAATACCCAGGTCAACCGACAGCAAGGAGGCTCGGTCAGCAAAGAACCGTCTGGAATACAGCATTGTGTCTTCCAGATGGTTGTCCCTTACATCCGGTTTAGGAAACGGTGCATAGATCAGATAATTCGTGGTCTTATCAACACGCTCCAGAAAATACTTTGTATAGAACTGGTTATCCGGCTGGAGATGGTAGATCTTCGCATTCTGAAGCTCCACCGTCTCCATATCCTCGGCAAATTCTGCCTTGTCATCGTACCAGAAAACCAGTTTCCGGGTCTCCCCAGTAAATTCCGCATTCAGGCGGTCTATAATTTGTTTCAGGTTCAATTCTGCCATATCAATTTCCTTTACTTGATAGATTCCGCCCTTTGGGGAATATCATACAGGCAGTTACGCCTTGATTCGTTTGTTGCCTGTGATGCTGCTAATATAATCGTCAATATCCTGCACGATGCAATGATCCCCCATTGTGTGCAGTGATTCAAAATATTTTGTGATATACCCATAGATGCCATACTCTTCAAAGGTCTTTGCCACATCTGCACCGGAAAGCCCTTTGAAATGACGGTACCGCTCCATGCAATAAATCAAAAAATTGGATTCTTTGCTCATCACTCATGCCTCCTCTGGGTAATCATAGGAGCCTGTCAGAAGTTCATCTTGATACATGGTATACAGCGTCATTGGGCTGTAGTGCCACAATTTTGATTTTTCATCCGAAAGCTCCTGATAGAGCTTAGACTGATAAAAGCGGGAAATCGCTTTTTCATCATCCACATTGCTGTTTTTTGTAATCTGTTCGATGATGGGCGGCACAATGATTGCAAGCATTGCGCTGAACTGATCTTCGTTCATACAAGCTTCCTCCCTTCAAAATGCAAGTATTGCAGGGACTTTTCTGTTGCAAACACCAGCTGGTTGAACAATTTCCGAATCTTGAGTGCCGCCAGTGTTTGTTCCTTATCCAACACTCCGGTCATATACAGGGTAATGGTGCGGTACACATCATCATTTGCCACAGCACCATAAATCAGGTCATGCTGCTTTCCCTGATAGGTTCCCTGACGGTTCTCGGCTACAAAATCCAGCCACGCTTCATCTGGGCTGTCAAAGCGCAGCAAACTGCACTCCTTGAAAGCCACTGCTTCCTCTACGGAATAAATATTCAGCGTAGCAGCTCCTGTTTTGCGGCGGTCAGTGACCTTTTGAGCGAAGTTCACTGCCTGATCGCGGTTGGTGGTGGTATAAAATCCAAAACCGAAGTCCAGATAGCGATTTTGCCGGATAAGTTTCGGCTGTTCTACGATAACATTGCTTCCGTGGTACAAAATCATTGCAAACGCCTCCTGTTCCTCTTATTTCTTCTCTTTTACCATGATATTCTTACTGTCTGCCAGCACCTCATAGAACTTGCCGTCCTGCGCGGTCTGGAGCTTACGGTAATTGACCTTTACGCCGTCATCGAGGTCAAGCACGATACGGGAAAGTGCCAGATGGCTGATCTTCTCATCGTATTCCCGGCATTCCTTCAGCTGCTTGGCGAGTTTATCCTTGCGCTTGGAGGCTGTTGCCACCTCGCGGGCATTGTTGCTGTGATCCATCATATCCTGCATCCGGTTGATCTCGGATTCATATACACGCTGCATCTTGTGCAGGTAGTCGATACGCAGGTTGCCGATGGTATCCGGCGTGTAGCGGTGCAGATAAACCAGTGCCTTAAAGCCATTCTGTTTGCCGCTGTCAAACAGCCAGTAGATCGGACGCTTGCCAGAACCAGTGACAGAGTAAGTCTGGCAGTGATCCTTGAAGAAATCGTTCAGGAAGTAATTGCGGATGATCTCCCGGCTGGTACTGCCCTTATTGCCAAGGGCTTTTGCGATATAGTCGAGGTTTACTTCCAGCGTATCAACACCGTACACCACTTTCAGCCATGCACACAGGCGCGATACGATATCATCGTCCAGATATTCTTCATCGGTGATGGGGATAACATTGTCAGTATCCGGGATATAGCTCTGGTATTTGCTGCTATCCCACTCGCCGCCTGCATAGGCCAGTCCTTCCACATCCAGCGAGTAACGGCCAAACATACAGCCCACCGCATAGCTCAGCAGGCTCTTGATGTCTCGCTGCAAATCCGCCTTGCGCACGGTCACATCTTTATCTTCCACTTCCGGGGTCAGTTCCTCCTGCAAGCCGTAAATGTCGATAAAAATGCGGTTCAGCTCTTCTTCGTTGGCTTTCAGCTGGTTAAAACGCTCATCACATTCTGCCTGCCACATGGTAAAGGCTTCGGAAATTGTGGAAACATTGCGGAGCAACGGGTGCTTTTTAAAATCCCAAGAAGTTTCAAAGGAATCCCAGTCTTTTTTGCTTATATCAATATTATCTTCAACATAGCGAATAATAGTATCTTTCGCTATATCATTAATAATAAGTGGCAATTTCGAGATATCTACAGCTTGAACATTTATCGTAGGGTTCACCACATTCAATATGTAATTTGCAACCTTAGAGCACAAAAATCCTAAAGCATAGTATTGTTCATCGTCATTTTTAAAGAAACAAGGAGAGCCAGCCACGTCCCACAAAAAACCATGTGGAAGCAGTCGTGCCGAAAAAAGTCCAGAAGTCACAAATGGCCACGTTATAGCCTTTCGCAAATACAAATGCTGCAACGTAGTTTTGGAACGATTAAAATATTGATGTTGACTCCAATTAACAACATATTCATAATTTCCATACCAATTTCTTCGTTGACCACCTTTACTATATGGAATCCAATAAGAATGTGTCATATCAACATCATTCATTGATAATTTCCCAATTGACAATTTTTGGATCTCTGGCTCAAACCAAACACGGAGGTATTTGTTATTATCTCCTATTGTCATTCCAGTTATAACTTCTGCATAATTTGATATGTTTTGATTCTTATAATTCTCACAAAACTTATTTCCAACCCAATATGCTATTGGGCTTCCAGGAATCATTGAAAAGGTAGTTTGTTTCGGATAATAATAGTTTTGGCTATTAAAGAATTCTTGTTCTTTTTCATCTCGTTTCGAATAGCAATAATCAACCAACCGAATGCATGTCATCGTCTTATCGACATTTGACTTTCGATTTACCCACGCAATAATAGGGTTATGTCCAACCTTCCCATCAAATAATTCTGTTCCAAAATCAACCAAGGAGTCAAAATCGACCGAAGTCAATACATAATCCCGAAGTCGTTCAAAACTTGAGATAAACATCCACGATGATGTTGTTATGAACGAAACAAATCCATCTCGGATGCAGAATCCATTCAATGCGCGTTTGTACATTGCCATTGAAAGATCAGATTTTACATCAGCATAATGTGATGCAATAAAACTGTTTAGTTTTGTACTAAATCTTGAACTTCCAAGGTATGGCGGATTCGTGCAGGTAACCCAATACCTCCTCACCATAGTCTCGCCAATGTCGATGAGCTTTTTCATCTGCTCGGCAGTATCTTCCACGCCCACGCTGTCCATGCTAATCTGACCAGCAGTATCCTCCGCTGCAACAAAACGGCGCAGCAAATTCCAGTCGTAGTTCTCCACAGTCAGGATAGAACCATACTCCTTGGCATCGGTCAGGGTATCCAACAGACCTTCCAGCTGTATCTTGGCGGCGTTCTTCTCGATATCGTCCATTCCTGCGCCGAAATATTTCAGGTGCGCACGGTTAATGCTGTTGCTCTCCTGAATAGCATAGACATGGCAGGTGTTCTCACCGTTTAAGATACGACGGTTGTACTGCCGTGCTTTCATCATCACGGCAAAGTACGCCAGCTGATAAGCGCGGTCGTCAATGTCCAGACCATAGATGTTGTGTTCCAGAATGCTCTTTGCAGCATCGCGCTGACTGTAACCAGCACTCTCGTAAATCTGCATCAGTACATCAAAGGCGTATACGAGGATATGGCCGGAACCCATGCAGGGGTCAATGAGCTTGATATCCTCCGGGTTCAGGGTGGAGTACTCTTTACGAATTTCCGTCAGCTTCGCCTGCACCTCCGGCTCCTGCTTTGCCTCTTCCAGATAGTATTTCCAGTTTTCTTTCAGGCCGCAGTCCGGATGCCCTTCCACCCACAAACGGCCAAGACTATTCTCAACCATATATCGAATAGCCCAATCTGGCGTATAAATCGTTGTTGCTGCTGGCAAAAGTTCTTTAGGCACACGGCTTTTAGACATATTTCCATCATATACTTGACTATTCAGCTCAGTATTATAATACTGGTACAGCCAGCCGATAATCTCCACCTGACCACCGCGCTCAATGTTGAAGTCATCCTCCGGGATATCGTGGATCAGATGATAGACCACGCCATCCTGGTCAATAACGGACAGGCTGAGCAGCAGTTCGGTGTAGTTCTTTGTCTTTTCAAACAGCGCAGGCAGAATCTCGTTCAGGGCGTTGCACTGCTTCAGGAACAGGATGCGGAACACCTCGTCCAGCTTGTTGTCCTGCTTCAGCTGGAAAATCTGAGCCTCTTCCTCCGCAGTGAAGGGAAGCTCTGCGTCAAACGGTGTTGTAACCAGATCCGGCTCCAACTTTCCGCTCTCGGAAGAAAGCACTCGAATATGGGAAGGCAGATAGTCGTTGACCTCCATGAAACGGATCGCAATCAGGCGATTGAACCATGTATAGGCAACCTCCTCGATCACATACTGATATGCGGTTTTGTAGTCGGTATCCTTTTCCTTCTGCTGGATGACCTCTATCAGCTTGTCACGCTGCCGCACGGCCTCGCCGGAAATCGAATACGGTTCTGCAGTGCCGATATCGAAGAACTGAGTGCCGCCGAAGCTCTGCGGCAACGGCTTTGCAATGCCGTCCTCCGTAATACCGATCAGGCGGGCATCATAGCTGACATCTGCAATCAGCTTATTCCGCGCCCAGATCGCAAAATTCTTTATGGCTGTCTTGTTCATGGAGCCAATCCTCCTGTCATTTATAGTTCAATGTTGACGATGGTGTCTTCGTCCATCTCTTTCAGCAGGTTTTCGCGCAATGCAGCAAGGTATTTATCAACATCATCCTTGCTCTCCAGCCGCCACGATGCAGTCTTGGCAACCGTCTTGATGGAAACATTCTTCGTGGTGCGCACCTTATATACCGGCTGCGGTTCTGCCACCTTTTCTGCCGGTTTCACGGTCTCGCCGCGCTTTTCCGCCTCTTCTTCCTGACGCTTGCGCTCTGCCTCGGCCTTTGCCGCTGCCTCCTTCGCAAGACGAATGTCCTCTGCGTTCATCTCGTTGAGCAGGCGCAGCTTCAGTGCCTCCGCCTTATCTGCATAGCTGCGCAGAGTGGAAACATTGTTGCAGTGCTCCGCACCGTCCATGATCTCCTTAAAGAGTTCCAGATAACGGTTGAACTTCGCATCCTTATAGGGCTTGGTGTTCAGCACTTCAAAGACACGGTTCCGATCCTGATTGATGGAATCTTTGACCGGCTCTGCCTGCTCTTCCAGAATGCGCATATAGCAGTTCATAAACTTCTCGCGCAGCTCCGGCAGCTTCGGAATTTCCTTGTAGGGCTTCGCCATCCGGACGATGGTGCGCATCTTGGCCACCACGTCTTCCAGTTCTGCATCCACGATGTAGGTCTTGCTGTCCTCGTAGATATTCAGCATATCCAGCGCACGGGTGAAGATAGTCAGCTGTTCACTGCCAAAGAAATCACGGATAGGCTCGTAGTCCTCGCCAAAATCCATCAGATCGTCCTGCTCGTCAAATACAGTCTTAAAGAATTCAAGCGGTGCCTGAATCTGCACCAGTGCGGAAAGCCGCTTCTTGCCCTTTTCCAGAAGTTCTTTTCCGGGATAGGCGTAATTCTCATATTTTGGTTCCAGCCGCTCGATCTCGGTGATTCGATTCTCGCAGTAATGCTGGAAGTTCTTCATGATGGTATCTTCGTCATCGGCAGGCGGTGCCACCTTGAACAGCTCTTTCATCACGGTGCGGACGGCCTTTTTCTGGTTTTCCGGCACACGGACGCGCACTTCCGTCAGCAGTTTATCCACGAACTGCTTCTTCGTGATGTAGCCGATGATTTCTTCTTCGGAGCGGTTGTTCAGATTGACGCTCTCACCGTTGACCGTAAAGGACAGATCTCCACGCTTAAAGAGACGTGCCACCAGCCAATGGATGTCATCTTCCACAAAGCCATAGGGTGCTTTCATAAAGCGATCCTTGATGGTTTTCATAGAAGTTTTCATGTGCATCCGGGAATTGCCCGCCACAAATTGCAGCACATCATCCAACGCGTGGACATTGGACTCTCCGGTATCTCCCAGTGCCAGCGACAGCTGATTGCTGGTCTTGAACATCTTCCGAATGTCTGCTTCGCCCATCGCTGCATCAATATAGGACAGCTTGTGGTAAACCGTCTGCACCAGTCGTCCGATAGCCTCGTTGATGCGGCTGGTCACTTCCTTGCCGGAGGTGTGCAGCACATCGCCATTGACATAGATGGTAGCCTCTTTCAGAGCTTCCGTCAGATAAAGCTTGGCGTTACCGTTGCGTTCCCGCATCTCCACGCGCTTTGCTTCCTTAATGGTCTCATACTTGGCAAGCTGCACAGAGGTATTCTTGCGCAGGAACCGCTCAATTTTCAAGTATGCCCGCATTTCCGTCAGGAACGCATCATCATTCGGCAGAACCACAAGGACTTCCTTGCCCTGGCCGGAGAGCAGGCGCAGCGTACCATCATCGGTGCCGCCCTCATACCACGGGGTCAGCACACGGAGACCGATATCGTAATTCTGGTTTGCCTTATAGGGGCGGTCATCCACTGTCTGATTGAAGGAGAATGCATACCGCCCACCAAAGCTGGGGTACTGATACTTCTTACTGGAGAAAATGTCCTCATAGATCATCTCCGCAATCTTCGTGATGACCTCCGGCATCTCCACATTTTCTTTTTCGATTTCGTTGTTGATTTCCTGTTCCTCATCGGTCAGGAATACATAGATGGAGCCATTCTTCTGGATCAGCATCTGGCGCATCAACACTTTCAGTGCATCCTCCACCTGTGCTTTCAAAGAGATGCGATCATCGTCAATGCTGGTAATCATCAGGCTGACGATGTTGTCTACATTGGCTTCGATCTCCAGAACATATTTAATCAGGAAAAGGGTCTTCAACACATTGATCGCAAAGACATCTTTTTCCTTCTTTTCCGGGTTGATATAGCTGTTATCATAAGCGCGGATAATCACGCTGCTGTGGCTGTGGTCGAGGAAGTTCTCCAATGCATCATAGAACCGATAGAACGGCACGATTGCCCCCATCTCATCGTCCATCAGCTGCATGGCAGACTCTTTGAACAGAGCCAGCATGGAACGTTCACCCTCGGACAGGTGCTTGCCGGATGCACCGTGGGTACGGATGCTGGTCAGTACACTTGCAAGCAAATTAAACTGGTACGGGACAAAAGGATAAACCTCTGCAAAGTCTTCTGCGTTAGCGTACAGTTTTTTCTCCACGCCGTCGTTGAAGACAATCAGATTTTTGATGATAGTTGCTTTCTGGTCATAGAGCAGACGCAGGCTCTGTGCTGCGGTCTCAGTCTTATCCAGAATACGCTTTTTGATAACAGCGTCTACATTGGCAGAGGATAGAGAAAGGCGTGTATCAAAACGTCCCTGAATCTTGGAGAAGTCGTTACCCTTCACCTTGGTAATGGAGTCGATATCCTGCTGGCTCGTTACGATTACCCAAGCCTTGCCCATGCACTCCTTGCCCAGTTCTTCCGTCACTGTCTGCAGGTTCAGCATCAGCTTGGAATCATCACCAATGTACTGACCGATCTCATCCACAAGGAAAACAACATGGTGGTTATTGCCTTTTTTATCAATATAAGATTTTACACGCTTAGCAAAATCCTCAATGCTGATCTGGTAGCTCTCGGTTGCTTTCTCGCACCAGTTACGGGCAGCTGATTCGCTCATGAAATCCATGTCAGAAAGAACATCGACAACGGAATCCTGAATGAAATCGAAGTCCTGACGAGAGCTTTCCCACGGATCGCCATACTCTTCTTCAAACTTTTCCTTAAACTCTTCAAAACGACCTTCCTCGGAAAGCCTGCGCTCCAGGTCAGCAAGGTGCGGCATGGAACCGCAGAAGCCCTGCATCTCATTGAAAACTTTCAGGAATACGTTCACAATGGCATCTTTATTTTCTTTGCCATTAGAATCGCTTTTGGAATCAATGTTGAAAAGAATCACATCTGATGGGGTGTTTGCTGCCAGCTGCATATCTGCCAGCACCATCTGATTGGTAATCTTCTGATCTTCGATAAAGTAGTCGATGGCATGTTTGTCTCCGACCTGTTTATTCTGAAGCAGATAGGACAGAATTTTCAGGAAATGAGATTTACCACTTCCAAAGAAGCCGGAAATCCAGACACCCATTTTCGGTGTGGTTCCCTGAATACCTTTTTTATATGCTGCAAAGAAATCCGCAAAATGACGCTGAAGCTCACGGGTCACAACATACTCTTCCAGCTCCTGCGCCACATTTGTCTCTTCACCCTGACCGACAATGATAACGCCCTGTATCTCACGGTCAATTTTCTTTCGGAACATGTCCTTGATCTGCATAACAGTTTCCTCCATCCATTACTTTACCAGTCGGAATGCCCGGTAATAGTTATCGTCTTTAATCTCATTGAACAGAATCAGCTCCTGCTCATTATAGGTCCCCGGAAAGAACATCACGACCGGGCAGCGCACAAACGCCTGGTGCAAGTTGTTAAGCACCTTGTGGGAGCGCAAAATCGGATAGCACTTGCCGATACCGGTCAGGAACACGACTGCATTCTCCGGCGTATGTTCTTTGATATATTGCACGATCAGGCTGTCATCGTCATTTACCTTCATGGAGTTGGTCACTGCCTTGACGATACGCTCGATTCCTCGTTTTTTTTCAAAGTCATAGCACTTTTCCATGAAGTTTTTCTTTTCCAAAAAGTCAATGATGATATCATACAGGTCAAAGACCACAAGCTCAAAATCATCATCGCCCCGGTCGTTTTTATTTTTCAGATACTCTACACGCTCCCGAACTTCCAGTTCCTTTTCCGGTGGATAATCAAACACCCAATAGTTGACCTCATTTGCGCGGCCTGTTCCTTTTCGGAAAGACGGCTTATGGATTGCAAGCTCCATCTCATCCAGTCTTTGGCTTAAATCCATTTCATCTTACCCCCGTCAGTGTTTTTACCATGATGCCAAGGTCATGGTCATAAAGCCAATGCTCAAATGCAATATCAAGAATTGGCTTCAGTATTTTTCTTGTGCTGTTTGCCCGGTTGCTTTCTAAAAGCCCAGCTTCATAAAGCTGCGTTTTATAGCAGGAGCCGAGGCGGTGCAGCGTATAGTCTTGAAGAGAAGCCACTTTCTCACTCTGTTCCTGCTTATTTTTGAAGAATATCCGGATATCTGCATCCGTCAGCTCGTCGGAACCAAGAATCATTTTTTCCCGCACTACTTCATACACAAAATCAAAGAACAGCGTGTCATGCAAAAGAGCCGCAGTCAGCACAAATAATTTTTGTGTAGCAAGATCACTGCTCAGAAAGATTGGGTAAAAGCTTTCATCTAATGTCTTGATACGGGCTGTTACGGTAGAATAAATCTGCTGCGCTCGTAGTTTTGTCGGTGCGCCATAAATGTTTGTCTCTTCATTCAACTTTTTAATGTCTGCAAAGCTCTTACCCTCACTCAAAAGCTGCACGGTTTTCCGAAATTCCATGAACCAGAACGAAAATTTCACGGCTCCGGCACTATACGGTTTTCTTTCCATCTTCGTTCTCTCCATTTCCGGATTTTGTTTTAATGTATCTGCCGCTTTTGATTCTGGCATCCTTCGGCTTTTCGGCGTTAATAGGAATGACCCACTGATGGCCTAAACGCTCGGCACCATCAATTCGCCCTTCTGTGCATAATGTCTGTACTCTCCTTGTGCAGATTCCCCATTTTTCAGAAGCCTGCTTAATCGTCATGAAATCCATACGGAACCTCTTTTTCGATGTCTAAAGTCACTCGCAGCAAGTTAAAATTTCTCACTTATATTCTACTCCACGAAACGAACAAAATCAATCGAAAGTTCTTCCAAATTTTAAACGATTTTTTTAGAATCCACTCTTCTGCAAGCAGGGCTTTCGTGACACGAAAGCGATTTTCTGCTTGTTGGGGAAACTCCCCAATCCCCTTAGAACGCTGCCTGTGGCATCGGGCTGCGCATCCGTTCCGGATGCTTTAACGGCAGTTCCTGCCAGAGAAAAAAACGGTGCAGCATGAGCATTACACCCACACTGCACCGGACATTCCATCATCGACTGCTTTGTCTATTTTTTTCTTCCTGCCGAACTTCCTGCTCATGCAGCTGCTCTATTTTCTGCTCATCCTCTTTCAGGATTTCCTGCACAATCTTCTGAGCCACAAGCCAATCCTGCATTGAAGTGCGAGAATCTCTTCACGCCTTAACCCACAATACAATCCTATCATAACAAACACATATGGCGGCAGATCTTTAATTGCCGTTAGTAACTTCTCGACTTGTTCATCAGACAATGCTTTTTTGACTTTCTGCGGTTTTCCTCCCTTAGCTGATAGCTTTGAACAGGGGGATTCTTTTATGACGTTGCTATCTTCTGCCGCTGTGAAAATCAGTTTATATAGCATCTGCGCTGAGCGATATACGGATTCCGACATACTTAACGCGGGAAGTATAGCGAGATTTGTCATCGTCCAGCTTCCGCAAATCATCGGAGAACCACTCGTCCCGGACTGCCAGCAGACGGAAGAAGGTGGACTTGCCAGCCCCCTGACCGCCTACCAGACAGAGCATGATTTCAAACTTGCACCCCGGCTGAAAGGCTCGTGAGATTGCACCCAGCAGGAACAGCTTCAACGCTTCATAGGTGTAATCGTCTGTGTCAGCCCCCAGAAAGTGCCGTAGGCAGAAGCGGATTCGCTCTGTCCCGTCCCACACAAGGGAACTTAAATAATCCCGGATGGGGTGGTACTTGTTTTCATTCGCCACAATCCCGATGGATTCCATAATGCTCCGCAGCCTGTCTGGTTGTGACGGACTGCTTCACAGCTTCAAATACATTCAAATCTATCCCTCCTTGAAAAAAGAAAAAAACACCTGACATTCTCTGATTGAAAATGGCAAGTGCCTGTTGCCGTTCTCCCCAAAATCCGTTTTCCTGCCCCATTCCTGCGGTGTTTCCCTGCATTGGTGCGCCGGATGCGTCACTTCTCCTGCCGGTCATATCCCTTTTGGACGGTCATTCACTTGTCAAGGTACTGTGTGGCACGAAATTACCAACTGCAATCATCATAGCGGACTATCCTTGACAAAACAATGCTTCTGCGATACCATGAGTGTAATGGATATAACTAAATTATATAATTACCATAAACAAAGGCAGGGGATAGGGATGGAGAATCAATTTATACGGCATGAGCCATGTTTTGAAAGGATTTTGTTTGTCCTGACGCTGGACAGGAAGAAAATGAAAGAACGGATTTTGATTGGGGAAGAACAGCAGATCCGCTTCCGTTTGAACGGGAGCCAAAACGCAGAGGTGCTTTGTGATATGACACGCCCACTGGGAACTTTTTTGATAAACTTTGAGCGTGACACGGACAGAGACTGGAACTTATACGGGCTTTCTCCGCTGCGGCAAGCTCTCCACTCCAACCGATGGAAACAGCCGGAGCTGGAGCAGGCGGCAAGCGAATTTCTTTGGGAGAAATATCTTAGCAACGACCCTCTGAAAATGTATGTGGCGTTCCGTATCTGGAACAGCTATCTGCTTGCCAGAGAACCCCGTGACCGTAACGCTGCCTGTGACCGCTTCATGGATAAAATGAGCAGACTGACCGGGGTATTCCAAAACGAAACCATGAGCTTTGACAGGGAGACAGGAAAACCGAAACAATTTCAAGCTGGCAGCCTTTATTTCAAAGGCGCACCGTCAGAAGATACCCGGCTTGACCTCTGGTTCCCGGACAACCGGCGCACAGAAG
>ENA-OOXT01001904-OOXT01001904.1-human-gut-metagenome-genome-assembly--contig:-NODE-1904-length-12547-cov-2.005924_pt1 | contig 12547 bp, 9 predicted proteins | sample MGYA00241590_ERZ501349 | MGnify/ENA primary metagenome ERZ501349 (study PRJEB25962, sample SAMEA2042838) | human gut metagenome | biome: human gut; feature: human-associated habitat; material: faeces...
AGATGATAATATTAAAAATGGTGATGATATTTATTATTATGGTAATAATGGGAAAATTAAGATTGGTAAGGTAAATAGTATATCTGATGATGTTTATACATTGGATAATGAGTATGCATTAGATAAGGATAGTGTTCTTGGTAATAAAAATAAGGCTAAAAGTTATGCTATTTTAGGTAGTATATATTCTATACTTACTTCTAAATGGGGATATTTGTTTATTATTATTTTTCCTATGCTTATTGCCTTTGTTTATGAAATATATGAAATTGTTAAGGAAATTAAGAAGAAATAATGAAAAATATTATTAAGAAAATAGGAAAGAAGACTTATATTATTGGTGGTATTATAGTTATATTACTTATTACTTTTATTAGTTATGGTAGATATATTTATAATGATATTAGAGATTTTTATTTTTCTAGTAAGAGTTTTTATTTTAATAGTGATAAACTTACTACTAATAGGGCTATATATCAGGTTGATAATTGGTCCGCTGTTGATCCATATACTATTGTTATTAATATGAATAGTAGTAAGAATAATCTTGTACACGCTAATAGTGATATTGATTATAATATTACTTATATTTGTTCTTCTAATGTTAAATGTTCTATTAATAAAAGTGTTAGTACTATTTATGCTAGTAGTCATAGTGATTCTTTTACAGCGGTTATTACTCCAAATGATACTTTTAAAGATGGTGATGAGGCTTATATGGAGATTTATGCTAATAGTGTTTATCCATATAAGAAGAAACTTAGTGCTAGATTTATATTAAGGGTAGGAAGAATTGGTCTTTCTTATTCAATTGATGATGAAGTTAAAAGACCTTATTTTAACTTTAATGTTACTAATACTTTTGATTATTATTTGGTTAAACAAGATTTTGATAAATATAAGGTTGATGATAGAATTGATAGAAATACTTATATGGAATTATCTGATGAGGATAAGAAAAAGTGTACATCAGCACTTATTAGTTTATCTTTTGATCCTAGGGAGACGATACTTGATATGACTAGTAGTGCTTATTTGAATGCATATAATGTTTCTATTACTAAAATAGATGGATATGATTATGTTAATGGTATTAGTTTTAAGATGGATTCTGAATCTAGTGAAACTATTAAGTTTTATAAGGCTGATACTGATAAGGATTATTCTTATCCTATTGTTAATGATAGGTCGGTAATTGAATTTAGTTACTCTCAGTAGGTGGTGAAGTAAATGAATGATAGTGTTTGTTTAGAATATATTAATTTTGTTAGGAAATGTATATATAAATATTTTAAGCTTATTATGGGTAAGAATTTTAATAGGGGTATTTTTGATAATCTTATGGATACTTATGTTAAAGTTAGATATTATAATTATTTTGATATTAAGTATAAGAATGTTTCTTCTAATATTAATTATTACATGAAAGATAGTGCTTCTTTAATGTTAAATAATAATGATGATAATTATGTTAAATGTGTTAAAGAAACTTTCTATTTATTTCAATATGTATTATATTTTGATGATGTTATTAGTGATAATGATATTAAAGATATTATATTAGAGATAGATGAATATAGACGTACTACTTATGGTTATACTGATGATACTTTTTGTGATGAATTATTTGATATGATTAAGGATGATAATAAAAAAAAGAAGACTTATTTGAATTCTTTTGATAGTGAGAGATTTTCTTTAGATATTAAAAAGACTAATAAGAAAAATGTATTTTGGTGTGATCTTAATTATAATATTAAGTTTAATAGGATATATAGTGATTATTCTATTAATAAGGTATATAATGATGGTATTGTTAATGAACAAAAGTTATTTATTACTTATTATTTGGTTAGTAATATGATACTTAGAAATATTATTTCTTGCAAGTTTGATATTTCATATATTGTTTCTTATCCAGCTTCTTTATTTGAAAAAAGTGATAAGAAGAATAGGCTTTTATCTATTATAGATGATAGTGCCACTAAAAACTATATTGTACTTATGTTTAAATATAGTGATTATTCTAAATATAAAGATGAAATTAATGAATGGATTAAAAATGGTTTTAGAGTGGCTATTTATATAGATGATAGTTTTAAATATGATGATATTAGTAATGAATGGCTTACTATATTTGATTATATTATTACTAATGGTGAATATGGTTATGATTTTGATAGAGATAAGATTATTAGTATTGGGAAGTAGGTGAAGGAATGGATACTTTTTTTAGATTTTTATATGAGTTTTTACAACAGTTTTTTTCGGCTTTTATACTTATGTTTAAAGGGATATTTAATGGTATAATTAAGATGTTTGATATTAAGAGTTATATTGGTATTATTAATTTTTATAAGAATGATTTTAATGGTCCAGAATGGGTACTTGTTTCACTTGCAATTTTATGTGTTGTTGTTATTGTTGTTGGTATTATTCTTCTTATTTATTTTTTGATTAGGAAGTATATTAGGTTTAGAAAGACAGTAGTAGAACAAGAATCTTTATTAGAAGAAGTAGCGGATCTTAATAATCAAGTAGCGGATTTGATGAATGAAAAGGAAAGTATATTGGCTATGAAGGTATCGCAATTAGGCCTTAAACCTGGAGAAGATGATACTGTAAATATAGATGATAAAAAGGATGAAAATGTTGATACTACTTCTAGTAGATTTCCTAAGCTTACCGCTGTGGATAATGAATATGCTAATTATAAGATTCAAACATATGGTAATAGTTTTACATTAGAGGAGCTTGTGGAAACTTTTAGAAATTTTGCTGCTTCACAACTTAAACTTTATTATAAATCTGAGATGATTAGGCTTTTTATATCTGCTTTGGCTTCGACAAAACTTGTTATATTACAAGGTATAAGTGGTACTGGTAAAACTTCACTTGCTTATGCTTGGGGAAAGTTTTTAAAACATGATTCTTGTGTTGCTTCGGTACAACCTTCATGGAGGGATAGAACAGAACTATTTGGTTACTTTAATGAATTTACTAAGAAGTTTAATGAGACTGAGGTTCTTAAGGAATTATATGTTGCTGGATATACAGATGATATTTATACAGTAATACTTGATGAAATGAATATTTCGAGAGTTGAGTATTATTTTGCTGAAATGTTATCTATACTTGAAATGCCTAATAAGGATGAGTGGATAGTTGAACTTGTATCTAGTGCTTGGGATGATGATCCTAAGAATATAAAGGATGGTAAACTTAAAATACCTCCTAATGTATGGTATATTGGTACTATTAATAATGATGACTCTACTTTTATGGTAACTGATAAAGTTTATGATAGAGCTATGCCTCTTGATATTAATGATAAGGGACAGGTATTTGATCCTATTCCTACTGAGGCACAGGATATTAATTATACTTATTTGGATAAGTTATTTAGTGATGCTATGGCTAATAATCCTATAAGTGAAGATACTTTAAATAAAATTAATGAAATGGATGATTATGTTATTAAGCATTTTAGAATTGCTTTTGGTAATCGTATTGTGGCTCATATGAAGAAATTTGTTCCGGTATATGTTGCTTGTGGTGGTGATGAAGTAGATGGTGTTGATTACTTTATTGCTAGAAAGATACTTAGAAAGTTTGAACAACTTAATATTTCTTATATTAGAGATGAAATTGATGGATATATTGAATTTTTGGATAAAACCTTTGGTAAGGGTAAGATGAAGGAATGTGAGGAGTATTTACTTAGACTTAAAAAACTTACATAGGAGGTAACTTATGAATGGACTTGAGATAATTGATTTATATGATAAATATGATGATAAAAAAATTAATTCTTTTTGTGATAATATTGATTCTAATCTAAGAGTTGTTACTAATTCTGATAGTGTTGATTGTAATTTTGAATGGTTAGAAATAATGGAGGATACTATTCAATATCTTGATAATATACTTCGTAATCCGAATAGATTTATTGTTAATGAAGAAGATATTGTTAAAATTGAATTGGCTAGAAGAGTTACAGTGGAGAGTATTAAGCATTTGTCTAAGAATACTAATCTTATTCAGGATTATAATAAAGAGACTGGGGATGTTAGACCTAGTAAAATTCTTAATATTAATAAAGAAGAAAGTTTTGATACTTATGAAAATAGATTTATTTATAGTCTTATTAAGAATATGAAATTTTATATTGATAGAAAGAAACGTAATCTTATTACAGAGTCTTCTAGTAAAGATGATACTAAGATGGAATATAATGCTAAAAGTAGTATTGGACGAGAAAATGTTGATATTTCTATGACTATTAAATCTAAAAAAGAAGAAAAAAAATCTAATAAGAATGATGATGGAATGTCTATAGAAGAAAGAATTGAGAAGTTAGAACTTCAGATATCTGATTTATGTTCTTCTTCTGTATATCAGACTATTGATAAAATGCATATTTCTCTTGTTACTTCTCCTATTAAGAAAACTAATGTTATACTTAAAAATGTTAATTTTCAATATGCTCTTACTTTATGGAATTATATGCAGACTCATATGGAAGATGATGTTAAGAAAGAAAAGAAGAATAAGGATTATTATGATGAAGGACGTTTGAGAAAATGTATTGATGAATCTTTTCTTCTTGATTATTTGGTACTTAATTCTATTAATAATGATAATAGTTCTGTTGATAAGAATGCTTTATCGGAGAAGATTGCTTCTAATATGGTAGAAAAGATTATGAGTATTAATGCAGATATTGATGAGAAGAAACTTAAGGATATTATTGAAAAACAGTATAGTGTTATTAAGTATAAAACTGTTGTTAATGAAAAACAGATAGAGGATACTTTTAAGAAATATATGGATAAGTATTTAAAGGATGTTAGGGAAGTAAAATTGTGATGGTGATGAAAAATGATAGAAAAAATTAATAATAATAAGGCTTTTAAAATAATTGCAATGCTTTTTAAGACAATTGTATCTTTCTTTATTATAATTGTTATTAGTATTATTTTTATTCAGAGAATTTCTAATAATAAGGTTTCTTTGGGTGGATATAGTTTGTTTACAGTTGTTACTGAAAGTATGGTGCCTAAGTATAATGTCTTTGATATGATAGTGGCTAAAGAGGTTGATACTAATGATATTAAAGTTGGTGATGATGTTGTATATTTAGGTAAGAAGAGTGATTTTGCTGGTAAGATTGTAACACATGAAGTTATTAAAATTGATAAGATAGATGGTAATACTTACTTTCATACTAAAGGTATTGCTAATGATGTTGAGGATCCTTTAGTTAGTGCGGATCAGATTATGGGAAGGATAAGTTTTAAAAGTCATATTCTTAGTTTTATTAGTAGGGTTGTTAATAATATTTATGGTTTTTATTTTGTAATATTTGTTCCTTTTGCTATTCTTTTAGTTATGGAAATTATTGATATTGTATATGAAAGAAGAGAAAAGAAAAGTTAGTAGGTGACTTTTTATGGATAACAAAATTAAAAGAAAGAAAAGAAAAAGAAGGATTAGGACGAGTACTTTGTTCTTTCTTTTCCTTACACTTGCTTCTAATAGCTTTGCTTGGTTTATTTATTCTACTAAGGTATCTAATAGTATTACTGCTAAAGTTAGAAGCTGGCATGTTAATTTTAATGTTGGTGGTGGTGAGACTACTGAAGAATATATTGAAGTAAATATTGATGCTATTTATCCTGGTATGCAACCTTTTTATCAGGAATTAAAAGCTTCTAATGATGGGGAAACTGATGCTAAAATTATTTATGAAGTTGTAGATGCTAATGTATTAGGAGATAATTTAATAGCGAAGGGAATGTCTTCTTTGGATATTATTAATAGTTTTAAGAATGATTATCCCTTTACTTTATCTATTTCTTCTTCTTCGGATATTATTAAAGCTAATGGTGATGAGGTAACTATATCTATTTCTGCTTCTTGGGATTATGATTCTGGTAATGATGAAGAGGATACTAAGTGGGGAAATAGGGCTTATGATTATCATAAAGATAATCCTGATTTATCTAGTGTTAAATTACTTATTAAAGTTAGTGCTATACAAATATAATAATTAATGAGAGAAATTGTTTTCTCTTTTTTTATTTTACTTCGATAAAAGCCTAGGTCTTTTATCGTAATTTAGAGCCTAAGGTCTCTAAATTAAGTATTTTTTATAATAAATTTTAATAAATATTACAATTTTATTATATTATGTTATAATTATTTTAGGTTTATTGATATTTGGAGGTGATTATATGTATGTTTCTGTTCTTACACAAATTGGGGTTAAAGCAGTTGATCAAACTTTTTTTTATCATGTTCCTAAGTTATTAGAAAATAATATTAAAATTGGTGTTAGGGTTAGAATTCCTTTTGGAAATATGATACTAGATGGATTTGCACTTGGTATTTCTGATAATAGTAGTTATGATAATAGTAAGATTAAGGATATTATTAATGTTATTGATGAGGAACCTGTTCTTAATAAGGAGATGTTACTTCTTGGTAAGTATATGAGTGATAATTTATTGGCTTCTTTATCTTCTTGTTATCAGGTAATGCTTCCAAAAGCATTAAAAGCGGAAGTTAAAAGTAATATTAAGATTAAATATGATAGATATTTACATAGAATTAAGAGTATAGAAGAGATTGATAGATATATTGATAATTGTAAGTATGAAAGTCAAATTAATTTGCTTTGTAAGTTAAAAGAGGGGGATATTTTAATTACTAAGATGTCTAGTAGTATTAATACTATTATTAAGTATGGTTTTGCTAGTATTATATATGAAGAGTGCAAGAGATATAAGTATGATGGTATTAGTAATTATAAAAGAGTTAATTTAACTGATAAACAAAGATTGGTTAGTGATACTATTATATCTTCTTTTGGTAAGAGTGATACTTTTCTATTATATGGCGTTACTGGTAGTGGTAAGACTGAGGTATATATGGATGTTATTGAAAAGGCTATTAATAATGGGAAAAGTGCTATAATGTTAGTACCAGAAATTGGACTTACTCCTCAAATTGTTGGTAAGTTTATATCTAGATTTGGTAATGTTATATCGGTTTTACATTCTAAACTTTCTGATAGTGAGAGATATGATGAATATCGTAAAATTACTGATGGTGAGGCTAAGATTGTTATTGGTACTAGGAGTGCTATCTTTGTTCCTTTTAATAATATTGGGGTTATTATTATTGATGAAGAGCATACTTCTTCTTATAAGCAAGATAATAATCCTAGATATTCTGCTATTAATGTGGCTGAATGGAGAAGTAAATATCATAATTGTCCTTTGGTACTTGGTAGTGCTACTCCTAGTTTGGAAAGCTTCGCTAAAGCTGGTAATCATGTGTATAAACTTCTTTCTTTGACAGAAAGGGCTGGGGGGAGTGTTCTTCCTATTGTTAATATTATTGATATGAAAGAAGAAGTTAAGAAGGGTAACTTTATTTTATCTGATATGCTTAAGAATAAAATTTCTGAGGTTTTAAGTAAAGGTGAGCAGGCTATTATTCTTCTTAATAGAAGGGGTTATTCTAGTACTATTAGTTGTAAGGAATGTGGATATGTATATAAGTGTCCTAATTGTGATATTACTTATACTTATCATAAGAGTAGTAATAATCTTAAATGTCATTATTGTGGTTATTCGATGGTACTTCCTAACAAATGTTCTATATGTGGTAGTGATAATTTGAAGGATTATGGACTTGGTACGGAAAAATTAGAAGAAACTCTTAATAGTTTGTATAAGGCTAGAATTGTAAGAATGGATGTTGATACTACTAGTAGGAAAGGACAGCATCAAAAGATTATTGATGATTTTGGAGAACATAAGTATGATATTTTAATCGGTACACAGATGATTGCTAAGGGGCTTGATTTTCCTTTGGTTACTTTAGTTGGGGTTGTATCTATTGATAGTAGTCTTACGTCTCCTGATTATAGGGCCAGTGAAAATACTTTTCAATTGTTATCACAAGTATCGGGTAGAGCAGGTAGAAGTGAAAGTAAAGGAGAAGTTATTATTCAAACTTTTAATCCAGATCATTATGCTATTACTTTGGCTAAGAATCATGATTATATAGATTTTTATAAAGAAGAAATGAAGATAAGAAAAATGCTTAAGTATTCTCCTTATTATTATATGGTTCTTGTATCTATTACTTCTAAGGATTATGAACTTGGATTTAAAGAAGCTAATAAGATTGGTAGTTATATTAGAAATAATATTAGCAATGATAGTATTGTTTTAGGTCCTACTATGGCTAATATGTTTAAAGTTAATAATATTTATCACTATCAAATTATTATTAAATATAGAAAAGATGATAGTCTTATGAAAGTACTTAAATTTATTATAGATATGCAAGTGAAAAATAACAAGATTGATGTTTCGATTGATTTTAATCCTTCGAGAATTTAACTCTTGTTTTCTTTTCCTTTTTATTGTATAATTGTTTTAGATAATATACGATGATAGGGAGATTGGATGTGATGGATATGAAGAAGAAAATTAATAATAAGGGGTTTACTTTAATAGAATTACTTGCTATTATTGCTATTACGGCAATAGTACTTGGTATTGGTACTTATGGTATTGTTGATTTGGTTACTAAGTCTAAAGAAAAGGGTTCTTTAATTAGCGAAACTAGTATTAAGGAGAGTGCTAGTTTATATGCTGATGAAGCTGGTGCTAGTTTATGGATTGATCCTGGTAGTGGTAATTATAAATATTATTGTATAACTATTGAGGAACTTATTAATAAGGGTATTATTAAGAAGAATGCTAAACTTCCTAAGGGTATAGATAAATATAATTATGTTTCGATTAAGAAAAATAAGGTTACTTTTGTTAATGGAGAATCTTTAATAATAAAAGATGCACTTGATGGTAGTGCTGATGCTAGTGTATGCGTTGGAAATATTATTAAAGAAAAAATAGAAATTGCTCCTAAAGAAAAAAATGTTACTAGTTACACTGATGAAATTGATAGTGTTTTTGATGATTTGGTTGGAGAATCTAAAATTATTGATAAAACTTGTTATTTTAATAAAGATAGTTCTTCAATAGTTAGAGATGATGGGCATAAAGGTGATTTTGATAAGTCTTCAAATACTTGTTTAATTAAGGGATTAGATGATGAGACAATTTATTATTATAAAACTTGTATGACGACAGAAAAGGGTTCTATTATTTGTTCTAATTCTTATAGTACTAGTACGGCTTCTTTTGTTAGTCCAGAATTTTCTACAAAAGATGATACTATTACAATTAAATATAAAGATGATAATGTAAAGGAACCTTACCATTATTTTAAATCTAATGTTAATGGTAATAGTGATAAGAATGTTAGTGAGTGTGTACTTGGTAGTGATAATAAATTTACTTGTAGTGGTAGTACTAGTAATATTACTAAGGATAAGTGGTATAAGGTTAATGAAAATGGAGTTAAGATTACTTATAAGGATAATGAAATTAAGAATGGTGATATTACTGCTAGAATAATGGATGGTACTGGTAATTATAAAGATAGTGATAAGAAGTTTAATTTGTACCGAACAGTATTTAAGAAGGGTAATGCTGATAAGATTAATAATAGTACTAATGATATTACTAATATTTGTTTGAATGATATTGATAAGAAATGTAATATTAAATCTCCTAGTATTAGTAAAGATGGTTATACAATAGTAGGATGGAATACTGATAGTAGTGCTAGTAGTAGTATATGGAAGGCAAATACTTCTAAGGATATTGATGGTAGTAATACTTATTATCCTATTATTAAAAGTAGAGTTAATATTAAACTTAATGCTAATGGTGGTAGTGTAACAAAAGAGACTTCAAAAGGTGGTACATATACTACTGATTCTTCTGGTATTATTAGTAGAAATGGTAAAAATATTTTCCATACTATTAATTATGGTGAAAAAATGAATAGTAGTGGACTTGCTAATTATAATAATAAAGATTATTTATATATTACTAAGAATGGTTCTATTGTTACTAAGAATAAGGAATGGATTTGTTTAAGTGGATGTACTACTAGTGGAAAAGTATATAGTCAATATGAAGCATATAGTTCTGATGATTTTTGTGATGCAAAAGAGAAAAGTTGTACTGTAGTACTTGGGGTTAATTGGAAAAATGAGAATTATACTTTAACTTATGATAATAATGGTGGTAGTGGGTGCACTAGTAAATCAATGAATTATGGTGATGAATATGGTACTTTATGTACACCTAGTAAACGTGGTTATGCTTTTGTAGGTTGGTTTGATAATAATTATAAAAATAGTCCTCTTAATTATTATGCTGACACTTATAGTGATTTAAAGAATGCTTTTGGTTATGATGCTAATCGTTTATATAAACATTACTTTGAATATGGTTTAAAGGAAGGTAGAAGAATATCTCAGTATATATCTTCAGATATATATAATACGGAAGGTAATAAAACGATATATGCTGGTTGGAAGGGTGTAGTTTATAGAATTAATTATAATGCAAATGGTGGAACTGGTACTATGGAAAGTAATAATGCTGAATTTGGTACTAATGTTACTATTAAGAATAATGGCTTTACACGTGATGGTTATACATTTGCTGGTTGGACAACAAAAAGTAATGGAACAGATGATGGCTATGGATGGACAGGTTGGAGTGGTACTTGGAACTATGCTGATGGTCAATACGGTATAGCGGAAAATAAACTTGTATTATATGCTAGATGGAAAAAGAATAAAGTATATATTAAACTTGATGCTAATGGTGGTAGTGTTAGGGGTAGTACTACTTATGGTAGTTGTAGGACTAATAATAATCTTATCGGTTGTAGTTGGAATAGTCCTAAAGAATTATTTCATACTATTGATTATGGTGATTCTTTAGATAGTGCTGGTCTTGCTAATTATAATAATCCTGATTATTTATATATTACAAAAGATGGTTATTTTGCATATGCTAGTGAAGCTTGGATATGTGATTCTAGTAGTGGATGTAGTACTGTTGGTAAAACTTTTGATCAGGATAAGGCATATAAAGCTAGTGAGTTCTGTGATGCTTCAAATGGTGATTGTACTGTAACTCTTAAAGTTAATTGGAAGAAAATTGATACTACTATTAATGATTGGAGATGTCATGATAAATATTCTTACTTTATTACTTATTGTGATTCTGATGATATGTGTGAATATACAGCAAGAGCATATAAAGAAAATGGTGCATCTTATTCGGAACGTGTTTATGGTAAGATAAATAGGAATAATTTAAATCTTAGTTCATGTTTTGTTGATAATATTGATGATTATAGATGCAATAGTAATGGTAAATATAAAATTACTACATGTAGTGTAACTACATGTATATATACTGAACTTAATGGTAATACTATGAACCCTAATAATCTTTATATTGTTGATAGAGATACGTTGAAAGAGTGTGTTCCGGATACTAAGACAATGTATGTTACTTCATCAAATGGAGTAAACTGTCGTTATGGTGCTGGAACTTCATATGGTATTGCTGTGGCCTATAGTTGCGGTGCTGCTTTAACTGTTAATGTAAATGCTACTAACGGATGGTATTATGTAACAAATGATGGATGTTACTCGGTTGGAAGTGCTTTGTCTTCAAGTAAACCTAGTAGTTGCGTTGGCTCTAGTGGTGGCGGAACAAGTGGTGGCTGTAAAAAAATTGTTAAATGTATTACTTCTGCTGGCTCTGATGCTCAGTGTCGTAGTAAGATTAGTTCCTTAGGTGGTTCTTATGCAGGCTATAATGGTAAAGGAGATTGCATAGGTAACTTCTGTCGTAGTTCTTGCCCTAGTGGTTCTGTTGAGACTGGAGGATTTTATTAGAAATGGTTGATATGAATAAAAAAATTAAAGTGTTATATTTATGTATTTTTATTATTTTATTGGTAATGATTGGCTTATTGATTTTTGTTTTTGTTAAAAAACAAGGAACTAAATTAGATGATAAAAACTATGAAACTTGGAGTTATACAAAATATGAAACTTATGATAATAATGGTAATAAGATAGATATTCCTTATGATATGGCTCCTTTTACCCTTACATTTTATGATGATAAAGTAGATGTTTGTTATGATAAATGTTACACCAATAATTATACAAAAAAAGATGATATATTAACTATTAATAATTCTGATTATTTTTCTGGGGTTTTTAAGGTTTCTTATGAAAATGATATGATGCTTTTAAAAGAGGATTCGGGGGAATTTAGCAGTACAGTATATTATTTTGAAAAACCATTAGGATGATACTTATTATATAGGACTATTAACATTTATTTTGTTAATGGTCTTTTCTTTTTTTTTAAAATATATTATAATTAGTCTTAGGATAGGTGTTATATATGAAAAGGATTAATAATAAGGGTTTTACTTTAATAGAGTTACTTGGTGTTATTGCTATTGTAGCGATAATACTTGGTATTGGTACTTATGGTATTGTTAATTTGGTTAATAAGTCTAAAGAAAAGGGTTCTTTAATTAGCGAAACTAGTATTAAGAAGAGTGCTAGTTTATA
>ENA-OOXT01001914-OOXT01001914.1-human-gut-metagenome-genome-assembly--contig:-NODE-1914-length-12515-cov-1.794061_pt1 | contig 12515 bp, 8 predicted proteins | sample MGYA00241590_ERZ501349 | MGnify/ENA primary metagenome ERZ501349 (study PRJEB25962, sample SAMEA2042838) | human gut metagenome | biome: human gut; feature: human-associated habitat; material: faeces...
GATGCCACTATCGAAAAGTACGAGGAATGGATCCTAAGCTCAGTATCCGGCAATGAAGGATACCCCAATCAGGTGCCCGAAGATGAATATAATGTTGCCAAGACCAACAGAGCAACCTATCAGAGACTGATCAATGATAAACAGGCACAGATCAATGCAGATACGGCAGCTGTGACAGCATATAATAATAAAGTGAACGCCCTGGCAGAAGCTAACAAAAAACTGGCAGAGAAGCAGAACAGCAAAACAAATACAACCAGTTCCCTGACGGTACAGACCCAGAACTGGCAGAACGAACTGGACAGCAGAAATGCAAAGCTGAAGGCAGCACAGGACTTTAAGGCACAGCTATTGAAGGATATTTCCACAGAGTTGAATTTGGATTACCAGTTAGACAGCCTCAAGAAGCAGAGAGATGATATCGCAAAATTGCAGGAGAATGCGGTAGGCGCCAGCATCGAAGCACCCATTTCAGGAACCATTACCGGCGTAACAGTCAAGGCAGGAGACGAGGCACAGCCGGATACTGCACTGGTGACCATGCAGCCGGAGGGTAAGGGCTTTACCATGAGCTTCTCCGTGACCAATGATCAGGCGAAGAGACTTTCCGTGGGAGATAAGGCAGATCTGGTGAACTCCTGGAGATACAGTGATATGGATATTACCCTGGCCAGCATCAAGCCGGATACCACAGATCCCGGACAGAAGAAGCTGCTGACCTTTGATATCACCGGAGATGAAGTGACACCCGGACAGTCCTTAAATGTATCCGTAGGACAGAAGAGTGCCAATTACGATCTGATCGTACCCAACAGTGCCATCCGTGAGGACAGTAACGGCAAGTTCATCCTGATCGTGGAATCCAAGAGCAGCCCATTAGGTAACCGTTATGTGGCGACCCGTGTGGATGTGGAGGTACTGGCAAGTGATGACACCCAGTCCGCAGTGAGTGGGGCGTTATATGGCTCTGAATTTGTCATTACGACATCTACCCAGCCGGTAGAGGCAGGAAAGCTGGTCAGACTGGCAAATAATTCATAAGCGTTTAATCTTACAGGAAGGAAGAAACAGACTATATGTTTCGGATGCAGATACAGAGTAAAAAAAAGTGCATATGGTATTGCGGTGCGGCAGTATCCTTCCTACTGTTCCTGCTATTGAACCTATGGTGTGATCATCTGGTCAATATGCAGGATGCCCAGCAGATGGCCGGACGCTGGAGTGAAAAAAAGGATGTGGCACAGATCAGCTGCTTTTTCTCCTCCAAAGCGGAAGTGACGGAGGATACCATTCAAAGCTTTGAGTATTCGCTGAAAAATGTGCTGCAGGAGGCCTCTATTACAGAGACCTCAGAGAATCCAAGTGCCAGACTCTGGGTGGATGCTTATAGCGCAGACGGTAAGATCACCCTGGTAAACGGAAGGAATACACTGGATGCCAATGCGATTGGGATCGGAGGGGATTTTTTCCTGTTCCATCCGCTAAAGCTGATCACCGGCTCCTATTTTTCCGGTAACGATCTGATGCAGGACTATTGTATCATCGATCAGGATGCGGCATGGCAGCTGTTCGGCTCCAATGATGTGGTGGGAATGACCGTATATATCGGGAATGTCCCGCACATTGTGACCGGAGTGGTACGCAGACCCCAAGGCAGAATGGAAAAGGCAGCAGGCTTAACTTCCACGGTAGTCTATGTATCTTATGAGACCCTGGAGGCCTACGGGACCAGCAACGGTATCAATCATTATGAGATCGTTATGCCGAACCCTGTGGATGAGTTTGCTTACGGCAAAGTAAAAGAAGGGATCGGTATAGACGAGAAAAACGTCGAGATCGTGGAAAACAGCAGACGGTATTCCCTGCCCAACCGGATCAAAACAATCCTTGCCTTCGGAACGCGTTCCATGAACGGAAAAGCCATCATCTACCCCTACTGGGAGAATCTGGCGAGAGGCTATGAAGACATTATTGCATTACTGACAGTATTTATGCTGCTTCTGTTATTATATCCGGTAGTGACCGTTATCTGGTGCTTTGTACACTGGTGGCGCCATAAGGGCTGGACCTTGAAGGAGGTATGGCATACCGGTAAGGATAAGGCAGAGCGGGCTGTGGAACGCCGCAGGGAGAAAAAACACCCCCACAAGGAGAGGGATGTCCTGGAGGAATTGGAACGGGAACTGGAGGAAGACCCTTATGCAGACAGTGAATTCTCCTGGCTGACGGATGAACCGGTGGAGGAAACAGAGCCTGCGGATGCAGCTTCCAAAGAGCCGGAGAAAGCGCAGACAATGAACATGCAGACAGAGGAAACGCAGACACCGGAGGAGACAAAAGAGGAACAGCAGTCGTAAAACAACAGACACAGACAAGAAAAGGAGAGGGAGAATGAAAAAGAAAGGGAAAAAACTGATCAGTATCGCGTTGACCGTGGCAATGATCGCAGGGCTGACTGCATGTGGAAAGGGTAACGGCGGGAACGGAAACGGTGGCAGCAGTGCGGCCGATGCCAGCCTTGCAAAACAGTATGTATTTAAGGAACAGGCGCTGGATCTCAATATGGATTCAGACAATATGAATATTGATCTGCTGACCAGAAAGGGAGATACGATTTACCTTCTGTTTGAGACCTATGACTATTCCGAGAACGGCAGTCAGAGTAAGCTGCATCTTGCTACAATGAAGCCGGACGGTACAGTCATCGACACTGTAGAACTGCCTATGTGGAAGGAAGGAGAGGCTCCGGCGACTCCGGCACCTGCACAGGGCGGTGAGGCTTCTGGGGACGGAAATGAAGCAGTGCCTCTTACGGAGCAGGCGGCCAGCACACAGGATATTGCGGCAGCGGATATGGATGTGGTAGATGCACCGGCAGGGAACAGCAGTTATACTAGCACATCGCTCAACAATTGTACGGTCGGCTCGGATGGAAATGTCTACGGAATACGCAATTACTATAGTGAGACATATTCCGAAGACGATTACAGCAGTACGAATGATTATGCATTGATCTGCTGGAGCGCGGATGGAACTATCAAATGGGAAGCTGATCTGAATGATATGAATACAGAAGAAAGCTATTCCTGGGTACATAGTATCATCCCCAATGAGGATGGAAGCCTGACACTGCTGTTAAGCGGTGATAAAATAGAGAAATGCACTGTGACGCAAGAGGGTATCACAGACCGGAAGGATCTGCCTGAGACAGTAGCAACACTGTTCAACAATGCAAGCTCGAATATCATTACGCCGGATGGCAAGGTGCAGATCATCTATTATGATGAGAGCAATTACACGGATATGTATATCGCAACCTATGATCCTGCAACAGATGCGGTATCAGAAGGAATAAAGCTTTCCTCGACACTGACCAACGGCGGTTATTATAATATGGTGCCCGGAAACGGTGACATCCTGTACTATGCCGATAGTAACGGACTGTTTGGTTATAATGTGCAGACACAGGAGTCGAAGCAGATCATGAGTTATATCAATTCGGATCTGGCTGCCGGCAGCCTGAACAATTTCCTGGTACTGGACGAGGAACAGTTCCTGGGCTTTTACTATGATAACAACGAAGGCAAAATGTGCGGCGGTCTGTTCACCCACGTGAAGCCGGAGGATATCAAGGACCGGATCGTCCTTACACTGGCAGGGAACTATATCGACTATGATCTGAAGAGAAAAGTGGTAGAATATAATAAGTCCGGTGACACCTATCGTATTGTAGTCAAGGAATACAGTACCTACAACACTTCAGAGGATTATACTCTCGGTGTGAAGCAGTTAAATAATGATATCATCTCCGGAGGAATGCCGGATATTCTGGTCGTGGACAATAATATGTCAATGGACAGCTATATTGCCAAGGGACTGGTGGCAAATGTGGATGACCTCATTGCGGGGGATGAGGAATTATCGAAAAACGACTATCTGCAGAATGTCTGGGATGCGTACCGTGTGGACGGTAAACTGTACTATGTGATTCCTTCCTTCTATATCTCTACTATGGTAGGAAAAGAATCTATTTTCGGTGACCGTACCTCCATTACTATGGAAGAGCTGCAGGCGATCCGGGATACCATGCCGGAAGGAACCGCACTCTTCAGCGATGAGACCAGAGACAGCTTCCTGTATACTATGATGAATTATTGTGGCAGTGATTTCGTGGATGTATCCACCGGAAAATGTGCATTTGATACGGATAATTTCGTGGCAATGCTGACCTATGCAGCCGGGCTGCCGGTAGAATATGGAGAGGATTACTGGGGAGAGGATTACTGGAATAACTATGAATCCCAGTTCCGTGAGGACAGAACCCTGCTGGATGGCATCTCCATCAGCAACATCCGTGATCTGAACGGTACGATCAACGGTGTCTTTGGTGAGGATATCTCCTTTGTGGGCTTCCCGACCGATGGAGACATGGGATCCATATTATGGGCAGGTAACAGGATGTATGCCCTGTCTGCAAAATCCAAGAACCTCGACGGTGCATGGGAATTCCTGCGCTACTATCTGACACAGGAATATCAGGATAAGATACAGGAACAGGAATACAATCTTCCGGTACTTCGCAGCACCTTTGAGAAGAATGTGCAGGATGCTACGAAGAAGCCGTACTATATGGATGAGAACGGCAACAAAGTGGAATACGATGAGACCTATTACATCAACGGTGAGGAAATACTGCTGCCGCAGCTGACACAGGAGCAGGTGGACAGAATCGTAAGCTTTGTGGAAAGCGTGAATAAGAGGGGATACTATAATGAGGCAATCTCCAATATCATTTCGGAAGAAGCCGGTGCATACTTCTCAGGACAGAAGAGTGCGAGAGATGTGGCAGGTGTCATTCAGAGCCGTGTACAGGTCTATGTAAACGAGAACAGATAAACGGAAGATAGCACTGCGTAGAGCAGAATAGTAAAAGATGGCGGTCTGTTGAAAAACAGGCCGCCATTTATAGTAAGGTGCTTCAGCTAAGGCGGATGGGAATGCCCTGCTTTTTCAGATGTGTCGTCAGGGTAAGCTCCTGTCCGTGCTCCCTTAGCCACTGTTTATAGATCCGGTAATCCGGCATGATGCGCTCGACCATGTTCCAGAAGTCCTTCGAATGGTTCATATGAGTCAGGTGGCAGAGCTCATGGACTACCACATAATCCAGAGGACCGGCAGGACCGTAGATCAGACGGTAATTGAAGGATAAAGTCCCTCTCGAGGAACAGCTTCCCCAGCGGGTCTTCTGATCTCTTATGGTGATGGAGGTATAGTGCCCACCGGTGAAGCGGTGGTAGTATGCCACACGGTTCGTAAACACTTCTCTGGCAGCATTCCGATATCGGTTTTCCAAAGCCTGCAGCCTGCGGAGCTCCGCAACGGTCAGAGGCTGATTTTCATATAGATTCATGAGAGTGCCTTTCACATACAGGGATGTTGATCCTCTGGGTATCTTTGTAAGTTTGAACAGATTAAATATACTGCGTATGGCTTGAAAAGTAAACGCAGAAATTGTAGAATAGTGCGTGACGTCTCGTGGACAAAACCGTTACAGGAAAGGAAAACAGTAAATACTATGGGTAAATGTATTTTGATCGGCGCAGGAGACCTCACGATGGGAGAGCTGTCTGTGACGGAGGAAGATTATGTGATCGCGGTGGACGGCGGCTTAGGCTACTGCGGGATCCTGAATGTGGAGCCGGACCTGATCATCGGAGATTTTGACTCGATGAGCGAACAGGAGAAGCTTGCTGTGGAACAGTTACAACAGACCGTTCCGGAGAAGATCTGCCGCCTGCCGGAGTGTAAGGATGACACAGACATGCTGGCAGCTATCAAGCGGGGGCTGGAGCTGGGCTATACCGATTTCCGTATTTATGCGGCCACCGGTGGGAGATTTGATCATACCCTGGCGAATATCCAGTGTCTGCTGTATCTCAAAAATCACGGTGCGGTGGGGTACCTGGTAGACGGTACGGGAATGGTGCTGGTACTGCAGAACGAAGCCGTGCATTTCCGGAAGGAGCTGGAGGGCACCATGTCGCTGTTTGCCCTGACGAAGGAGGCAAAAGGCGTGAATATCCGCGGCATGAAATATTCTTTGGAAAATGCCGTGATCACCAACGATTTCCCCATCGGGATCAGCAATGAATTCCTGGGAGAGGAAGCGGAGGTGTCCGTAGAGGACGGTGAACTGGTATGCATGATCCGGTACTATGAGGATGAAGTATAACCATGTAAGCCGGAATGACCGCCTGCGGCAGTAAGTCCGGGGATACCTATTCCTTCAAAGTGGAGAAATAACAGTTGAAAAACGGAAAACTGACGATCAGAGAGATGGCGTTTTTACGAAAAAAATCTTTAGAAAATCTTTTGTTTTTTCTGTAGGTGAAATTAGAAATTATAACTTAGAATCAGAAACAGACAGGGGAGAGGATCCCCTTGCCGCATGTGGCAGAATGAGAGGGAGTCATGGAGAACAATAAATATCATATTCTCATCGTGGAGGATGATAAGGAAATCCGGGATGGTGTGGAAATCTATCTGAAAAATCAGGGGTATCAGGTATGGAAAGCTGCCAACGGTAAGGAAGGACTGGAGATCGTAGCACAGGAGGAGATCCATCTGGCTATCCTGGATATTATGATGCCGGTGATGGACGGTGTGACGATGTTAATGAAGCTGCGGGAGCAGAATCACGAGTTCCCGGTGATCATGCTGTCCGCCAAGTCCGAGGAAGTGGATAAGATCATGGGATTAAATATGGGAGCGGATGACTATGTGACCAAACCCTTTACGCCGTTGGAGCTGTTGGCGAGGGTGAATTCCCATCTGCGCAGATATTCCAAATATCTGACGGCGGTCAGTGGGGAAGAACAGGAAAAATCCCATGTGTATACCATCGGTGGACTGGAACTTAACGAAGAAACCGTGGAAGTGACGGTGGACGGAGAAGCAGTGAAGCTGACTCCTATGGAATTCAAGATCGTACAGCTCCTGATCAAGAATCCGGGCAGAGTATTTTCCGCGGATGAGATCTACGAGCGTATCTGGAACGAGAAAGCGGTCAACACCGATACCATTATGGTACATGTGCGGAATATCCGCGAAAAAATCGAGATCGATCCGCGAAATCCCAAGTATCTGAAAGTGGTATGGGGTGTAGGATATAAGATCGACAAACAATAAATGCGGATGTGGGAAACAAAGCGTTTCGGCAGACAGAGGGAAATGACCGGAGAGGTGTAAGAATGGAACAGGTAACAGAGGCTGTGAAAGCGGAGACAACGGAAAAACGGGAAAACCGAGAAAACAGAAAGCCTGCAGTAAAATGGCTGATCATCGGACTGATTGTCAGTCTGGCAGCTTCCGGCATTTTTACCGCCTGCTACGGAATCTTCGAGCGTAGAGCGGAGAGCAGGAGGAACGAACAATACATTGCGGATCCGCTGGAGACGTCGAATACGATTACTTATCTGTATCAGAACTGCTATCTGCTCTACCGCGATCTGTATAACAAAGAACACCAGACTTCCTTAAGTTATGGGGAATTATATATGCAGCCCACGGAGGGAAACGAATGGCTCAATGATGACCGGAAGCGGGCAGAAGTGGCATATGGAGATACGGAGGAGCTCACGATACCGGAAGGAGCAGATCCAGAAAACTATGCGGCTCAGGGAATCTTGGCGGCACAGACCGGGGAATACCTGGAAGAACATTTTAATACCCTGGAAAACTCCTTTGGTCAGCTGAATAATTTGTATGATTACAGGATCCGGGATACTCAGACCGGAGAGATCCTAAGTAATCTGGCGGATACGGATATCGTGGCGGAGGACCAGAGCTTTTATCTGACTTTTGTATTTGACGCCTATGGAAATGATGCCACCTTAGGGAATACGGTGATCGGATCGGATACGACAACCCTTCGCAAGACAGCGGCGGAAGTGATCCGTAATTGCGGTCTTACGCGAATGGTGGATGCCAATATGGGCAATGTGATCGATGCCGGTCATAATACCATGTTCCGGCTGGAAATGCCGAAAAATTGTGAGATCACCTTCTGCATTTCCAGACAGGCGGCACAGAGTCTGGGACAGAACGGTCAGTATATTTATTATGATCAGGACATGAACAATGTCAGTGTTTACTTTTCCATGGGAGATCAGTATACATCCTACTATCTGTCCGGATGCCAGCAGATGTTTCTGATCCTGTGTCTGTTGATCTTCCTGCTGGCGCTTGTATTGCCGGGACTTGAGGAAGAGAGAGCCTGGGAGAAGGTGGTTCTGCTGAAGCTGCCTGTCGAGGCGATCGTTGTGATCCTTGTGGTGATCGCCGGCATTGGAAGTGAACAGGTGGTAGGACTGGTATCCTGGGTAAGGAGCGGTCATGCGCTGAACACGGTTTTACAGGGAAACAGTGCGCAGATACAGATGTTGACCACAATACTGACCTATGCATTAAATGTTCTGGCAGTGGCAGCCTTGTTTTTCATTGCCTGGTGCCTGGGTGTGTCCCTGCGGGCAATGCGGGTCCAGGGAGCCGGAACGTATTTGAGACAGCACAGCTTGTGCTATCTGTTAGTGCCTCTCTGGAAAAAACTATGGAGAGGAATGAAGAAGGGATTTTCCATTGGCAGGGATAAGGTGGTGGATGTCTATCATGATGCAGAGCATTTTGATGTGACGAAGGATGGCAAGAAGCTGATCCTGCGGATCGTATTGTGGAATGCCCTGATTCTGGTGATCGTATGCAGCCTTCCGCTGGGAGGAGTGACGATCGCGGTCATTTATTCTGTGGTACTGTATTTTGTACTGCGGCGTTATGTCAGCAAATTGCAGAAAAAGTACGGATTGCTGTTAAAGGCTACCAATGAGATAGCTCAGGGTAATCTGAATGTGACCATAGAGGAAGATCTGGGCGTGTTTGAACCCTTTAAACCACAGATCTACCGGATCGAGGAAGGCTTCCGCAATGCGGTGGCGGAGGAAGTGAAGAGCCAGCGGATGAAATCGGAACTGATTACGAATGTATCCCACGATCTGAAGACGCCACTGACAGCTATCATTACTTATGTAAAGCTGCTACAGGAGCCGGGAGTGACGGAGGAACAGCGGAAGGAGTACTTAGAGACGCTGGATCGTAAATCGCTGCGCCTGAAGGCACTGATCGAGGATCTGTTCGAAGTCAGCAAGGCAAATTCCCAGAATATCACGCTCGACATCCGTGATGTGGATATTGTAAGCATGGTGAAACAGGTCGAATTTGAGATGGAAGATAAGCTGGCGGATGCCGGACTGGATGTGCGGATGAGCATGCCGGAGGAGAAGGTCATCGTGCCGTTAGACAGTCAGAAGACCTTCCGGATTTTTGAAAATCTGTTTGGCAATATTGCAAAATATGCTCTGCCGGGAACCAGAGTCTATGTCAGCGGTTTTACGGCAAAGGATGAGGTGACCATAATCTTAAAAAACATCACAGCGCAGGAATTATCCGTATCGGGAGAGGAACTGACCGAGCGATTCGTCAGAGGGGATGCTTCCCGTAACACGGAAGGAAGCGGACTGGGACTGGCAATTGCAAAAAGCTTTACAGAAATTCAGGGCGGAAAGTTCCGGATCGAACTGGACGGAGATTTATTCAAGGTGGTGCTGAACTGGAAAGTAAAGCCAGAGAGTGGGAACCACGACAATTCCGGGGACACAGTGACGGCCGGTGAAAAAGAAAAACAACCACTGTAATCATAAAAAGTATTACATTGCAATATTAAAATAAATCAATAAATTGAAGCCAAAACATCCACATTTGCGTAGAAATACGTTAAATGTGGATGTTTTCAATTACAAATGAGTGTGCTACAATAATGGAAACTTCAAGGAGATGTATTTCGTATCTGAAGAGTGAGCAGCTGTGCGGAATGCGCAAGTTGTATGAAGAGAAAAAGGAGCAGTAAACAATGGGAATGACAATGACACAGAAGATACTTGCCCGTGCAGCGGGTCTTGAGCAGGTACAGGCAGGACAGCTGATCGAGGCACAGCTGGATCTGGTGCTGGGCAACGATATCACCAGTCCGGTGGCAATCAAGGAAATGGATAAAATGAAGGTACAGGGAGTGTTTGATAAGGATAAGATCGCACTGGTACCGGATCATTTTGTTCCCAATAAGGATATTAAATCTGCGGAGCACTGCAAATGTGTCCGTGAGTTTGCAAGACGCAATGAGATCACCAATTATTTCGAAGTGGGAGAGATGGGTATCGAACATGCCCTGCTTCCGGAGAAAGGACTTACTGTAGCCGGAGATGTGATCATCGGTGCAGATTCCCATACCTGTACTTACGGTGCTTTGGGAGCATTTTCCACCGGTGTGGGAAGCACGGATATGGCAGCCGGTATGGCTACCGGCAAGGCATGGTTTAAAGTTCCTGCGGCGATCAAATTCAATCTGACCGGCAAACCCGCAGAATGGGTCAGCGGTAAGGATGTGATCTTACATATCATCGGCATGATCGGTGTGGACGGTGCACTGTACAAGTCTATGGAATTTGTAGGAGACGGTATCGCCAATCTGTCCATGGATGACCGATTCACCATTGCCAACATGGCTATCGAAGCCGGCGGTAAGAACGGTATTTTCCCTGTGGATGAGAAGGCTATTGCTTACATGAAAGAGCATTCAAAACGCCCCTATAAGGTATTTGAAGCAGATCCGGATGCACAGTATGATGCAGAATATACTATTGATCTGAGCACCTTACGTCCCACTGTGGCCTTCCCGCATCTGCCGGAGAATACACATACCATTGATGAGATCCACGAGATGGAGCCCATCGCTATTGATCAGGTAGTGATCGGATCCTGTACCAACGGACGTATCGACGATCTGCGCACCGCAGCGAAGGTACTTGCAGGCAGACATGTGGCAAAGGGCATGCGCTGTATCGTGATCCCCGCCACCCAGTCCATCTACATGCAGGCAATGGAAGAGGGACTTCTTAAGACCTTCATCGAGGCGGGAGCAGTGGTAAGTACACCTACCTGCGGACCCTGTCTTGGCGGATATATGGGTATCCTGGCGGAGGGAGAGAGATGTGTCTCCACGACCAACCGTAATTTCGTGGGACGTATGGGACATGTAAAGAGTGAGATCTATCTGGCGAGTCCCGCAGTGGCAGCAGCCAGCGCCATCACCGGCAAGATTTCCTGTCCCTGCGAACTCAAATAAAATAAAAGAGGTAATAGAAAATGAACAACGCAAAAGGAACGGTTTTTAAATTCGGAGATAACGTGGATACCGACGTTATCATTCCCGCAAGATATCTGAATTCCTCCGATCCCGCAGAACTGGCGACTCACTGCATGGAGGATATTGACAAGGACTTTATTAAAAATGTAAAAAAGGGTGACATCATCGTAGCGGAGAAAAACTTCGGCTGCGGCTCATCCAGAGAGCATGCCCCCATCGCCATCAAGGCGGCAGGTGTCAGCTGCGTCATCGCAGAGACCTTTGCCAGAATCTTCTACCGCAATGCCATCAATATCGGGCTGCCCATCATTGAGTGTCCCGAGGCATCCAGGAAGATTCAAAACGGCGATGAAGTCGAGATAGACTTCAATACCGGAGTGATCAAAGATCTCACCACCGGCGAGAGCTTCCAGGGACAGGCATTCCCCGAGTTCATGCAGAAGATCATTGCCGCAGAGGGATTGATCAACTATATCAACAGCCAAAAATAGAAACAGCTTTTAAGCTTACAAAAATACCTCCCTGTTACCGTTTCCGGAATACAGGGAGGTATTTTTAAATTCTAGTCTTATTAAGTTAAGCTTTTTTATTGATCATGGCACGCTTTCTCAGGGTCGGATCCAGGATCTTCTTACGGATACGAAGGTTTGTGGGAGTTACCTCCAACAGTTCGTCGGTATCGATGAAGTCCAGAGCCTGCTCCAGAGACAGGATCCTGGGCGGTGTCAGACGCAGAGCTTCGTCGGCGCTGGAGGAACGGGTGTTGGTCAGCTGCTTTTTCTTGCAGACATTGATCTCGATGTCCTCGTTGCGTCCGGTCTGACCGATGACCATACCGGAGTATACCTTTTCACCGGGTCCGATGAAGAGAGTACCACGCTCCTGCGCATTGTACAGACCGTAGGTGATAGCTTCACCGGCTTCAAATGCGATCAGGGAACCCATCTTACGATACTGGATATCTCCCTTGTAGGGACCGTAGTCATCGAATACGGTGTTCAGGATACCGTTACCCTTGGTGTCGGTCATGAACTCGCCACGGTAACCGATCAGTCCTCTTGCGGGGATGGAGAACTCCAGACGGGTGTAAGTGCCGCCGGAGATGGAACCCATGTTACGAAGTTCACCTTTTCTCTGACCAAGCTTCTCAATAACAGCACCGGCAAATTCATTGGGAACATCGATGTAAGCCAGCTCCATAGGTTCTAACTTCTTGCCGTTCTCATCGGTATGATACAGAACCTCTGCCTTACTCACGGCG
>ENA-OOXT01001916-OOXT01001916.1-human-gut-metagenome-genome-assembly--contig:-NODE-1916-length-12499-cov-2.640309_pt1 | contig 12499 bp, 10 predicted proteins | sample MGYA00241590_ERZ501349 | MGnify/ENA primary metagenome ERZ501349 (study PRJEB25962, sample SAMEA2042838) | human gut metagenome | biome: human gut; feature: human-associated habitat; material: faeces...
TGCACTGGCCGTCGTAGTTCCAGTTGCCGGTGAGCAGTTCTTCAAGCGCCCACTTGTTGCAGTCGAAGCCCATGACGATGACGTCCTTGCCCACGCCGTGGGAGATGTTCGCCTTGTCCAGAGCCGCGACAGCGCCCTTGGCCATGTCGTCGTTCTCAGCGTAGATGACGTTAAATTCCTTGCCGGAGTCGATGACGGACTGCACGATCTGCTGGGCAGTTTCGGCGTTCCACTCGGCGGTCTGCTGGGTCACCATGTTCCAGTTGTCGTTGGCTGCGACCTGCTCGTCAAGAGCGCCCGTGCGGCCGATCTGAGCAGCGGAGCCCATAACGCCCTGAATGTGGATGATGTTGTAGGAGTCAAGACCCTGAGAAGCCAGCCAGTCAACAGCGGTCTGGCCTTCCTTGGCCATGTCGGAGACGATGGAAGCGACATACAGGCTCTCGTCAGCGTCGATGGTGCGGTCGAAGAGGATGACCTGGATACCGGCAGCCTGTGCGTCCTGCAGGACGGAATCCCAGCCGGAGGTACCGGCAGCGGAGATGAGCAGGTAGTCAACTTCGTCCTGGATGAACTTCTGGGCAGCAGCGATCTGCTCGTCGTTCTTCAGGCTGTAGGCGAAGGAAGCGTCATAACCGTTTTCCTCGGTGAACATCGCCTTCAGATCCTTGTCGTTGGCGGTGCGGTAGCCGGACTCGTTGGGGTCGTTGTTGATGATGCCGACCTTGGCCGGATCGTTCGGATCCTCCCATTTCTGGTCCTTGGCCACTTCGATATAGCCCAGCATGAACACGAGCGATGCGGTTTCGTCCGGCTGGAGTTCCAGACGCACGCGGTTGGCTGCGATCGGGAACCAGCCGTGCGCCACGGAATCGTGCGCCTTGCCTTCGGCGATGACCTGCGGGGTGTCCCAGCCGTTGAACTGGCCGAGGAACTCGTCGCGGCTGGTGTCGAAACCGACGACGGGCGCGTTGACGCCGTAGAACGCGTAATGGTTGCGGCGTTCCTTGAATTCGGTCTTGTGGTACAGCGGCGTGGCATCGGTTTCGCGTTCGATCTCCACCTCGCCGGTGGACAGGTTGCGTTGGAAGTTGGACGAGTCGTCCGCGGCATTCCACAGGCACCATTCCACGGAGCCGGTCACGTCGATGACGGCCGGCTCGTCGGTGGTGTTCGTCACGTCGAGCCGATTGATTTCCGCATTGGTGTGCAGCGGCACGAAGGCGGTGAGCTTGGATTCGATGCCTCGCTTGGAAGCTTCGAACACGGTGTAGCCGATGCCTTGACGGCACTTGTAGGAATCAAGCGGGGTCTTGCACGGAAGGAAGGTCGGCGACCAGGTTTCGACCGGCTTGGCATCGGCGGAATCGGAGTCCATCAGGCTCAGGTAATAGCAGCGGGAGCCGTTGTCTGCCGGCACGTTGTTGTACCGGTAGCGGGTGATGCGGCGTAGTTTGGCGTCCTTGTAGAAGCTGTAGCCGCCGCCGGTGTTGGAAATCAGCGAGAAGAAGTCCTCGTTGCCAAGGTAGTTGATCCACGGCAGGGGAGTCGCCGGGGTTTCAATCACGTATTCCTTTGCGGCATCATCGAAATGACCGTAGCGCATGGGTGTCCTTTCGTCGGTGAAATGGCTGTGACGAGGTGTACTGTATGGGTATATCGTCCATTGATTTAATTAATAGGTTAGTACGTTATTTATAAACTTATAAATAACGATTTGCTGGCGTGTTGCCGTCGGTCTTCCAATGGTCATCTGTCGACGCTGCCGCAATCGGGCAGAGGTCGGGGTATACTTCCTCCCGTTGCCCTCGTAGCTCAGTTGGTTAGAGCAGCACCCTTATAAGGTGTTTGTCCTGGGTTCAAGTCCCAGCGAGGGCACATGCGGACCTGCCGGAAGCGGCGGGTCCTTTGCATATCCGCGGATTGCAGTCCGTACGCCCTGCGTGTGACGGCGCATACCGTGTCCCGGCCATCGCCTATACTCCATAAGGTTATCCGGTTCACGCCTTGCCATCGGGGCAATGCGACCCGGGTCCCCCGAATCTCTAGGAGACAAACTATGAAGCAGGGTATCCATCCTGATTACCACGCAGTGCAGGTCACCTGCTCTTGCGGCAACACCTTCGTCACCCGTTCCACCTACAACGGCGATCACATGACCGTCGACGTGTGCTCTGCCACCCGTTCTACACCGGCAAGCAGAAGATCCTCGACACCGGTGGCCGCGTGGCTCGCTTCGAGAAGCGTTACGGCAAGAAGGCCAAGTGAGTCTTATTGCTTAGGCAATGAAAACGCCAGTCCATTCGTGGGCTGGCGTTTTTCGTTACCGACGTGCCGTCGCCTACCTCCGACGACCGCACTTCCGCGCCACCTTATATGATGGACAGGTTGAGTAAGGTTCAGCGACGAGTGATTCCGCTGAAGCGCAGATACGAAGAAAAGGCGTACATTGGCAGACGAACAATTCCCCGCGGCCGTCACCGCGCTTGAGGAATACCACAATATCGAACAGCAGATGGCCGAGCCGGAGGTCGCATCCAATCCCGACAAGATGCGCAAGCTGGGTCGGCGCCACGCCGAACTGGGTGCCATCGTCTCCGCCTACACCGCATACAAGCAGGTGAAGGACGATCTGGAGGCGGCCCGCGAGATGGCGTCCGAAGATCCCGATTTCGCCGAAGAGGCCAAGCGGTTGGAAGGCGAGCTGCCCGCAGCCGAAGAGAAGCTGCGCACCGCGCTGATTCCGCGTGACCCCGATGACGCGCGTGACACAATCATGGAGATCAAGGCCGGCACCGGTGGCGAGGAAGCGGCGCTGTTCGCCGGCGACCTGCTGCGTATGTACATGCGATACGCGGAAAAGCGCGGCTGGTCGGTCACCGTGCAAAGCGAGAACACCACCGAGCTGGGTGGCGTCAAGGACGTGCAGCTGGCCATCCGCGCCAAAGGCACTCCGGCGCCGGAGGACGGCGTGTGGGCTTCCCTCAAGTACGAAGGCGGCGTGCACCGCGTGCAGCGCATCCCCGTCACCGAATCGCAGGGACGTATCCAGACTTCCGCCGCCGGCGTGATCGTCTTCCCGGAAGCCGACGAGGACGACGATGAAATCGAAATCGATCCGAAAGACCTCAAAATCGACATCTTCATGAGCTCCGGCCCCGGCGGACAGTCCGTGAACACCACGTATTCCGCGGTCCGCATGACGCACATCCCCACCGGCATCACCGTGAACATGCAGGACGAGAAGAGCCAGATCCAGAACCGCGCGGCGGCACTGCGCGTTCTGAAGAGCCGCCTGCTGGCCATGAAACACGAGCAGGAGGCCGCCGAGGCCGCCGATATGCGCCATTCCCAGGTGCGCTCGCTGGACCGTTCGGAACGTATCCGCACGTACAACTTCCCGGAAAACCGCATCGTCGACCATCGTACGAACTACAAGGCGTACAACCTCGACGCCGTGCTTGACGGCGATCTGCAGGCCGTGATCGACAGCGACATCCAGGCGGACGAAGCCGATCGTCTCGCCAACCAGAAGTAAGGCGATTGGGTGGCGACGGTATTCGAAACGGTGCGTTCCGCCGCGGACGAACTACGTGCGGCGGGCGTCGACACTCCGCAGCACGACGCCAAACTGCTGCTCGCCGAAGCGTTCCATACGGACCTGCAGCACGTGGACAAAGCCATGCTCATGGGCGATGGCGTCGAACGTCTGGCCGAAAAAGAAGACGCGGAACCGGCGATGGAACGTTTCCAGACCATGCTGGCCCGTCGTGTCAAACGCGAGCCGTTGCAGCACATCACCGGCCATGCGCCGTTTCGCTACCTTGATTTGAAAGTCGGTCCAGGCGTGTTCATTCCACGTTCGGAAACCGAACTGGTCGTGCAGGAAGGCGTCGACTGGGCCACCAGAAACGGCATGTACCGCGCCAAAGTGGTCGATCTGTGCGCCGGCAGCGGTGCGATCGGCCTCGCCTTCGCTTCGGAAGTGCCGGGCAGCGAGGTGTGGGCCGTCGAGAAAAGCGCTACGACCGCCGAGTGGACGCGGCGCAACCTCGACGAGACCGCGAAACGGTATCCCGCAATCGCCGGCAATTATCATCTGGACATCGCCGACGCCACGCAAATGCCGACGCTAAGCCAACTTGACGGCACCATCGACATCGTGCTCACCAATCCGCCGTACGTGCCGCTTGCCGACATTCCCGAACAGCCGGAAGTGCGCGATTATGATCCCGATCTGGCGCTATACGGCGGTTCGGCGGATGGCACGCTCATTCCGGAACGCATCATCGCACGCGCGGCGAAACTGCTTCGTGCGGGTGGACTTATGGTGATGGAGCACGACATCACGCAGGGGGAGCGGCTTGCCGCCTTCGCACGAACCTGCGGCTTCGTCGACGTTACCGTGCATAACGACTACACCGGACGGCCACGTTATCTGACGGCGGAAAAACAGCCGGCACAGTAACTTATATTCTTTTGCGCCATGCTGACGGGGATATAACCAGAAGTTGAGTCTCACTATAAGAACATTTTATGCAGGCCGCCGTCCGTCAGGCTATAAAGAACAATCGGAATGCACAGAGAGAGAACGGGCGTCCGTCATGAGTGGTCGCCGTGGTTCCGCGCACGGGGGTTGAGATGAACATGATTTTTCCAAGGTGCGCGTTGAAAGGAATGTGCAGCGTTTTCAAGAAAAGAGGAAGAACGGAATGAACGCGAAGTTCTCCGCCAAGTGCGTCGCCCTGATCGCGGCAGGCGCAATGTCGATGTCCCTCGCTGCCTGCTCCGGCGGCAGCATGGACGATTCCAGCAGCTCCAACGGTAGCGCGGCCAACAGCGATACCATCACGCTGGGCTCCGTCACCACCAACTCCGGCACCGCCGCCGCATACGGCGAGGCCGAGGTCGCCGGCTTCAAGCTGGCTGTGGATGAGATCAACGCCAAGGGCGGCATCAACGGCAAGAAGGTCAAGCTCGAGTCCATGGACGACAAGGGCGACGCCACCGAAGCCTCCAACGCCTTCAACAAGCTCGCCGGCGACAACAGCGTGCTCGGCGTGGTCGGCCCGACCATCTCCTCCACCACCGCGGCAGTGGCTCCGCTGGCCGACCAGTCCAAGCTGCCGGCCATCGCACCGGCCGCCACCTCCGACTCCATCGAGACCGGTGGCTACATGTTCCGCACCTGCTTCAAGGACTCCTACCAGGGTGAGATCGCTGCCAAGTTCGCAGCCGAGACCCTGAAGGTCAAGAAGGTCGCCGTGCTGTACGGCACCGGCGATCCGTACTCCTCCGGCGTGGGCAAGGCCTTCGCCGCTGCCGCCAAGAAGGCCGGCCTTGACGTCGTGGCCGAAGAGAACTCCTCCAGCGCCGACGACACCGAGTACTCCTCCCAGCTGCAGAAGATCCAGGCCGCTGGCGCCGAGTTCCTGTACGCTCCGTACTACTACTCCGTCGCTGGCCCGTACATCATCCCGCAGGCCCGCTCCGTCGGCTACAAGGGCTATGTGATGGGTCCTGACGGCTACGACGGCCTGAAGATGACCGACGACAAGTCGCTGTACAACAAGGTGCTCTACACCACCCACTACTCTCCGGACGACACCTCCAACGCCAAGGTGCAGGACTTCATCAAGTCCTACAAGAAGGCCAACAAGAACGCCGATCCGAACACCTTCACCGCACTGGGCTACGACTCCGTGTACATGATGAAGCAGGCCATCGAGAAAGCCGGCAAGAACGCCACCCGCGAAGGCGTGCGCAACGCCATCGCCGGCATGAGCTTCGAAGGCGTGACCGGCAACTTCACGCTCGACAAGAAGGGCTCCCCGAAGAAGTCCGTCGTCGTGCTTGAGCTCAAGGACGGCAAGCCGCAGTACAAGACCACCATTCAGCCTGCCAAGTGAGCGTCGCTTGCCTGAAGGCCTGAATCTGTGAAGAGGAGGGGACCGGGAAACCGGTTCTCTCCCTTTCGCGTATCAAGACGAAAATAACCATATTCAGCCGCTGGGCTTCTTCAGCGGCCAAGCCGGACGGTTATGTCAAAAGTCCGGCATCATCAACTTTTGAAAGGAGGAATGATGGGCGATCAGATCATCATGTTCATCAGTCAGATCTTCAACGGTCTGAAGATCGGCAGCGTGTACTCGCTCGTGGCACTCGGCTACACCATGGTGTACGGCATCATTCGTTTGATCAACTTCGCACACGGCGATTTCATCATGGTCGGCTCCTACGTGCTGATGCTTACCATTCCGGCGATCGTCGCGTTCGGCCTGCCCGCATGGGTGGCCGTCATCCCCGCGATCCTCATGTGCGTGGCGGTGGGCGTCATCGTGGAGAGGGCCGCATACAAGCCGGTTCGTGAAAAGGGCAACAGCATGACGGCCCTCATCACCGCAATCGCAATGAGCCTTCTGTTGGAGAACGGCTCCCAGGCCATCTTCGGCGCCGACTACCAGACCGTGCCCACCATCATCCAGATTCCGACGCTGGCGATCGGCAAGCTGAAGATCGACGGCGCGACCATCATCACCATCGTGCTCGGCGTGATCATCATGGTCGCGCTGCAGCTGTTCGTCACCTACACCAAGCAGGGCAAGGCCATGCGCGCGGTCTCCGAAGACAAGGAGGCCTCGATCCTGATGGGCATCAACGTGAACTCCACCATCACGCTCACGTTCGCCATCGGTTCGGGCCTCGCCGCCGCCGCATCGCTGATGTACTGCGTTTCCTATCCGCAGGTGTCCCCGATGATGGGCGCGATGCTGGGCCTGAAGGCCTTCGTCGCGGCCGTGCTCGGCGGCATCGGCTCCATCCCGGGCGCCATGGTCGGCGGTCTGGTGATCGGCGTGGTCGAAAGCCTGACCAAGGCGTACATCGGCACCATCACCGGCGGCGTGATCACGTCCGCGTTCTCCGACGCCATTGTGTTCGGCATCCTCATCATCGTGCTCCTGGTCAAGCCGTCCGGCCTGATGGGCGAACCGGAAACCGAGAAGGTGTGACCTCATGAAGAAATCAATGCTTTCCACCAAACAGTCCTATCTGATGTGCGCGGTCGGCATCGTCGTGCTGTTCGGCATTCTGATGGGTGTATGCGAATCCGGCATGGCCAGCACCTACATCAAGGGCATCATGATGACAAGCTGCATCGCCATCATCATGACCACCTCTCTGAACCTCACCATCGGCGTGCTCGGCCAGCTGACGCTGGGCTGCTGCGGCTTCGAAGCGATCGGCGCGTACAGCGCGGCCCTGCTGAGCAAGCTGCTCGTCGCCAACGGCGTTGCGATGGATCCGACGCTGCGATTCCTGCTGACGACGCTCGCCGGCGGCGTGGTCGCCTGCATCTTCGGCATCCTGGTCGGCATTCCGGCACTGCGTCTGCATGGCGATTACCTCGCCATCATCACGCTGGGCTTCGGCGAAATCATCCGCGTGATCATCCAGAACCTGAAGGTCGCCGGCGGCATGGGTCTCGACAAGGGCGCGGCCGGCCAGGCGCTGATCGGCATCGACCGACTCGCCAACCTGTACGTCGTGTTCTGGATCACCGTCGTCACCGTCGTGCTGCTGTTCATGTTCGCCCGCTCCCGTTACGGCCGTGCCGTCAAGGCCATCCGCGACGACGAGATCGCGGCAAGCGCGTCCGGCATCAACATCACCTACATGAAGGTGCTCGTGTTCGCTATCTCCGCGTTCTTCGCGGGCATCGCCGGCGGCATCTTCGCCCAGTACATCGGCTCGCTGAACCCCGCGATGGCCGGATGGCTGCAATCGATCAACTACGTGATCATGGTCGTGTTCGGCGGCATGGGCTCGCTGACAGGTTCCATCGTCTCCGCCATCGCGCTGACGATCCTGCCGGAGCTGTTGCGCGCCTTCTCCACCTACCGCATGCTCGTGTACTCGGTGGCGCTGGTGCTCATCATGATCTTCCGCCCGCAGGGCATCTTCGGCAACTGGGAATTCTCCCTGACCAAGACCATCAACAAGCTGTTCTACCCGATGAAGGTCAAGGCGCACGGCAAGTCGAAGCAGGCTGAATCCACCGCCAAGGCAGCCAAGGACACCGCCAAGACGGACGAAACCGTCGAGACGGCCGCCGACACCAAGGAGGCGCAGGCATGAGCGAGCTCATCCTGAAAGCCGAACATCTCGGCATCACCTTCGGAGGCCTCAAAGCCGTATCCGACTTCAACATGACCATCAATTCCGGCGAGCTCGTCGGCCTGATCGGCCCGAACGGCGCCGGCAAGACCACCGTGTTCAACCTGCTGACCGGCGTGTACCAGCCCACGGAAGGCGAGTTCTTCCTGGACGGCGAACGCATGAACGGCAAGAAGACATACCAGGTGGTGCGCGCCGGCATCGCCAGAACCTTCCAGAACATCCGCCTGTTCGGCCAGATGACCGTGGAGGAGAACGTGCTGGTCGCGTTCAACGAATCGTTCAGCTACCATATGGGCGGCGCGATTTTCCGCACGCCGAAATTCTGGAAGCAGGAACGTGAGATGCACGCCAAAGCCATCGACCTGCTCAAGATCTTCGGACTAGAAGGCCTGGCCGAAACCGAGGCGGCGAACCTGCCGTACGGCGCGCAGCGCAAGCTGGAAATCGCCCGCGCCCTCGCCACCGGCATGAAACTGCTGTTGCTCGACGAGCCGGCGGCAGGCATGAACCCGACGGAGACCGAGGATCTGCTCAACTGCATCAACACCATCCGCGACCGCTTCGGCATCGCCATCCTGTTGATCGAGCATGACATGAGCCTGGTGATGAACGTCTGCCAGCGCATCCAGGTGCTTGATTACGGACGCACCATCGCCGCCGGCACGCCGGAGGAGATCGCCAACAATCCGCAGGTCATCTCCGCGTATCTGGGTTCCGATGATGACGACGATGACGAAAGCGAGGAGGAGGCCTGATGCTGGAAGTCAAGAACCTTTCCGTTTCGTATGGTGCCATCGAAGCCGTCAAGGACATCAGCTTCACCGTGAACGACGGCGAGATCGTGTCCCTGATCGGCGCGAACGGCGCTGGCAAGACCACCACGCTGCACACCATCACCGGTCTGGTACCGGCGAAATCCGGTTCCGTGATGTACAACGGAGTGGATCTGCTGAAAACCCACAACAACAAGATCGTGACCCTCGGTATGGCGCACATTCCGGAAGGGCGCCACGTCTTCACACGCATGAGCGTCGAAGAGAACCTGGAGATGGGCGCGTTCAGCCTGAAGGACCAGTCGGACCTCAAGAAGGACCTCGACATGGTCTACGGCCTGTTCCCCCGTCTGAAGGAACGCCGTAACCAGAAGGCCGGCACGTTGTCCGGCGGCGAGCAGCAGATGCTGGCGATGGGCCGCGCGCTGATGAGCCATCCGAAGACAATCCTCATGGACGAGCCGTCCATGGGCCTGTCCCCGAAGCTCGTCAAGGAGATCTTCTCCATCATCCGCAAGCTGCACGAGCAGGGCATCACGATTCTGCTGGTCGAGCAGAACGCCAAGATGGCGCTGTCGATCGCCGACCGCGCATACGTGCTGGAAACCGGCCGTATCACGATGGAAGGCGACGCCAAGGAACTGCTCAACAACGAGCAGGTGCGCAAGGCGTATCTGGGCGCCTGATTCGTGCCGTATCCGCCTTGTCGGCTTGGACGCATCCAAACCGACAGGGCTTTTTCTATATCCGATGGAATATTCGCCGGTCGTGTTCCCACCATTCGGGCGCGCCATCGAGCCATGCCTTACAATAGGTAAGTTGACTGGCTGAAAGGGAGGTGTCATGAGCGAGATTTGCACAGTAAACGACGAATCCCTTGCCCGGGCCGTTGAAATCATCCATGATGGCGGATTGGTGGTCATCCCCACTGACACGGTGTACGGCGTCGCCTGCGATCCGCGTAACATCGAGGCGATCCGCAAGGTGTTCGCAGCCAAACAACGACCGAAATACAAGTCGTTGCAGGTGTTGCTGCCGTCAATCGAAAGCATGGAGAAGCTGCATCTGACCTTGCCGGTGCCGCTCAACCGTCTGGCCGCCATGTTCATGCCGGGCGCTTTTTCGCCGATAGCGGAAGCGGAAGACGACTGTTCGCTTGCCACGTTGCGTCATGATCCGACAACCGGCAAAGCCACACAGGGCGTGCGCATCCCCAATTCCGCGGTCGCGCTGCGTATTCTGCGAGCCACCGGGCCGTTGGCCGCCACCAGCGCCAACCGTTCCGGCGAGGAAAGCGCACAAACGGTGCAGGAAGCCGCGGACGCGCTGGGAGATGCGGTGGATCTGTATTTGGACGGGGGAGCGACTCCGGGACATGTGTCGTCCACGGTGGTCGCCGCCGACCCGCACGAGCGCGACGGCATCGCGATTCTTCGGGAGGGAGTGATTCGCGAGCTGGTCATCCGTAAGGCGTTAACACTGAATGGCGGTGCTTTGGGCGCATGAGAATCTACCTGTTCATTGCCGCGGTCGCAGGTGGCGTCACCTATCTGCTCACGCCGCTGATCCGGCATATCGCCATCGAAATCGGCGCAGTCGGCGAAGTGCGCGCACGCGACGTGCATACCGTGCCGACGCCACGCATGGGTGGACTGGGCATGCTTATCGGCTTCACCGTGGCCATGCTGTTCGCCTCTCGCATCCCTTTCATCGAAGGCCTGTTCGCCCAATCGCATCAGGCATGGGTGATTCTAGCCGGCGCCATCATGATCAGCCTGCTGGGCATGGCCGACGATTTGTGGGACCTTGACTGGATGCTCAAACTCGCCGGTCAGCTGCTCATCTCCGTGTTTGTGGCCTGGGGCGGCCTGCAGATCATCTCGTTGCCTCTCGGCTCGCTCGTCACCGCGTCGCCGAGCCTGTCGATGGCCATCACCGCGTTCCTTATCGTCGCGTCCATCAACGCGGTCAACTTCGTGGACGGTCTTGACGGCCTCGCTTCGGGCATCGTCGCAATCGGCGGCATCGCCTTCGCCATCTATTCGTACATCATCGCAAGAAGCTCGCCGTCGTACGCATCCATGGCGACGCTAATCGACATCGCCATGGTCGGCATGTGCGTCGGCTTCATCCTGCATAACTGGCATCCTGCGAAACTGTTCATGGGAGATTCCGGCTCCATGCTGCTCGGCTATCTGATCACCTGCGCGTCGATCGTCATGACGGGCCGTCTCGATCCGGCGTCCATCCATACCAGCATCTATCTGCCGGTGTTCATGCCGATTCTGCTGCCGATGCTGGTGCTGTTCCTGCCGATCCTCGACATGTGTCTTGCGATTGTGCGGCGGTTGAGCAAAGGCCAGTCGCCGATGCATCCCGATCGCATGCACCTGCACCACCGCATGCTGCGCATCGGACACACCGTGCAGGGCGCGGTGCTGATTCTCTGGGGGTGGGCGTCGCTGATCGCATTCGGCTCGATCATGATTCTGTTCTTCAAAGCGCAGTATGTGCTGATTGGCTTCCTCATTGCGGCGGCGCTGCTGACGGTCGCCACGATGTACCCGTATCTGAAACACCGCATTCCCGAAATCCGTGAGGAAAACGCAATCTCCGGAACCGATGCGCAACACGCGTCGGTCGGACGCGCGCGCGGCGACAAAACGCGCGGTGGACGCTGATCGTCCGTCCGGCGCAATCGCAAGAAAAACTGATGAAACGCTTTGCCAAACGATATAAGCAGCTTTTATTACGATTGATAATTTCGGCTTTTCGCGCCGTGTCGCAGTAAGTCAGCCCACGTTCATATAGTGGGTCTATGGCTACAATTCCTGATATGAATGCAGATTCCACGTTCGCCCCACTTCCTCCGATTTTCGCCCAGCTTGGCCTCGCCTATGACGATGTGCTGCTGCTGCCGAACGAGACGGACGTCATTCCGTCCGAAGTGGACACCACCACCCATCTCACACGCAACATCACGATGAAGGTCCCGGCGATCTCCGCCGCGATGGACACCGTCACCGAATCCGACATGGCCATCGCCATGGCTCGCAACGGCGGCATCGGCGTGCTGCACCGCAACCTTTCCATCGACGACCAGGCCGCCCAGGTCGACATCGTCAAGCGTTCCGAATCCGGCATGATCAACGATCCGCTCACCGTGAGCCCGGACGTGACCCTCGCCGATCTCGATAAGCTGTGCGGCCGTTTCCACATCTCCGGCCTGCCGGTCGTGGACAAGGACAGCAAGCTCGTCGGTATCATCACCAACCGTGACATGCGTTTCATCGCTTCCGAGGATTACGACCGTTTGAAGGTCTCCGAGGTCATGACCCGCGAGAACCTCATCACCGGTCCGTCCGACATCTCCAAGGAAGACGCGCACGACCTGTTGGCCAAGCACAAGGTCGAGAAGCTGCCTCTGGTCGATTCCGAAGGCCGCCTGACCGGTCTGATCACCGTCAAGGATTTCGTCAAGACCGAACAGTATCCGGACGCCACCAAGGATGAGCAGGGTCGTCTGCGCGTGGCCGCCGGCGTCGGCT
>ENA-OOXT01001920-OOXT01001920.1-human-gut-metagenome-genome-assembly--contig:-NODE-1920-length-12477-cov-5.116406_pt1 | contig 12477 bp, 8 predicted proteins | sample MGYA00241590_ERZ501349 | MGnify/ENA primary metagenome ERZ501349 (study PRJEB25962, sample SAMEA2042838) | human gut metagenome | biome: human gut; feature: human-associated habitat; material: faeces...
CCGCCCATTTGCGGCCCAGCTCTTTTTTTGTGAGAGAGCAATCATAATGAATCAAAGTATTGGATGGTATTGCGTATGGAACAACAGCCAAATAAAATCCGGCCTATGTTGCTATCGGCACTTGCCCAATTGAGCGCCTGCCTGATCGTCTGGAATTTTCATATTCCAAATCCAAATATCGTGCTTTTTGTTGTTCTTTCTGCTGTGCTCGTGAAATGCGGCTATGCAGCAGGAATCGTAAGCGGCCTCATTGCATTCCTATACTCCGCGTTTTTCTTTTCTACCGACCACAGCTTTTTTCTTTACACCTCTTTGAACCTTCAAAAGCTCATCGTGATCGGCCTTGGTATCGCTGCGAGCATTCTGCTGATCGGTCACCTGCAAAGGCAGTTCGATCGCTCCAACATGGAAAAGATGCAGGCCGAAGCCGAGGAAAAGCTTCAAGAAACAACAGAGAGCTACCGTGCAAAACTTTACCACGATGTCTTGACTGGCACGTACAACCGCCGCTACTATGAGGATATCGTATCCCGTATCGTCGGCCCCGCAGGCATCGCGCTGATAGATGTGGACGATTTCAAAATCTGCAACGACACCTATGGACATTACGCCGGAGATATGGCACTGGAAACAGCGGCAAATGCCATCCGCTCCTGCATCCGGGAGTCGGACCTGCTCATCCGCTATGGCGGAGACGAATTTCTGCTGGTCTTACCCGGCATTCCGGGAGATATTTTGCAGACCAAACTGGAACAGATCCGCACGGCTGCACAGATGGCATCCGTACCCGGCTATTCGCATTTCCGCCTCTCACTGAGCATCGGCGGAACGATGCAGGCCATCACCGACCCGATGGAGAATGCGGTTCGCCGGGCAGACCGGCTGATGTATCAGGCAAAGTGCCGCAAGAATGCCGTCACGGTGGAGGTTCCGGGGTGCAGCCTGGCCGCACCGGAAAAGCTTTTGCAGGAAAAATCCCAGATCCTGCTTGTGGACGACTCCAAACTGAACCGCATGATCCTGGCAGAGATCTTAGGAGACGGCTACCATATTCTGGAGGCAGAAAATGGACAGGAATGCCTGGAAAAATTGCGGGCAGAAGCCGGAAACATCGCATTGGTGCTGCTGGACATCAACATGCCCGTTATGGACGGCTTTGAAGTGCTGAAAGCCATGAATGCCAACCACACCATCGAGGACATCCCGGTCATCATGATCTCCAGCGAGGACTCCGATGCGGCGATCCGGCGTTCCTATGAGCTGGGGGCGAGTGATTATGTCAATCGTCCCTTTGATGCACGCATCGTATACCGCCGCGTGACCAACACCATCAAGCTGTACGCCAAGCAGCGGCGGCTGGTGCAGATGGTGTCAGACCAGATCCGTGCCCGTGAAAACAATACGGATATGTTGGTAGGTGTACTGAGCCATATCGTGGAGTTCCGCAACGGCGAAAGCGGTGCTCATGTGCGGCATATCCGTATCATCACAGAAATGCTGCTCCACCGTCTGCTGGAAATCAGCAGCAGATACTCTATTACTGCGGAACAGCAGGATATGATCCCGCTGGCCTCTGCCCTGCACGACATCGGCAAGATCGGCATTGATGAAAAAATTCTCAACAAACCTGGCAAACTGACCCCGGAGGAATTTGAGGTCATCAAGACCCACAGTATGCTGGGAGCCCAGATACTGTACGATCTGGATAATTTTTCCGAGCAGCCGTTGCTGCAAACGGCCTACGAGATCGCCCGCTGGCATCACGAACGCTGGGATGGGCGCGGCTACCCGGATGGACTGAAGGGCGACGAGATCCCCATCAGCGCACAACTGGTCTCGCTGGCCGACGTATACGATGCACTGACCAGCGAACGCTGCTACAAAAAAGCCTTTTCCCACGAAAAAGCCATGCAGATGATCCTGAACGGCGAGTGTGGAGCGTTCAACCCGCTGCTGCTGCAATGTCTGACGAATATCCAGTCCGACCTGAAAGTAGAATTACAGCAGCACAACTGAGCAGAGGATGCAATAAAAACAGGAGAATAAAAAGCCCGAATGAAACACAGAATCTCACGCCGTGCATTTCTGCACGGCTGCACGCTGCTGGCGGCATCGGCTGCCGTTGGCAGTCTGACTTCCTGCGGCGGAACGGACGCGAAGGAGAGCGGTCTTCCGCAGATCATTGTGGGGAGCGATACCTATCCGCCCTATATCTATCTGAACAATGACGGTGTTCCCGCCGGGATCGACGTGGAGATTGCTACCGAAGCATTCCGCCGCATGGGATATGCTGCCCGGTTTGAATCGATCGAGTGGGAGCAAAAAACAAATCTGGTGGAAAGCGGCGCCATCGACTGCATCTGGGGCTGCTTTTCCATGGATGGACGCGAGGAAGCCTACCGCTGGGCGGGGCCTTACATGGTGAGCCGTCAGGTGGTTGCGGTGGATGCCGACAGCAGCATCCAGACACTCGGTGACCTTGCCGGAAAGACCATCGCCGTGCAGAGCACCGGCAAGCCGGAGGAGCTTTTTCTCAGCGGCTCCGATCCGCGGATCCCGCAGACGGTGGAGGTGTTCAGCATCGAAGACCGCAACGTGCAGTACGCGATGATGGCCTGCGGCTATGTGGATGCCATCGCTGCCCATGAGACAGGCATCTTGCAATACATGAAGGACAATTCCGTGGAGTTCCGCATCCTCGAAGAACCGCTGCTGGTCACCGGGCTGGGCATCGCCTTTGCCAAAAACGACAGCCGCGGGCTGGACACCCAGCTGAACGCGGTTCTTGCGCAGATGCGCACAGACGGCACGCTGGAGCGGATCATTGGCCGATACCTTGAAAATGCTTCGCAGTATCTGGAGGTGGACACCATTGGCGCATAAAAACAGAACCCTTTCAGATGCAGAGAGATGGGGGATCTATCTGATCGTCGGTGTGCTTTTTATGGCCGGCATCGTTTTTCTCTCGGATTGGCGGGCACTGCGCACAGCGGAGGGACGTTTCTGCCAGACCCTTGATTTTGTCAAATCGCAGTCCACCAGCTTTGAAAAGTACAACGATATCGTTGCTGCCAAAGCGCTCCGCCGCACGGCGGTATCGGTGCATCAGCTGGCACAGGACCCTGCGCTGGACCTCTCCGATCCGCAGTGCCTGAAAAAGCAAACGGAGAAGCTCTGGCTCACAGGGATCTCGGTTCTGGCCCCGGACGGTACGCTCCTGTGCGAATCCACACCAAACGGCATCGGCTATGCTCGGTTTGGAGAGCAGCTCAAAAATGATACCGTTCTGGACGTTTCTTCTCACCCGCAAAAGACCTACCTCAAGTGGGTCCTGCTGGAAGATGGGTCTGCTGTGGATGTTGCGGCACACAGGGCAAAAGGCAAAGATGTGATCCTGCTTGCCTACCGCTATACCCCGGCAGAATTTATCAATGGAACGTCCTTGTCCATCCAGAGCGTACTGGACGGCTACTCGGTAGAAACCAGCGGCACATTGTTCATCGTGCAGAACAATCAGGTCATTGCCTCCAACCGCCCGGAGTTGATCGGGCAGGATGTTACGGACAGCCCGCTGGTACAGGAGATCCGCAAAGTCGGAACCGCCGAAACGCTGACCCATACCCATGATTGGAACGGCTCCGGCTGCTATTTTGGAATGTACTGTCATGGAAGATCCTTTGATCTCTATGCGTATACAGATGAAGGATCGGTCTTTCGTGAATCACTTCCGTTGATCCTGGTGGCGCTGGTCGGTTACATCCTGTTTGTAATGGTCCTTCAGGTGCTGCGCAGGCGCTCCGTGCAGGAGATGGAGCAGCAAAAGAAAGAACAGGAAAAAAAGTACCAGGCTCAGCTGGAAGAACAGAACCGCAAGCTGGAGATCGCGCTCCAGCACGAGGGGGCGGCAAACCGTGCCAAGCGGGAGTTCCTGTTCAATATGAGCCACGATATCCGCACCCCCATGAATGCCATCATTGGCTTCACCTCGCTGGCTGCGACCCATATTGATCATAAGGAACAGGTGCTGGACTACCTGAAAAAGATCTCTACCTCCAGCCAACACCTGCTTTCCCTCATCAATGATGTTCTGGATATGAGCCGCATCGAGAGCGGAAAAGTAAAAATTGACGAAAAAGCGGTGCATCTGCCGGATCTCATCCACGATGTGCGCTCCATCATCCAGCCCAATGTTTCGGCAAAGCGGCTGTCTCTTTTCATTGATACCATGGATGTGGAGAACGAGGATATCATCACTGACCCGCTGCGGCTGAACCAGATCCTGCTGAACATTCTGTCCAACGCCATCAAGTTCACTCCCACAGGCGGCATGATCAGCATCCGCATTTCCGAGAAAAACGGTGCGCCCAAGGGCCGGGCCTGCTATGAGTTCCGCATCAAGGACAATGGCATCGGCATGAGCGAGGAATTCCAGAAGCACATCTTTGAGGAGTTCACCCGTGAGGAAAACTCCACCGTCAGCGGCATTCAGGGCACCGGCCTGGGCATGTCCATCACCAAGAACATTGTGGACCTGATGGGCGGCACCATCGCCATTGAGAGCGAACCGGGCAAGGGCAGCGAATTCATCGTAGATCTCTGCTTCGCACTCAGCGGACAAAAGATAGAGCCCAGGCAGCTCCCGCAGCTGGAAGGGCTGCGGGCACTGGTGGCGGACGACGATACCGACACCTGCCTGAGCGTCAGCACCATGCTGTCCAAGATCGGGATGCGGCCGGAGTGGACGATCTCCGGCAGGGAGGCGGTGATCCGCACCCGGTACGCCATGGAACAGGGCGACGAATTCAGCGTCTACATCATCGACTGGCTGATCCCCGATATGAACGGCATCGAGGTCGTGCGGCAGATCCGCAAGGTGATCGGGAAAAACTGCCCCATCATCATCCTGACAGCCTACGATTGGGCCGATATCGAAGAGGAAGCCCGCGCTGCCGGAGTGACCGCTTTCTGCGAAAAGCCGCTGTTCCTTTCCGAGCTGCGCAGAGTGTTGGCAGAACCGTTCTGTGCAGAGCCTGCCCACAAGCCATCGCAGCCTAATGCCGCCAAGCTCAAGGGGAAAAACCTTTTGCTGGTGGAGGACAACGCGCTAAACCGTGAGCTTGCGCAGGAGATCTTGAAGGAAGCGGGTTTTGTGGTGGACACTGCCGAGGATGGTGAGATCGCCGTCCAGAAGATGAAGCAGGCGGCCCCCGGGCAGTACGACCTGATCTTAATGGACATCCAGATGCCCAGGATGGACGGCTACGAGGCAACGCGGCAGATCCGTGCCCTGCCGGATGCTGCAAAGGCAGGCATTCCCATCTTTGCAATGACGGCAAATGCCTTTGAGGAAGACCGTCAGAATGCATTGAAGGCCGGGATGGACGGCCACATTGCAAAGCCGTTGGATATTCCGCACCTGCTGCAGGTCCTTACAGACGTACTGAAATAAACAGCGAAAAGCACCCACAGCAAGCGCCGCAGAGGTTTTGGACCTCCGGTGAGCAGCTTGCTGTGGGTGCTTTATTTTTGATGCCTGACAGGGCGGAAAACTGTGGGGGCAGCCTGCGTTACTGCACCGCACGGATAGCATCTATCGTGATGTTGTACTGTTCTGTCACACGGTCAAACCATTCCTTTGAGCCTTCCAGGGTACCCGCACGCAGCACCTCGGTCAGCTCATAGGTGGGCTGATAGAGATTGGTAAAGCCAAGGTTCTGGCATACCCCCTTGAGCGTGTGTGCCGCACGGAATGCTTCCTCTACATTTTCTTCCTTTAATGACCGCTCCAGCTTTGGATAACTGTCATCGTCCAAAAACATTCTGGCAAATTTACGGATCATCCCCTCACTGTACAACCGCTTGAGCACATCCTCATAGTCTGCACCCATTTTCTTATAGCATTCCTGGATCGTCATAGTCCCCTGCGCATCCTTTCTTATATATAGCGTGATTGTAACATTATCGCGGATGCGTTTCAAGAGATTTTGCTTGTAAAGGCTACTAGTTTTCTATTATTAGTGCTTGACAAAAAGCCGCCGAAGATACCTCCCAACATGGGAAGAATCCTCGGCGATATTCATTTAGCAGGTCAGGATTTTCTCGGATGATACCGGCGGAGTAGACCTTGCCAATGCCGGGGATGTCTGAATCGCATTTGGAAGAGCATCCAGCGTCCTTGCTTTGAATTTGCGCAAAAGGGCCTTTACCTTCGACCAGAGCTTTTCAATGGGATTCAGATCGGGACTATACGGTGGAAGATATCTGCAAATGATGGAAAACGCCAGGCTGGCCGTCGATCTGCCCAGCGGCATCAACACAAAAAAGCACTTTCCCTTATATTTGCATTGCAAATAAGGGAAAGTGCTTTTGTCTTGCTCACTATGAGGTTACTATCGCAAAGGATACGGTCAACTCCCAATAGCGAAAAGATAATACGGCAGCCTTCACTTTTTCAGCACTACGCACTCATAGGGGCGCAGCGTGTCGGCGGTGTCGGGGTAGTTACCCAGCAGTTTCTCGGCATCGGTCCAGCCTACGGGCAGGGGCTTGGCAATTTCCCGCTCCCGCAGGTTGCAGAGAACCAGCAGCTCCGTCTCGCCGTCGTACCGGCGATAGGCTAACAAATCCGCGTTGTCGGGGTACAAGAACTCGATTTTTCCCGCACTGATGACCGGCATTTTCTTGCGCAGGGCCACCAGCGTTTTGTAAAAGCTGCGGATGGAATCCGGGGCGTCCATTTGGGCAGCGGCGTTGATGGCCTTGTAGTTGTCGGCAATGCCGATCCACGGCGTACCGGTGGTAAACCCGGCGTTCTCGCTCGCGTCCCACTGCATCGGGGTGCGGCTGTCGTCGCGGCTGCGCTGGGCGATAATGTCCAGCGTCTCGGCCTCGGTCTTGCCCTGCTCTCGCAGGATCCTGTAGTAGTTGCGGCTCTCGATGTCGCGGTACTGCTCGATTTTCGTGAAGTGCGGGTTCGTCATGCCCAGCTCCTCACCCTGATAATGGTGCCGGCAACAGCCGTGACATAGCGAAGTTGTTGAAGGGTCACGGTAGTTTCCTTTCGGCGTGTTTTTTCTATCCTATCGCAGAGCCGCCAAAAACGCAACGTATTTTCTTCTTTGAAATACCAAACAAACATTGCCGGCATATCCAAGATACGTTTTACCCGCCCTGCAATTTCCCTTATAATAGCACCGCAGTCTTGAAACGGCTGCAACATTCCCATATCACAAAGGAGGCTTTCCGGTATGGGACAACGGCAAAGTGAGATCATCAAAAATCACATGGAAGTCTACTGGCACGACTATGCGTCGGCCAGCAAGGGCGTTCCCATTACCGAGGCGGGGCTTGTGGAAAAAGCCTCCGTCATTGGACGCACCGGGCTGATGCTGCTGGAATGCGGCACCGGCGCATGGCGTGTCCGAAGCTCCATGAACACCCTTTCGCGGGAGCTGGGAGTCACAACAACAGCGGACATCGGCCTGTTGTCCATTGAGTTCACCTGCTTTGATGGTGACCAGTGTTATACCCAGTCACTCTGTCTGACAAACACGGGCGTGAATACCTCCCGGCTGAACCGGCTGGAGCATTTCGTCAACGACTTCGACCGGGAAGGGAAATTTATGACCGGCGAAGAGCTGCACAGCCACCTCGATGAGATCGAGCGCATCCACGGCTTGTATTCGCCCATCGCACTGGGCTTTGCAGCTGCACTGGCCTGCGGCTGCTTCACCTTTCTGCTTGGCGGCGGCATTGTGGAAATGCTGTGTGCCTTCTGCGGTGCAGGCATCGGCAACTTTGTACGGTGCAAGCTGACAAAACACCATTTCACCCTGTTTCTGGGCATTACGGCGTCGGTCTGTTCAGCAAGCCTCGTGTATGCCATCCTGCTGAAGCTGGCAGAGGTGCTGTTTGCCGTATCGGCGCAGCACGAGGCGGGGTATATCTGCTCCATGCTCTTCATCATTCCGGGCTTTCCGTTCATTACCAGCGGCATCGACCTTGCCAAGCTGGATATGCGCTCCGGGCTGGAACGTCTGGCCTACGCCGTCCTCATCATTCTGGTGGCAACCATGACGGCTTGGATCATGGCACTGCTGCTGCATTTGCAGCCGGTGCAGTTCCCTGCCCTGAGCCTGACACTCCCGGAAGAGATCGTGTTCCGGCTGCTGGCAAGTTTTGGCGGTGTGTTCGGCTTTTCGCTCATGTTCAACAGTCCCCGGAACCTGGCAGTCTGCGCCGCCCTTATCGGTGCGGTAACGAACACGTTCCGGCTGGAGCTGGTGAGCCTTGCGGGCTTTCCGCCCGCTATTGCAGCGTTTCTGGGCGCGCTGCTGTCCGGATTGCTGGCCTCCTGCCTGAAGAGCGCCGTCGGTTATCCCCGCATCTCCGTCACCGTGCCGTCCATCGTTATCATGGTACCGGGACTGTATTTCTACCGTGCCATCTATAATCTGGGCATCCTGTCTCTGATGGACTCCGCCACATGGTTTGCAGATGCCATTCTCATCATCGTGGCACTGCCGTTGGGCCTGATCTTCGCCCGTATTGTCACTGACAAGACTTTCCGTTATTGCACCTGATGTGCAGCATTTCCATTCTCCCTTATAAAACAAAACGCAGCGAATCTTTTAACGGTTCGCTGCGTTTTGTTTTGCTGTAATGCACTTATAAAGGGAGTTCGTTTACAGGGCGTTTACTCGCCGTAAACGATCTTGGTAGCAGTTTCCACATGGCGTTCCAGCCGGTCGGCAAAGTGTTCCAGCGGCAGAAAAACGCCAAGTTCATCGTAGCGGGTTCCGCCGTCCTTGAGCGTATCCTGTCCATAGTAGACCACGGAACGGGGCAGTGCGTGCTGCAGCTTCATCTGGATATCCCAGACGGTGGAGTAGGCCTCCGCTTCCGTTACCTTTTGCTTCACGGTGTCCGGCAGTTCGTAGATCAGCAGCAGCCCCAAATGCTGGTTGTAGTGGTACTCCACCACATCCATCGAGCCTTCGTCGTAGCCGTGATACTTGCAGTAGCCGCTGGCAAGGTACATTTTTACCTTTTCCTGCTTCTGGAACACCCGGATGAACCGGTCGTATACTTTGCTGCTCACGGCAAATTCGTTGTTCGGCAAAAGAACGCCGTCATCATCCGTCAGGATCACCGGGTTTGGCTGACCATCGGCGTTGAATTTGAACGGGATCAGGGCAGCGTTCCGCAGCAGGTCAAACATACTGTGCTGGCAGATCGCCATCAGAAAGGCAGACAGATCCTTGTTCTCGTAGGCATTGAACAGCGCCGCGGCAAACTGCTGTGCACTCACGGCCGGCGCATCCAGTACGTCTGCCATGTCCAGCGAGTCGTTGAAGGTATCCATCAGGCGGTGGCAGGCTTCTGGATTTTTCAGGATCTCCCCGAACAGTGCCTCTGCCTTTTCTTCTCTTGGAAATATCGTTGCCATCAAAAGACCCTCTTTCTGTTTATTTCCAGCTACCTATTATAGATTCATAATGCCCCGCTGTGAAATACTGCTTTCATATTGCTACTATATACAGAACACTTTTTACACATTTTCCAAGTGCCTGTATAAACAAAAATAAACCTTCCGGCCGCAGATAGTCAGACAGTTCGCTTTCAGGCACACCATACACGGGCAGAACCCCTTCGATAATTGGTGAATGTTTTATCCATAAAATATACCCATTTACATATTATGTCAACAGGTTTTTGCTTTGAGCATAAAAATGCTCTATGCCATCCTTCTGAAACATGTTTTTTCTCTGTTTTCTCTTGACGATGTCCCGCCAATGGAGTAGGATGGTGCTGCAAAAACGAATTGCAAAAGAGGAGATCCAAATGCAAATCAGCCTTTTATTGATGCAGCAGATCGCGCAGCTATTTCTGATTCTGCTGATGGGATATGCCGTTGTAAAAACCGGCTTGTTGAAGGCATCGGACAGTAAGGTGCTGTCTGTGGTCTTTGTCTATCTGGTCATGCCTTGTGTCGTTCTGAACGCCTTTCAGATCAAGGATACACCGGAGATTCGCACCGGGCTGCTTTATTCCATGGGCATCGCCGTTGGAATGCACGTTGTATTTCTGCTTCTGAATGCGCTGTTCCGCAAAGTTCTCAAGCTGGATGCCGTGGAGCAGGTCAATGTCATTTACAGCAATGCCGCCGCGCTGGTCATTCCCATCGTGCAGGCCCTGCTGGGGGAGGAATATGTTGTCTACTCCTGCGCCTTTGTCATTGTACAGCTGGTGCTGCTCTGGACCCATGCCAGTGCCTGCCTGCAGGGCTCTGCACAGCTGGAATGGCGCAAGCTCCTTACCAATGTCAACCTGATCGCCATTGCAGCCGGTGCTCTGCTGTACCTGCTGCACATCTCGCTGCCCGCCCCGATCACCAGCACACTGAGCAGTGTCGGCAATATGATCGGCCCCATGGGAATGCTGCTGGCAGGCATGGCCATTGCGGAAGTCCCCCTCAAAAAGGTTTTCTGCACCCCGCGCAACTATCTGCCGGTATTTCTGCGTCTGCTGGGTGTTCCGCTGGTCATCGTTCTGCTGCTTTGGGCAGTTCACGCATCCCTTTGGATCCCGGACGGCAAGTCCATCCTGATGACGGTCTACCTTTCTGCCATTACCCCCGCCTGTGCAACAGTCACCTCCATGGCACAGCTCTATGACCGGGATGCTTCTCATTCCAGTGCGATCTATGTCCTGAGCACGCTGCTTTCCATCCTGACCATGCCGCTGATGATCGGGTTGTTTGAGCTGTTGCTCTGAAATACGAAAAAAGGCCGTCCGGCACCGTAGCAGGGCAGCCTTTACAACTACAAGGATGTGTCTCTATGAAACTACTCAAACAATTCATTCAGCAGGAAACGGTCCTCACCGCAGCCGCTGTGCTGGCCGTTGTCTCCGCCTTCTCTGTTCCACCGGATGTGCAGTATCTCGGCTACATCGACCTGCGCACGCTGGCGATCCTGTTTTCCCTGATGACGGTCATGGCCGGGCTGCGGCGGCAGGGCTTTTTTGATGGCCTGGGACGGGCATTGCTGTCCCGCACCCACAGCACCTTTCAGCTGACACTGGTACTGGTCGGGCTGTGCTTTTTCGGAAGCATGTTCATCACCAACGATGTTTCCCTGCTGACCTTCGTTCCCTTTACGTTTGTGGTCCTGAGCCGTCTGGGAGCGGATGTCCGCCGCTCCCTTCTGATCCCGGTGGTCTGTATGCAGACCATTGCGGCAAACCTTGGCAGTATGCTGACCCCCATCGGCAACCCGCAGAACCTCTATCTTTACGGAAAAAGCGGCATGAGCATCGGGGGATTTGTGCTTCTTATGCTGCCCTACACCCTGGTCTCTCTGCTCCTGCTGCTGGCTTGGGCAGCGCTGGTCTGCCGGAAAGCCTCTGCCGCCCTCTCCGTGGACGAGCTTGTTTCTTCTTCTGCATCTCAGAGGGATCAGAAGATCATCCTGCTGTATCTGGTTCTGTTTGCCGTTTGCCTGCTGTCCGTGATCCGTGTGCTGCCCTATGGCATTGCCTTTGCCGCTGTACTCGTCTGCGTTCTTTTTGCAGACCCGCACACCTTACGGGCAGTGGACTATTCCCTGCTTTTGACCTTTGTGGCTTTTTTCATCTTCATTGGCAATCTGGGGCGCATTCCGGCCTTTTCCGGCTGGCTGCAGGAGTTTCTGACCGGCCGGGAAGTGCTGGTGGCGGTTCTTGCTTCGCAGGTCACCAGTAATGTTCCCGCCGCCCTGCTGCTGTCCGGGTTCACGGCAGAGACACAAGCCCTCATCATCGGCACCAATCTGGGAGGTCTTGGCACTCTGATCGCATCCATGGCCAGTCTTATCTCCTACCGGCAGATCACACGGGAGCTGCCACAGGGGAAGAAGCAGTATTTTGGGCTGTTCACCCTGTCCAACCTGATCTTCCTTGCGCTCCTGCTGGGCGTGTGGTTCTTGCTCCGCTGAGCGTGGCAGATGACTTATGTTTTTCTATTTCATTGTCTGTCTCCAAATCCGATCTTCACAATCTGCATTTTCATCCCGTTGTCCCCGACCCTTGCAAGAAACCGGAAAAAGCCGCTGACAGAAGGATCTTTCAAATCGTTGTACCCCAGCATATAGCCCCGGCTGGACACTTGCAAACGGCTGTCCCATGGGGAAAGCTCGCTTTTCGCATCCGAAACTGCGAAATATGCCCCAACATCCTTGATTTTTGCCGTTCTGAGCCATGTTTTTGCGATCATCTTTACCGCCGTTCGGTTGGCGGCATCAAAGACCAGCACCCCGCCGGGAAAGGCATCTGCCATCCCCTGCACCAGCGCCTTAACCTGCTCCGTCAGGAAGTAATAGAACACCCCGGAGGCAAAGAACACCGCCCCGCCGGAGGCATCGATCTTGTCAAACCATGCGGGATCTTTCAGGTCGCAGGGGATGTTTTGCTCCCGCTCCCCGGCGGGCAGCAGCTGCT
>ENA-OOXT01001921-OOXT01001921.1-human-gut-metagenome-genome-assembly--contig:-NODE-1921-length-12477-cov-3.157946_pt1 | contig 12477 bp, 9 predicted proteins | sample MGYA00241590_ERZ501349 | MGnify/ENA primary metagenome ERZ501349 (study PRJEB25962, sample SAMEA2042838) | human gut metagenome | biome: human gut; feature: human-associated habitat; material: faeces...
TGCCGCGGCTGTGTTCGGCGGCAGCGCGTGGGTCGCGACCTCTGCGTACTTCATCGGCGTGGCGGCGATTGTTATCTCCGGCATCATGCTGAAGAAGACGAAGATGTTCGCGGGCGACCCGGCTCCCTTCGTCATGGAGCTGCCGGCGTATCACTTCCCGTCTGGCCGCAACGTGTTCCACAGCGTGTGGGAGCGCGGCTGGAGCTTCATCAAGCGCGCTGGCACGGTCATCCTCCTGTCCTCTATCGTGATTTGGTTTGCGAAGACCTACGGCTGGGCGCCCGCGGCGGACGTGCAGCTCGAAGCGCAGCAGACCTACCAGACGGAACTGGCTGATTACAACGCGAAGGCGGAAGCTGGAACGCTGGAAGAAGACGAGGAAGAACCGCAACTTGCGCCCGAAATGGATCGCGCGGCTGGCTCTTGGGGCGCTGTGGCGGATATGGACAACTCCATCCTTGGCAAGATCGGCAACCCGGTCAGCGTGGTGTTCAAGCCGCTGGGCTTCGGCAATATGCCGTCCACGGTCGCTACGGTCATGGGTCTGGTTGCGAAGGAAGAAGTCGTTGGCGTTCTGGGCGTGCTGTATGGCGCGGATGACGCGGCGGACGTTGTTGACGACGAGGACATGACCGAGGAAGAGAAGGCGGAAGCCCTCAGCCCGATTGCGACGGCGTTCAACGAGTCCTCGAACGGTCACGGCCGTCTGGCGGCGTATGCCTTCATGATTTTCAACCTCCTGTGCGCTCCCTGCTTCGCGGCCATCGGCGCGATGAAGCGTGAGTTCAACAATGCCAAGTGGACGCTGGCTGCGGTTGGCTATCAGTGCGCGTTCGCTTACGTCGTCGCCCTGATTGTCTATCAGCTTGGCCTGCTCTTCAGCGGCGCTGGCTTCACCGTTGCGACGGCGATTGCCATCCTGCTGTTGGCTGGTCTGGTGTATCTGGTCGTTCGTAAGAATCCTTACAACGACAACCACCTCACGCAGAAGGTTTCCGCCTGATTTTCCATCGGGCTTAACCGAGGAAAGCACCGCTGCATCCGGTGCTTTCTGAAACCCCTCTTGTGAACGCCGGAGGGCTGGCGCGGGTTCTGCATCATCCGCGCTTCCCCTCCGGCATATGTTCTATCGCGCAAAAGCGGTTTTCCTCCATCCGCACAGGCGCAGAAAGGAACGAATCATGGCAACGTGGATTGTTGGCGGTGTACTTCTGGTGATTGTTGGCGCAGTCATTTGGAAGATGATCAAGGACAAGAAAAGCGGCAATTCTGCTTGTAGCTGCGGCGGCGACTGCGGCAAATGCAAGGGCTGCCACTGATTTTTCTCAAAACTTGTCAGACAAAAGCGCGCTTCCCGGAAACTTCGGGAGGCGCGTTTTTGATAGCTGGATGTGTTCCGCTGTTCTTTTCCTGTCGCCATTCTATGCAGCGTGCGGCGGATGTGGTATAATCAGCATGGAGAACACGGCAAAATCGCCTGTACATTCATCCTATGATATAAAGGAGGACAACGCTATGCCCAATCCCCTCACCACCCGCCGTTCCATCCGCAAATTCCTTCCTACCCCCGTTTCGCCCGACACCATCCGCGCTATCGTCGCCGTCGCCGCGTATGCGCCCAGCTGGAAGAATTCCCAGACCACCCGCTACACCCTGCTGACCAAGCGCGAGGAAATTGACCGTGTAGCGGACGAATGCACGATGGGCTTTCAAAAGAACATCGATACCCTGCACGGTGCGCCCGCGCTGGTTGTCCTCACGACCGTGAACGACCGCAGCGGCTACGAACGCGACGGCTCGTTTAGCACCAGCAAAGGGACGCACTGGCAGTCCTTCGATGCGGGGCTGGCGGCGGAAGCCTTCTGCGTCGCCGCGCATGATGCGGGGCTTGGCACGGTCATCCTCGGCATCTATGATGAAGCGAAGGTCAAGGAAGTGCTGAATCTGCCGGAAACGGAGAGTGTGTCGGCGCTGATTCCGATTGGCGTGCCTGCGGAATCTCCTGCCGCCCCCAAGCGCAAGGATGTTTCGGAACTTCTGCGCATTCGATAACCGTTTGACAAAAATCAGCCAATTCGCGCTTGTACTCAACTGCCCGTTGTGCTATGATAAAGGAAATGAATGACCCGCCTGGGGTCACAGGGAAAGGAGTTCCCCATGATGAATCTGAACGAAACTGCGGCGCGTCACGGCTTTTGCGTTGACCGTGTGCGTGAAAGCGAAGAGCTGCACGGAAAGATGGTGGAAATGCACCACAAAAAGACCGGCGCACAGCTGGTTTGGGTGGATAACGGCGAGGTGAACAAGACGTTCTGCGTCGCGTTTAAGACCCTGCCGGAGGATTCGACCGGCGTATTCCATATTCTGGAGCATTCTGTCCTCTGCGGCAGCGCCAAGTATCCCGTTCGTGAACCGTTCGTCGAGCTGATGAAGAGCAGCATGGCGACGTTCCTGAACGCGATGACTTTCCCCGACAAGACGATTTACCCCGTCTCCAGCCGCAACGAGCAGGACTTCCTGAACTTGGCGGAAGTGTATCTGGATGCTGTGTTCGCGCCGCGCATCCTGCAAGACCCGAACATCTTCTATCAGGAAGGCTGGCACATCGAGCTGGACGAAAACGGCGCGCCGCTGTACAAGGGCGTTGTGTTCAACGAGATGAAGGGCGCTATGAGCGATGTGGACGAGCAGATTTACCAGAAGACGCTGGATGTCCTCTTCCCGGACAACTGCTACGGCTGGAATTCCGGCGGCGACCCGAAGCACATCCCCGACCTGACCTACGAGCAGTTCCTGCGCATGTACCGCCGCTATTATCATCCGTCGAACGCGCGCATTTTCCTTGATGGCGCTGTGCCGCTGGACAAGGTGCTGACGCTGGCGGAGGAGTACCTGAGCTGCTTTGACCGGCTGGACGAGAAGCACGAAATCCCCATGCAGAAGCCCTTCGCCGCTGAAGCGGAACAGGCGTATGAAATCGGCGCCGAGGAGGATACTGCCGACAAGACCATGCTGACGCTGGCGAAGATTGTTGCGCCGTGGTCGGATACGGTGCGCGTCACGGCGACGGAAATCCTCTTTGATGTGCTGACGGGCAGCAACGACGCGCCGCTGAAGAAGGCGCTACTGGCGACGGGCAAGTGTCAGGATGTAGGCATGTCTCTGGACAACGCGATGGCGCAGCCGTACATGATGCTGACCCTGCGCAACATTGCCGATGGCAGTGAGCAGGAACTGCGCCAGATGATCCGCGACACCGTGCAGCAGCTGGTTAAAACCGGGCTGGACAAGGACGCGCTGACCGCCTCCATCAACAGCAGCGAGTTTTCCGCCCGTCAGCCGGGCGAACCGTCGGGGCTGCTCCGCTGCATCCATGCGCTTGACGCGTGGCTTTACGGCGGCGACCCGATGCAGCCGCTCCTGTCCGAAGAGCGTTATCAGAAGCTGCGGGAAATGGCGGCGGGCGACGGCTTTGACCGCCTGATGGCAGAACTTCTGCTGGACGAAAGCACGATGAGCATCATCCGCACCGTGCCGTCCCACACGCAGGGCGACGAACTCCGCGCGGAGGAAACGGAGCGCCTGCAGGCGATTCAGGCATCGTGGACGGACGCGGACAAGGAAGCGCTGCGCGTGCAGAACAAGAAGCTGACCGCGTGGCAGCAGACCCCCGACACTGCCGAGCAGCTGGCAACTCTGCCCGTGCTGTCCTTGAGCGAAATCAGCGCAGACCCGCTGCTGATTCCCGCGGCGGAAGCGCAGTGCGGCGCGGCGAAGGTCATCACGCATGATTGGCCCATGAACGGCATCACCATCATGCACTGGTATATCTCCTTGACCGATTTCACCCTGGATGAACTCAAGCGCCTGTCGATACTGCCCGAACTGCTGGGCAAGCTGCCGACGAAGCGTCACGATTCGCTATCCCTCTTCCAAGCCATCAAGCGCGATATCGGCAAGCTGACGTTCCAGCTGCGCGTCATGTCCCGCTGTGCGGAAATGGCGACGCCCGTGCTGGACGTGAGCTGCTCCGTGCTGGATGCGAACGTGGACAAGGCAGCCGCGCTCGTGCGGGAAATTCTGACCGAAACGTGCTTTGACGACAGGGCGCGTGTGCAGACGCTGATTCTCCAGTTGAGCGAGATGGCGAAGCAAAAGGTCATCAGCGACGGCCACAGGATGGCAATGTACGCCGCATCGGCGACGATGAGCGCGGCCTCGGCAGCGCGGGAAGCCTTGAACGGTCTGAGTGCCTGCATGGTGCAGAAGGCGCTGGCGGAGAATTTCGACGCGCAGTACGCGGATTTCCTTGCCCTCTGCGAGCGGTTCAGCAAGGACAGCGCGGTGCAGTCCCGCGTCACGTTCAGCCTGTCCACGAATAAGGCGCTTGACCCCGCCGCGATTCTCTCCGCCTACCCGGTCGGCACGCCCATCCCGGATGCCGCGCCGTATGTCAGCGACCTGCCTGCCAAGTGCGCCTACCGCATCCCGTCGCAGATCAGCTTTGCGTCGCTGGGCTATGATTACCGCCGTGCGGGCAAGGTGTACAGCGGTATTGCGCGCGTGATGAGCAACATCCTGTCCCTAAGCTACCTGTGGAACGAAGTCCGCGTGCAGGGCGGCGCATACGGCGCAGGGCTGAACACCAGCGAGACGGGGCGCATGGTCACTTACTCCTACCGCGACCCCTCCCCGGCGCGTACGCTGGACATTGACCGCAGCCTGTCGAAGGGTCTGCGTGACTTCGTGGCGGGCGACGAACGGATTGACAAGTACATCATTTCCACCATCGGCGAAAGCGAACCGCCGCTGGGTTCGGAGAATCAGATTCTTGTCAGCGACGAAAACCTGCTGTGCGGCATCACGCCGGAGGATCTCTGCCGTGAGCGCGCGGAAATGCTCTCCACCACCAAGGACGCGCTGCTCAAGTGGTGCGGCGTGCTTGATCAGATGGCAAAGGACGGCGGCGTGTGCGTCGTCGGACATGACGGCGCGATTGCCGCCTGCGAGAAGGAAGATTTGACGGTGCTGTAAGGGATATAACGTAAAAAGACCCGCTGTTCACCCCCAATGCAGGGATGGGCAGCGGGTTCTCGTATGCTATACTATGTTCAATTTCCCCATTCCACCCGAATCTCAAACGGCATCTGCGCATCCGTCGATTCGTCGTTGTCCCAAACGTGCACCTGATAGCTTTCCGGCGCACCCAGCACGACGAAGTACAGATACTGCGTTTCCCCCGGAATATCGAAGGACACCGCGCCCTCATCTTCGGCGCAAACGTCGCTGTACACGCGCGTGCCGTCCGTCAAGTATGCCACGAAACCGTAGCGCCAGCCCGGCGCGGCATCCACCGCGTTGTAAATGCGTGTGTGACCCGTCAGGTTCTCCGGGGTGGCTTCGTCCCCGATATAGTACAGACCGGGGTCATCCGCCGCCAGCGCTGAACCGGGCTGCAAGCCGCGGAACGACACCGTCACCCGGTTTGCGCCTTGATGGTCGAGCGGAATCGCGCTGAAGCCGTTCGCTTCCGGGCAGGATGCATAGGCGATTCGCTGCCAGCCATCCCCGACATCGTACAGCGTTGCGTCATAGCGCCCCTCCCACGCCGCGCTGTATGGTGCAGCCGCCGCAAAGTCGAACGTGACCGCATGGGACGCATAGCGGTACAGCGCGTCGTAGAACGCGTTCAGGTCGTTAGCAAGGTACAGGCGCATGAACGTCTGATATGCATCCTCCGGGTAGGCGCTTTCCCGCCAAATCCGACTGTACGCATCCAAGCCGTACTGCTCGGTCAGCGCGTAGAACCACCAGTAGTTCTGATAGCGGGTGTACTCGTTTTCCAGCGCACGGTGGTACTGCTGAAACCACGTTTCCATCTCGTAATCGGTGAACATTTCTTCCGGATAACTTTGCCAAGACTGCCACTGCGCGCCGATTTCCCACAGCGCATTGCCCGCGTTCTCCGCGTAACCGTAGCGGAATCCGGCGCGGCTGTCATCCGGCGCACCGCTTTCCAGCGCCTGACAGTATGTCAGATACTGAAAGCAATGCCCGATTTCGTGCGCAATCACTGACCCGGCGGGCTGACACGTCGCGGGCGAAATCCACAACGCGCCGATGCGGTTGTCGTACCCCGCCCCCGTCGCGACCCAATCCGCCGTATACAGCAGGTAGATTTGCAGCTTGTCGCCGCCGGGCAGGGGTTCATCCGCCATGTGCAGCCGATCTACGTTCTCCGCGTAGAACAGCTCCGCCTTTTCCAGCAAATCCGCTGTATCCACCCGCATGTCCGGTGCGGCGTTCAGCGGATTCTCGCAGAACCCCGCCTCCCAGAACAGCAGGAAGTGCTCGCTTTCGGCGCTCCGGGCAAAGCTCCAGCGGCTTTCGGAATCGTCGTAGTCCATCGCCGCGTTTTCCTGCGGTTGATAGAAGCCCGGATGCGCCGTCTCCGCCAGCGAAGCGGGCGTCAGCGTCGAAAGCAGCAGAGACAGCGCCAGCATTCGCCTGAGTTTCATATCCTTATTCAAACCATCCCTTCGGCAGCACATCCCGCTGATGCAGCAGCATGTCGTCGAAGAGCTTCTGCCCGTCCTCCAGCGTCACGCCGCCCAATTGCGGGTCGTTCATGAACGTGGAGAAACCCAGCTTGCGGTCGCAGTGCAGCGCAGCCTGCAAGGTGTTTTCCTGATTGTAGACGTGGCGCGCCACCAGCGGCAGGATGTTCGCCGGCATGTCGCCCGCGCAGATCGGGTCGATGCGCCCGCGCGAGAACAGCGCGTTCGTCTCCACCACCGCACCAATCGGCAGGTTCGGAATCTGCCCCTGATTCGGCACGTTCACGTTGCTGACCATGTTCCCCAGCCCCAGCAGCGCCTTGAGCAGCAAATGCCCTTCCTCACCCGACGGCGTAAGGTCAAGCGGCTCTTTTCCGCTGAGCAGGTCGTCCGAGCGCTGCATCCGCTTCTTCAGATCGTCCTCGCGCCATGACACGGGCGTCAGGTCAAATTTCCACTGGTGCGCTGTCTCCGGGCTGTGCAGATACCACTGCGGCAGGAATTCCACCAGATGGCGGTCACCCGCCGCCGCAATCGCCCCATAGCGCTGGAACAGGTCGAACTTAACCTTGTGCGCGCACGCGAAATGGCTGTTCATCCAGTTGTCTGACCCCAGCTGAATGCCTTCGGGATGCTCGTCCACAAAGCGGGCGTACAGCGGCATCAAGTCCATGCCCTGATAGCTGGCGGAGGTAATCCAAGTGAAGTGGTTGATGCCGGTGACAGTGGTGTACAAGTCCTGCCGCTTCACGCCGGGGATGTGCTCCTGCTCATCCAGCATCGCGCACAGCACCTTCTGCGTGCCGAACACCTCGTGGCAGCAGCCGAACGCCTTTACCTGCGGGAATACCTCGTACAGCGTCCGCACGCAAAGCGTCATCGGGTTCGTATAGTTGATGACAAATGCGTTCGGCGCGAAGTCGCGAATCGCTTCGGCAATCTCAACGAACATCGGAATCGTGCGCATTGCCCGCATGAAGCCGCCTGCGCCCACCGTGTCGCCCACGGACTGATACACGCCGACGCGCTCCGGCAGGTGCACATCGCCGCGCATATGCGCAAACGTTCCCGGCAGAATGCTGATGACGACGAAATCCGCGCCCGTGAGCGCCTCCTGCAAGGAACTGCTGACTTCAAAGGCCCACTTGGATGCCGCGTCGGGATGCGCCGCCAGCATCGTGCCGATTTTCTGATTGCGCTCCGCCGCCTCGCGGTCAATGTCGTACAGCCGTACCGTGCCGCTGATTTGCCCGTCGGAAATAATGTCGCGCATGAAACCCCACGCCCATCCGCGCGAGCCGCCGCCGATGTAAGCCACCGTCAAGCCTGTCACCTTGTTGTCTTGATGCGTATACATTGCACTTTTCCTCCTTGATGGCTGGTTTTCAGCCTGTATCGACATGATAGCACAGATGCGCGGGTTTTGCAATGCGAGAAAAAGATTCATATTTTCCATCATTAAGCATTTATCTGCTGCAAAAAACAGCTTCCCCTTTCAGGAAAGCTGCTATCATTTTCCACTTTAGTCCTGCCCAAGCAATTCTGTCGATTCATCTTCGAGAATGTCGCCCAAAGGCATTCCCTGAATGCGGCATTGCGCCAGCGCTTCCTGCGGCGTGGCATATTCGCCAATCAGCGCATACGCCGAACCTTCTTTTTTGTACACGCCGAATCGCGCTTCACGCCCGTCAGGCAGTACTGTATTTGCCGGGTGATACATCGAATCCGTCTGAAAACGATATTCCTGCCCTCGCCAGCCAAAATCCAAGCCAAACCAATGCCCGTCGGATGGCGACCATTCCCCGGTGTATTGGGAGAGAAACTGCTCACGGGTCATTTGATTCGACCGCATCTGTTACACCCGCCAAAATCCACTGAATCGTCTCATCATCCAGCAGCAGATACTGCGGCGTGACCCGCGGCTGCCACTCCGGGACGCACGCCGCCAGCGCGTCCGCGTGGTGGATGGCCAAGGAGTAGCGTTCTCCATTAACGCCGGGGAAGCCCGCTTTTCCATCCGCGCTTTCCGAGTGCTGCGCCCAAAGCTGTGTCAGCACCGCATCCCATGCGTAATATGCTTCCATCTCTGGCGATGCTGCCGGAATCACCGCATCCTCATCCCACTGCCGCCACAGCACCTGATAATCCTCCGGCGTGCCCTGCCGGATTTCCGCATTCGCCGTCTGCCAGTTGGTGTCGAGCGTGAAGCCGGTGTTTTGCATGGGCGTGCTTGCCGTCTGCGGCACGATGTGCTTTTCGGCGCAGAGATAGAGGATTTCGGCGCGGCTTCCGTCAGCAGCCGTCTCCATCACCTGCTGCTGCTTAACGTAGAGCGGGGTCATGCTTTCGTGATAGTCGAACGATGTGACAAGTCTGCCGTCCGCCAACTGGGACAGCTGAATCCCGTACTCGCTCGTCGGAATCGGGCGCGTTTCGTTCATCAGCCAATCGAAGCAGTATAGATTTGCCAGCCCAAGGATGCACACAATCAACGCACCCAGCAGGATATTGCGGAGGGTGCGGCGGCGCTTCTGCTTCCGCAGCGTCTGGGCGGCGGCGTCGAACGCGGCGCGCGAATCCAACTCGCTTTTCTTTCCGGCGGGCAGGTCAGCTTTGAGCTGATTCATGTATGCGGCACATTCCGCGCACGTCTGCACATGCGCCGACACCATGTGCTTGCTCCCGTCGCTGGCGACATCATCCAGCACCAGCGGCATCAGGTCGCGGACGATTTCACATTCCTGCTTCATTCCTTGCATTCTCCTTTCATCGCGTCCAGTAGCATCAGCTTCGCCCGGTACGCCGTTACGCGCGCCCAGCTTTCGGATTTCCCGAACAGCGCCGCAATCTCCTTACTGGACAATTCGCAGAAGGTTTTCAGGGTGAACACCTCGCGATACGGTTCCGGCAGACGGTGGAGAGCTTGATGCGCACTCAGGGCAAGACTATGCTCCGCGACCATCTCCGTGAAATCCGGGACGGACGCCTCCGGGACGTTGTCCAATGGCAGCGGCGACTGCTTCCGCATGATGCGCAGAAACTGATTCCGTGCAATCGCGCAGAGCCATGTGCCGACCGAACTTTTTCCTTCGTACCGCTTCCAATTTTTCATCGCTTGATAAAACGTTTCCTGCGTGAGCTCCTCCGCAAGGTCACGATCGCGGCACAGGCGGATCAGGTAGCCGTACACCATGTCTCGGTACTGCTGATATGCTTCTTCTGCGTCAAGCATCTCCAGCACCTCCCTTCATGAAGTTAGTCGCGCGAAAACGCCAAACGTTACATCCGATTACAAAAAAACATCCGAGCCGTTTGCCCGCCTATGGAGCAACCAGCCCGGATGTCTTTCTTTCGTGCGGGAAACAGGACTTGAACCTGCATGAAGTTAGCCCTCACTAGAACCTGAATCTAGCGCGTCTGCCAATTCCGCCATTCCCGCATTGGGTCAGCGTCAAAAACTCTGACAGTATTTATATTCGACGTATTTTGCAATTTTCCTGCTTGCTTTTCAAAAAAAATTTATTTTTTTGCGGATTTTTTCGGGAATCTGATTTTCGCATAGATTTGTGCTTATCATGCAGGGGTTTCGCCTCTGCGGAGGCGACCAAAGGGCGATGAAAACAGGCGAAGTCTGCGATCGCCCTTTGGAAACCTTCGGCGCCGCCACTTTTGGGGTTATTTGCGGTTGAATTATGCCGTAGCTTGAAAAGACGAAAGGAAAGCTAACTACACAAATGATAGTTTCGATAAAAAACAAGTAACATGGGTGGCGGGCGAAGGGGTCAAGGGGGCGACCGCAGACATTCGTCTGTTTTCATTGCCCCCTTGTCGCGTCCGCAGACGCGAAACTCTCTGCATGACAAAGCAATGTTTATGTGGAAATCACGCGAAACACGAAAAAAATCCCCCGCTGCCAATCCAGACAGCGGGGGCAAATCCCTTAGATGCAGTGATATTCCTTGAGCAGCTTCTCGATGTCCGTGCCGGAAATCTTCTTCAGCACTTCCTTCAGCGCCAAGCGCTCCATCAGCGGCAGATCCAAGTCGGTAATCTTCTTGCCGTCGCGCAGCTGCACCGTCGCGTTCAGCAAATCGCGGATGTCGTAGGTGCTGCCCCAGACCTCCGGAACGCCGCGGTCAACGTTCAGCAGCGTGTACACGGCAACCATCGCGGTACGCATGGAGTACTCCGTGGTGAAGATGGTGTCACGCGGCACCTCTGCGAACTGACCGAGGAACGCGAAGTTCACAGCCCCTTCCGGCACAACGTCCGGACGGTCGCCCGCGGCGCGCGGCATGAAGAACGCCGTGATGTAAGGCATCATGACAGGCACCGTGTTCGCACTGTGCTCCGCCAGCTCCTCGATTTCGCTTTCGGGCACGCCCATGTGGTACAGCCACTCCATGCAGATTTCCTTGCCGGTGCAGTCACGCATGGGCTTCTTTACATAGTCGCCGGGCTTATCGGAGAACAGACCGTACACCCACACGCACAGCTGATTCTTCGGCTGATCGCGGAACTGCTGCTGACGGTTCAGCGTCCAGGACATCAGCCAGCTGGAGTCCTTCACGGTTACGATGCCGCCGGTGACGGTATGGCCGGAGAAGGGGTCGCGCTTGCAGATCTTCTGGATATACTGCGGAATCTTGTCGTCCAGCGTGGTGACGGTTGCGCTCATCCAGTTGCTCTGCTCCGGATCGTAGCAGAACTTTTCCGGACGGCCGAACGAAGCGTCCTGCGCGGCAATCTTCTTCCACAAATCCCAGCCGTTGCCGGGCTTCAGCTCCGGGTCAAAGGGCGCGGGAGTGTTCTGGCTGCCGTAGGTGCTGCTTTCGACGCAGCCGCCGTTGGTGATGAACAGCAGGTCGTTTTCGGTCAGATCGATCACGTCGGTCTGCCCGTCATGCTCCACGGTGATGGAGGAAGCCTGCTTGCGCGTCGCGGTGACGTCGAAGCGAACGTCCGTGACCTTGGTGGAATAGTGGAACTGCACGCCGTGCTCCTTCAAGTACTTCTCCATCGGCAGGATGATGGATTCGTACTGGTTATAGCGGGTGAAGCGCAATGCCTTGAAGTCCGGCAGACCGCCGATGTGGTGGATGAAGCGCTTGATGTAGAGCTTCATTTCCAGCGCGCTGTGCCAGTTCTCGAAGGCGAACATCGTGCGCCAGTACATCCAGAAGTTGGAGGAAAACACCTCGTCGTCGAACACATCGGTGATACGCTTGTCATACAGCTGCTCATCCGGCGTGAAGAAAAGGTGCATGATTTCCATCGCGCCCTTGTCGGAGATGGCGAACTTGCCGTCCGTGTGGGCATCCTGCCCCTGTTTTTCGGTCGCGCGGCACAGGGAGAAGTTCGGGTCTTCCTTGTTCAGCCAGTAATACTCGTCCAGCACGCTTGCGCCTTCGGTCTCAATGGACGGGATGGAGCGGAGCAAATCCCACATGACCTCGAAGTGGTTGTCCATTTCGCGGCCGCCGCGCATCATGTAGCCGACATCATACTTCCGGCCATCGCACGCGCCGCCGGACACCGGGTCTTTCTCGAAAATGTGGATGTGCTCGCCCTTCATCTGACCGTCGCGCACCAGATAGCATGCCGCCGTCAGGGATGCCAGACCTGCGCCGACAATATAGGCGCTCTTGTGGTCAACGCCTTCCGGCTTCTTGGGATGGGCAAAGGCTTCATAGTTACCGCTGGAATAATACATAAGTTCGTCCTCCTTCAATCAGACGCAGTGGAGAAAAATTATTGTTCATCCGAAGCGCTCTTCATCTCGCTTCGTGCCTGTATGATACCCCGATTTTCCCCGGAATACAATAAACAAACCGCAGCCGGTGTAAAAAAACCTGACACAAACGGCAGTTTGATAAAGGCGCCGCCGTGCAATTCGGCGGCGCGTCTGGCGATGTCTTTT